>Ga0194116_10001913_pt1 | contig 28199 bp, 28 predicted proteins | sample TA2MahsurfametaG_4_FD_148617 | JGI IMG/M metagenome (GOLD analysis project Ga0194116, IMG submission 148617) | Freshwater microbial communities from Lake Tanganyika, Tanzania - TA2015008 Mahale S9 surface | ecosystem: Environmental > Aquatic > Freshwater > Lake | place: Tanzania: Lake...
AAGAGAATTTGTATTTGAAACTGGATGTCCAGGGCTCTGAGATGCAAGCCCTGCTGGGAGCTAAAGGGGTTATAGAAAATATTGGAGCTATAGAATTCGAGAGTTCATTAATTGATCTCTATGAGAAAGAGGTCTCACACTACGAGATTGCTAAATGGCTTTCATCTTACGGTTTTAAACCTTGGCAACTCGTTATTACCCATTGGGATAAGTCGCTGCGAACTATCTCACTCGACTCGATTTTTATTCGAAAATAATTTCGTCTTAAGTTGATACTTTTTTAAATTAAGGCTCTTCCTCTTGACTGATTTTATGAACATTATCGCGAATACAATTGGATGAAATGTCTTGTTAATTTTTACGTAAAGCAATAGCCAAATCCGGAGAAATACAGGAAACATTCTTTTTGTAAAAAAAATAGGATTCTTGTTTGTAAAGTGCAAGCTATAAAGAGAATCTGAGTCGATGCCATTAAAGCGTCGGAAAGATATAAATTTGCGACTCTTATCATAATAGATTGAATCTTGGTCAAAAATTAGCTTACTTCCTTCTATCCTTGATCTAATTTCGGAGACCCCTCGCCTGTTCCAAGGATTAGTTCCCCCAACAAAAACTCCAAAGTCATGCCCGTCAAAATAGCCAGGTATTTCTGATAACTCTTGACTTTGGGGTTGTTTACATAGATACCGGGGAGCAATCGGTAGCTTAGTAACCATCTCGGGGTGCTCCTTCCATAAATCAAAGAGGACTTCCATATCACTGGCTAGTGGGTTCTGCTCCACAACTTTCTCAGAATACTGCCACAAGAATTCTGCTGACTTCTTATCGCGAACAAAAATTGTGCTTGCTATACCTCGTTCATCGGAAACAATCGGATAAGCAAATGGTGTAGTTATTCGTAAGAATTCTTGAGTTGGAAAGTCTTCCGCAAGGATAACGTCGGATTCAACGTGAATTGTTGGCGCGTCATGCAGCCTCATAAATCGAGCTAACAAAGAAAATCGAACTAAAGAAGAGAACCAAAAATTATTACGAAAATTTTTTGGGTACTTGTAAATCTCTTCTAAATTCTTTTCTCTTTGAGACTTTCCAAAGGCAATTTGTTTCGGAAATAGATTCCAGATTCGAGACTTCGTATCGTGGAGCATCCAAACATCAGTCTGCTTAAGGATCAGTCTAGTCCGACGATAATTTAGTATTAGGTGAAGTGGAGGGAGAGTCCTCGTATGAATGAAAACTACCTGTAGATCCACGCCTTAACAATTCTCTTCAATCGAACTAAGTACGGGAATAGTGCCTGTGGAACTCGACCGTAGATTCTTCTGTACATCCACCACAAGCGTCTCTGAAATATAGTCTTAAAAGAACTTTGCCAGAATTCGTCTCTTACGTAAAGGGCATCTCCCCATCCCGCGTTTCGATCCCATTCAACAAATCTTCTTCGAAATCCTCTACTGCAAAGATAAGAATCAACTTCACCCTCTAGCACTCCACCTCGATACAGCTCCCTCTTACTTACTTCAAGGAATACCCACTTTACTCTACTTAGTAAATCACCCATTCCTTTAATGACCTCCAATTCCGCGCCTTGCACATCCAGAACTATGAAATCAAATTTATCTGCTTTACTTATGACCTCATCGAATCGTTTAGAAACAATATTTAGAGTCTCAGTTACATGAATATCTTTATAAAAATCCGCGTGCTCTCCTAGTTCAAATACGCTGCTTGACGCTGTACGATTTGTTATTTTCAATTTCATGCTTAGGCCCGAGGTTCCCCAAGCTAGCGCATGAAGGACTTTATGTCTTGGTTTATCTGCAAAGAATACTCGTAACTCTTCACATCTAGAAGGCAAGGCTTCAATCCAGTAGCAATCACCGTCCCCCAACATGTTATTGATCTCATACTCTTGAAACTCTTCCGCCTGATGAGCTCCGACATGCACCATTCCATTAGGTTTAACACCATACAAATCCTTAAACAACTTCATATACATCTGTGTGAACCTCTATCTGTTGCCTTAACCTTAGTGTATGAAATCATTCGTGAAGCGCCTTTCCAAGGCTGTGTATTCAAGCCAAAAAAGCAGTTTCATTCGTATAACAATTCTTCTAATTACATTTATCAAGCCGAAATTGATTCTTGCCTACGATGCAAGCAAGGTGCGAGACGGGGCTGGAGCGCAATTGCATCGAATCCTATCTTTGAGTTTAGTCTCTTACTTGTTTCACATTCGAATGATAAAACCGCAGATTCAAGACATTACGATACATCCACTTGACCCAGTTCAAGATCCTGTTGCGCTTCAAAGTTACCTCGAAGGTTGGAATCAGCGGCTCTTTTCTTCAAACGAGTTTATGAAACAACCAGAAAAGTTTTTGGGTTATAAGATTCGATACATTGATTCACTTAAGCTTCGCAGTCTACTTTTCTTATGTATTATGTCGAATTTCTCGAAAGATTCAATAGTAGTTCTTACGAAAGAATCTCACTCAATAAGTGACTATTGTGTCGAAGAATATGGCTCCGTTTTACGTTTATACTATAAAGACTTTCTTACACTCGTGAGGTCTCAACATAGCAATGCTGAACTAATTATTCACTACCGTCAGGGTTCTGGAGGTTTTGCGATTCATCCTGGGCAGAATATTCCCCGGCAAGTATCGATAGAATCTGTAAAAATTGCGATAGAAGATGTTTCAAGTATGACAATGGAGAGAATAAATAGAGTTCGTCTATTCACAGATTCACCAGTAGAGTCGTTTCGCTACAACCCACTGCCGAGTCAACTTCACCTGTGGAAGGACATGCCTGGTTTCGATGGCAAATCCGTTGTTAATGAGAGCTCTGGTGTGGAGGAAAAATTACGTCCTACGGTTGAAAATAAGAAATTACTTTTTATAGTCGACCGAAATCTTGATGCATTTCAAATGATAGTTGCCATGGCTAGAGCTGAAGCACTCATAATATCTAGATCGAGTTTGAGTTACGTCGGTGCATTATTTAATCAGGATGGAGAAGTTTTTTACCCGAATGGTTTTTGGCATACAAAACTAAAGAGGTGGAGGACCTATAAATAGAAATTTAAAAGGGGCCGACGATTCCTACAGTAGGTTGATCAAAGTAAATGTTTGATCCCTCCTCTGATCTAATTAGTTCTTCCAGTTTTTCACTGTCTAATTTAAAATGAAAATGATTGATGACCGTTGTTATTATCTCTCTTAATTGTGGATAGTGATTCTTGGCTAAAAGCGGAGCACTTGGCGTTGGCTCATAGTTACTTCCAATTCGTAAACAATTCTTCTCTAGAGGTTTGTCTAGTTTTTCACTAAGTATCGCTGAAATCTCGGCGGAAACACCAAATTTACTGTGACTGGTATCTAAAACTACTACTCTTCTGATTTTCCTCGCTAAATCTAGAATTCTTCGTTCGTCTAGTGGACTTAGTGATCTAAGATTTAGGACCGTTGCATTGACTCCAAGAGTCCGTAATAAGCTCTCAGCCCGGAGAGCTTCCACAATTCCGTATGAAAAAGATACGAAAAGTAGATCTTCTCCTTGACTTAAAGTTCTACTATCTGCTATCCCGTAATCAGGTTTTTGTAAATCAATTTCAGACCTTATGTGGTGTAACCATCTATGTTCAATGAATACAACCGGGTCGTTGATAGTTATTGACTGCCGTAGAAGCCAATAAGCATCCTCGGGAGTCGCGGGAGCAACAACTCTTAAACCAGGAATTGCGGCATATAGAGCGTGAGGACTTTGGGCGTGAGTTGGCCCTTGTCCCCAGCCCCGCCCTACAATCATCCTTATAACTAGTTGAGCTTTGAAGACGCCATTTGTTGTGTAATCAAGTTTTGCAACCTGATTGACAATCTGCTCCATGGAGGTAAAAGCAAAATCTGCTCTTTGGTGATTCATTACGGGTCTGAGTCCATTCATGGCCATTCCTAAAGCAACCCCAGTTACAGCATTTTCTGACAAAGGGATATCAAATACTCTATTGGCACCAAATTCTTCGTTGAGTCCAGTAGTTGTTCCAAAGACTCCTTTGGGGTCCGGCACCCCAAGACCAAAAACTCGGACAGTTTCATCTTCTAACATGGAGTCCCTTAGAGCCATTCTTATAGCTTCTGAGAATGAATAGTTAACTTTCATTTAGCCAGCACCAAGTCCGCCATCGGCAAAGTTTTTACTTCTCTAAATACAACTTCTATATTTCTCTTGATTAATTCTTGACTAGACGCAACAGTTTTTCTACATGAATCTCCTTGAAGCCTTGTCTCTGCTATCTTAAGCGGATCTCGCTCTAAAAATCTTTCTACTTCACCTACTTCTCGATAGCCTAAATCATCATCTCTATTAGGTCCACAATGCTCATACACCCTAAACGTTTCGAACCTCAAAACCTGTGGTTTATTATCTCGAACATCCTTAATTGAATCATTTGTAATCTGAAAAACAGATTCAACATCATCTCCATTTCCTTCTAGATAGCCTAATCCAAACCCTTCAACTATCTTTTCCACACTCAAGTTCTTAGATTGTCTTGCTTCTTTTCTCGCGTATGTTGAATATTTATTGTCTTCTATAACAATCAATACTGGCAATTTAAATAGGGATATGATGTTAAGCGCTTCATGAAATTGGCCACTCTCAATCGTCGCATCTCCCACAAAAGCAACCGCAATGTTTCCTTGTTTTACATCAAGCTCGGCCAGAGCAATTCCAGCAGCTATTGGGAGTGAGCTACCCACGATTGGAACGCTTGCGAAGAATCCAGCACTTTTATCAAAGATGTGCATCGATCCACCCCGCCCTTCGCAACAACCGCCAACTCGCCCCATAATTTCTGCAAAAAATGCTCTTAGGCTCCCTCCTTTTGCCAAATAGTGAGCATGGGATCTGTGGGTTGAAACTACTTTGTCATTCATTCTTAAAGCACTACAAACACCTACCGCAACTGCTTCTTGACCCACGGAGAGATGGACCGGACAACGAAAAAGTTGCGATTTGTATTCCTTTGCAATCAATTCCTCAACTTCTCTGATGTAATACATTTTCATGTACAAGTCCTGAAACAATTCTGATTTTTGATTCAAGCTATTCACTAATACCCGCCTGTGCATTTAGAGTCTTTATTAGTGTATCTATCAAATATTCTTTCTGTTCCAATTTAAGATACTGATGAATTGGTAAAGACAAAATTCTTTTACCCTGGCTTACAGCTTCTCCTATGTTATGAGTTTCGCCAAATCGGTTCAAATAGGATGGTTGATCAGTTATGAGCTTTGGATAGTGAACTTTAGTTTCTATTCCATTTGCAAGTAGTACTTTTTGTACCTCATCCCTCTTTTCCACTTCAATCACGTACAAGTGATACGAATGGAAGACTTTCTTAGAACAAAAAGGCAATTTAGCCCTAGTTTTTGAAAGCATATGATCATAATAACTAGCCGTCTCCCTTCGATTAAGAATTGTTAAGTCTAGCGTCTTCAATCTAAGAGAAACTATGCTTGCCTGTATAGAATCTAACCTTGAAACGTTTCCAAAATATTTTGATACATTTCGCTCACTTTGTCCATGATTTCTGGCAGCCATCGCAAAATCTCTGTATCTTTCGTTGTTGGTAGCTATGAAGCCGCCATCTCCCACTGCATTTAGATTTTTTAAAGGATGAAGTGAAAAACATGCGATATCTCCAAAGGATCCACTTTCTTTGTCGTCAAATCTAGAACCCATTGACTGAGCTGCATCTTCAATAATTGCTAAATGGTGCTTGTCAGCAATTCTCTTAAGGGCTTCCATATCGCAAACTTTGCCCTCGAGATGAACCGGCATAATCGCAACAGTTTTAGCAGTTATCTTCTCCTCGACTTTTAAAGGATCTATAAGGTGATCTTTCCCAACGTCAACCATCACTGGTATCGCACCTATGTGTGCGATAGCAGCAGCAGTGGCGATGAAGGAATTTGGAACAGTAATTACTTCGTCACCTTTCTTAACTCCAAGAGCCATTAGGGCAATCAACAGTGCATCGGTACCACTATTTAGTGTAACTACATAACGAACACCTAGACGACGAGCTAATTCTTCCTCTAGTTCTAGAACTACTTCATGTTCTAGATATTTTCCAGTTGAGAGAATCTCATCAAATCTATTGAGCGCTACTTCTCTAATAGAACTCCACTGGGATCCCAAATCCACGTAAGGAACTCTTAATTTAACCTCGGGATGCATAGAATTCCTGAACTGTTTGAACAATCTCATCCAATTCCTCAGTTGTTAAATGTTGGTCGCATGGGAAAGAGATAGAGTTTTGAGCTAAATAATCTGCCTTTTCAAATTGACTTTTTCCCACAAAAGAGGAGAGGGCTTCTTGTTTATATATTGGAACTGGATAGTGGATTTTCGCTTCAATACCCCTACTAATACAAAACTCCAATAGCGCATCTCTGTCTTGCGCCAAAACAGAATAGAGGTGAAACACAATCCTCATGTCAGATGGGCGGTTAGGAATCTGTATTTGGCTTAATCTTCCAAGCCCTTCATCCAGATACGAAGCATTTTTAATTCTTTGATTTGAAATTTGTCTAGCTTGAGGCAAAATCCAATTTCCTACGACGGCTTGAAATGTATCAAGACGACTGTTATAGCCAAGAATCTTAACGTGTTCGCGATCAACCAAACCGTGGTTTCTTAAGAGTCTAAGTTTCTCATCTAACTCGTCACTGTCAGTCACGATGATTCCCCCATCGGACCATACGTTGATATTCTTTAACGGGTGTAGAGAAAAAGCGCCTGTAACCCCCCACGTTCCTGCTTGTTTTCCCTTTAACTCAGCCAAGATTGATTGACAAGCATCTTCAATAATCGGTAAAGAATATTTTTCTGCAATCGAAACTAGTCTATCCATTCTCGTCATATATCCGGTAAAGTGCACAGGGACAATCGCCCTTGTTCTTTCGCTAATGGCCTTTTCAACTAAGTCGACATCCATACAAAAATTGTCATTGCAATCAACAAAAACAGGGGTAGCTCCTATTTCACAAATAGCTCCAACGGTTGCCACAAATGTATTCGCTGCAGTTATTACCTCATCGCCTTGACCGACACCTAATGCTCTTAATGAAAGCTTTATTGCATCAGTGCCGCTATTAACTCCTATCGCATACCTGGTGCCAATCAATTTGGCAAAACCTTGTTCAAATTCTTTTAGTGGGGCACCCAAGGTGAAATCACCGGTGAGAACGAATTGTTTCAATTCTTCCCACAGTTCAGGGCAATCTCCGAATTGCTGTCGTAAGTATGAGTACCTAACCGCCACTGAACTTCCTCCTCTTTAAACTTGTACCCTAGGGGTGTGGGCAAGAATACAGAAAGTTCACTAAGTGTCTCGCTGAAAAGCTATGAGCCTGCCATATTTGTCGATGTTGATGGAACACTTTGGCCAGATAAAGGTCCAGGTTCAATTTTTCATGATATCGACCTGCACGCCGTGTCCTCCCAATTGAAAGGACTCTGCAACGCAGCATCGATACATCGTGTTTTTGCGGTTTCAAATCAAACCTGTGTTGCTCGTGGATTATGTACATTAGAACAATTAAGGGAGCGAGTCTTTGAGATTGAAAGTAATATCCAAAAATCCGGAGTTGCCTTTGACTTTAGGTACTGTATCCATCATCCCGAGGCAACCAACATTAAATATCGAATTCAATGCAATTGTAGAAAACCTTCCCCGCAAATGGTTACAGAAATCACTCAAAAATTCTCAATAGATCTTAACCGGAGTATTTTTATCGGTGATCGCATTACCGATGCTCAGTCTGCTAGCTACGCTGGCGTTAAGCATATTTTCTTAATTAACAACGAGAAAATGTTTGAACTAAATATAAATCCGATAAATGAAAAATATACCTACAAACTTGTTAATTTCAGGGTTATACCGTCTATTCCATTGTTGACCAGATACATACAATACTATGGGGTGGGATTGTTTTGAACGTGCTCATACTCTGTGCTGGCCGTGGGACAAGATTACAGACAGTGATTGGTGACCTGCCAAAGCCAATGATCCAGTTTGGAAAACACACCTTATTACAGCGCATACTTTATGAATTGATTCCATTAGATGTAATCTCAAAGATTTATGTAAACGTTTCAAAAGGTACTACAGCTATTATCAAAGATTTGGCTCTGTCGGATTACGCTCCGAAAATCCAATTTCTTTATGAAGACAACCCCTGGGGTCCGAGCTTAACTACATTTGAAGTACTAAAGGTATCTACGCAGGGATTATTGGCGATACATGGTGATCTTCTATTAGAATCAGGAACTCTCGGCAACTTTGTAGCGGATCTAACGCAAAATCATGCTGAAAATGCTTTAATGTCAGTGCACAAGAGGGCAGTATCGAATACTTCCCAGATTATTGAAATTGATAATTCTGGTCTAGTTAAGATAATCGTTTGGAGGAAGAATTCTCCTTTAGAGTTTATCGATGCCGAGAAAAAGAATGAAGATGTATACGTTGATTCAGGAATCTATTTTTTCCCATATTACATAAATAAATCACTCAGGACACCTGCATCAAATACTGGGATCTCTGACGATCTGTTACCTCAACTTACAGAAAAGAATTTGCTAACAGCCGTACCTTGGAAAGGCTTGAGATTTGCAATCGATACAGGTGAGAAATTGGAGTTCGCTAGGAGGGCGTTTGAGGATTATCCCGAGAAATTTCGTATTTAATACCCTACGTTTACCTAGTTTCCAAAACTTCTCTTTTGTCTTGCAAGCCAAAAGTGCGTCTCGCCTCTAGTTTACTCAAAACATAGATAGTTGAAAGTGAAATCCCGACGATTATTGTCGCCCCAACATGCCTTGCTTCAGCTGTAGGTCCAATTGCAATCATGGAGGCGTGAAGAATTATTATCGGGATATTCATTTCTAGAAGTCGAAGAACCCTTGAAATTCTCAGCATAAAGAATGGAATGAGTAGAGCTGGCCAAAGCCATAGCCCACCCCATCCCCAAAACCAACTTGCTTGATTCACCAAATATATCCCAGCTAGGGCAGGTGTCCGTAACAATTCCTGGCCCCTGAATCTATTATTAACACTTATTTCATCGATTGATGGGTGCAATACTCCGGGCCCGTTTTCCTGAAGTGACCAGTTTGTATCAAGGCCAATTGGCTTGCTCAAATCTGAACTAACCATGTTTCGTGGGATTGTAAAGAAAAATGGTGGCGGTAGAGCTACGACTGATCTTTGAAGCTTTGCTTGCATCAGAATTGCAGGTGATTTCGAGACAATCTTTATATAGTTTTCTACGAACTCTCTATTCCAGTTCAATTCCTTATAGTTAGGATCTAAATCGTGAACTAATCTCTCAATATTGGAGCACTGGCTAGGGTGCTTCCATCTATCAAGGGGAGCAATCCGAGATAAGAATTCTGATTCATTTGAACTTAGTTTTGTTTCCTTATGCTGCACTACACACTTAATGTCAGACAACACATGGATAAAAGCATAACTTTTATCTCTCTCAATTCCAAGATGACTAATAGAAAAAAATAGGGCTAGAACAATGGACACAAGAGTCATCACTCTAAATCTTCTCTTTAGAAGAAGTGAGATGGCTATACCTGCAAGATAGACTGGAAATGCACGAGTATTCGTTAAAAGAACTCCACCAAGAATGTAATTCCAAGTAAGTCGTTGATTTACTATCTTATTTGTATAATGTCGGTACTCTGTTCCTAGAATTAAAAGTATTCCAGAAATAATGAATACGTCATGACTTACTGTCAGTCCAAAGACGCTAACAATCGGTGTTGCGACTAAGATGAGTCTTGCTCGCCTTAAGGTCGACCGTGATACTGTTGAAAAGCTAAACACAAAGTAACTTAGTGTTACTACTAGTACTGAATAACTGAATGCAGAGCTGATTACAATGGTTTCCCCTTGAAATGATGTTATCTTGAGCAACCAGAAGTAAGTTGCTGACCACCAATCTATGGTTTGATTGCGTTGAATCATGCGTATTGCTTCCGATGAGTCAAAAGGTAATGAACCTGGAAACATTGCCAAATACCAGAGCAACATGACGAATAAAAGCCAGACATTTTCCCTTATTGAAGACTTTGCTGAGTTCAAATCTAGAAGTTTCATGTTAGTGGTAAAGCAAGTGTATACATCAGGCTATTTTCGCTACAGACCGCTGGTTAATAAGTATTGAAATCAAGCAAGTCAAACCTATTACAATACTGGGCGTGACATGACGAGGTGTACTGGAGATTCCTAGTGAAAAAAGTGTTAGATGTAGTAAAAGGAGCGGGGCCAGTAATGTAAAGCTAGATCTTTGTTTATTGGATTGTTTGACCAACCACGAAAAGTACACAATTGGCCATAGCCACAAGCCACCCCAGCCCCAAAACCAACTCGATTGATTAACAATAAATATGGGGATTTGCGCTAAATACTCTAAGGGCAAAAATATTTGCGGTTTTACTTTCACGTAGGGATCGTCAACGGAAGGATGTAGAACGGGAGGTCCTGATTGAAGTGCAACATTAGTTCCCTCTCCAATCGGACGTTCAAAATTCAGATTTACTTGATTTGGAGGCACTTGAGAGAAGGGGGGTGGTAACACATAGTTTGACCTAGCTATGTGCGCCATAATTAACAATTCTCCGTTTTTGGGTGCTAGCGCTATGTAAGTTTTTGCAAGCCTCTTTATATCTGCTTTACTGTAATCAACAAGATTTAACCATTCGTTTGCATTTATCTCATCGCAGCGATAAGGCTTCTCCCATGTTGATTTTGGAAGTAATGAATTTAGAACCGTCCAGGCATCCTCACCCACAACGCTATCGGGGTCTTGAACAACACATTTTATGTCCATCAGTAGTGGTATAATCTGTCCGGATTTTTTTTCTTCTGTATTTTTTATTCCATATGCTGAGACTTGAGAGAATACAACTATGAACAAAAGAGCTACAAGGATGGTAACTTTCTTCAATTTTAGAATTATGGACGCGCGTACAACTAAATATAGGGCGATAACAAGGCCTTGGTGAGTTGTCAATATCAAAAGCAAAATCAATAAAACCAGGAGCTTTAAAAACTTTATGGGAATCTCTTTATTTTTTGCGAGTCTTAGCTCAATCCCAAATAGAATAAGAAAACCACAAAGAAGAAAGATGTCGTGTTGAACAGTCATGGCAAAAACTGGCAATATTGGAAGTGCAAATATAGTTCTTGCTAAAATCCTACGGTTTCTCTGGTCATTGAATAATGAATTGATGACCCAATAGAAGCTTATAATTGTCAAGAGATAACTAAAACTTGCAAATAAAATTACGCTGTGACCATTTAATGATAAAATTTGCAAAACTCTCCAATACCAGCCCGTCCACCAATCAGTGCTGCCTCCCGATCGGAGCAATTCGAGGGAAATTTTTGTGTCATAACCTACGCGGCCTGGAAACATAGCTAGATACCAAAAAACTAGTAACGAAATCTCTGGTGCAAAAGACTTGAGACTGAAATTGCCAGGAGGAGAGATAAATAAATCTCTTACTTTGACGAGTGGCCGAAATATGAAACTGAAATTCTTAAATCCATACACCCACTAATGATAGGTTGCCAAATATTCCTGTCAAGTTCACAATAAGAATAAGAGACATGGTTTCATCTTAAGACACAGGGATTCGGGGAATTTCAGACCTTATTCTTGTGAGCTTGAATGCAGTTTGCAGCACTCCTTAGAGTGAAACAAACTTATACAATTTCCACAAACACTCCTGCTATCCTTTTGCCATGTTGACTTGGGAATCTTATCTAAAAGCCAATTTAGATATGGGTATTTCAGTAGATGAATGTTTGATTGAAACGTTCACCTCGAATCTCATTACGGCCATAACACATGATAAGACAATCTTCGCTTTTGGCAATGGAGGAAGTGCGGCGACTGCGAACCACTTCAACGCAGACTTAGCACTTATGAAAATTCGAACCGGCACTAGTTGTAGATCGATTAGTTTAAACACGGATTTATCTCTAAGCACTGCTATTTCTAATGACATTAACTATGAAAGTGTTATCTCAAAGCAGTTAGAAATTTATGCAAGGCCAGGTGATGTTGCAGTCGGCTTCTCTGCTTCAGGAAATTCGAAAAATATTGTCGCAGCGTTTGAGCGAGCAATCGAAATAGGTCTGGAGACTTGGGCAATTATTGGTTTTGATGGGGGGCAAGCGAAGAAGATGATCGGAATAAATGTGATCCATTTCTCTTCGCCTAGAGATTATGGGTTAATTGAGAACGTACATATGTGTCTATCACACTTTGTTGTCGATAAATTAATCAAGACCTTTAAGTGAGGGGCTCACCTGTGAAAATTCTAGTAACGGGCGGTGCGGGTTTTATCGGTAGCCACCTCGTTGAACTTTTAGTTAAAGAAAGGTTTAAAGTATCAGTGATTGACAACCTTTCTGTTGGTAAATTCAGCAACTTAAAAAGCGTATCTAAGAATATTGAATTTTTTGAAGATGATATTCGAAGTAGTGAAGTTAGGAAATGTTTTCAAGGTGTGGATTGTGTCATCCATCTAGCCGCACTAGCCGATATCGTCCCTTCGATAGAGAGGCCAGAGGAGTATTTAGGGGTAAACGTTCAAGGAACGATAAAGACTTTGGAAAACATGAGATCTCATGGTGTACCACGAATAGTCTATGCAGCAAGCTCGTCGTGCTATGGCATACCTGGGAAGTATCCGACAACAGAAACTTCTTCTGCTTCTCCAGAATATCCATATGCGCTAAGTAAATATCTGGGGGAGCTAGTTGTGCTCCATTGGATGAAAGTATATGGAATAAGCGGAATCAGCCTTAGGCTTTTTAATGTGTTTGGAAACAGAGCACGAACCAAAGGTACATACGGTGCAGTACTTGGAGTCTTTATCGGCCAAAAACTTGCGAACCTACCTTTAACTATCGTTGGCGATGGTTCGCAAATGCGCGATTTTATTTACGTTAAGGATGTAGCCCGAGCATTTATGTTAGCCGCACTGAGCTCAAGAACCAATGAAATTTACAATGTGGGATCAGGAATTCCCGTTTCGGTAAAACATCTTGCTGACACAATAAGTGACAACCAAGTTCATATTCCAAAGCGCCCGGGTGAGCCGGACATTACACATGCTGATATTGGGAAGATAGGTTCTGAATTAGGTTGGGAACCCCAATACAGCTTCCTAGAAGGATTAACAGAAGCAATCTCTGATCAAGCTTCCTGGCAAGACTCTCCGGCCTGGACGGTCGAGGGTATTCAGGAAGCAACGGGTGCTTGGTTTAAGAATCTAGGAGATTCCCAAAGCATCCAAAGGTAATCTAACAGTAATCATTATTCTTACCCCAAAGTGAATTTTCTTTGGGACCTTGCAAATTATAAAACTTGGCAAGGCGATTAGATATTTGATGTACCGACTCTCCAGCCCAAGTTAATGCAAGCTTGTCCTGTCGCTCAGACACTAAACCTCTCTTAATGTGCTCACTAACTCTCTTGTCAAACGCATTTGCGGATTCCTCGCCAAATTTCTTCTCAATTTCGGTTTGAATGTAAAACCTTGTGGCATCCTTCGGTGAACACTCTATCCAACTCAGCACAAAGGTTGATCGTGACCTATCTGTATTCAATACGGTTTGGACTAAAACACTCAAATTGAAAAAGAATAGGCTCGATGCAAGCAAGAGCGCCAAGGTCAACTTTGTATGTCTAACTAATGGAGTGCGTTTTCTAATCTCCTGAATTCGCAATATTCTCCAAAAGATTAGTGAAGTTAGAATTCCTGCCAGAAGAGACCCGAAAAGAATTTGAAGGGCAAGATCCCCTGAATCATCAAACACCCTGATTGGGAAAAGCGACAAGAAACCTAGGCCTAGACCAAAGAAATGCCAGGCTAGGACCACTATTATTGTCTTGAAAGAACTGACCATTAGGGAAGAGTATAACTTTGGAGTTAAGTAAAGCGCTGATATTTGTAGAGAACTTTGAACAAGTAAATGGCTTCTCTATACAAAACTCCATCAATCTAGCAGCTGGGGTAAGCAATGAAGTAACCATAGTTACACTTAAGCAATCTCCCGAATATGTTAGAAATCAATTTGAAAAGTATCTAGCTGCCTCTGGATTAGATTTACAAGTTGATTTTCAAATATTGAACACAGTGGTTGAACTTTTTGAGTATCATGCGTCCGCTTCTTCTATATTAATGATAGTAATTGGTGATGTCCATGTAGTTCACACCTCTGTTGGTTCAAAAGTATCCGGCAGAGATGCAACCCGACGCACAGAGATTGTTTCTTCAGACTTTGCCCGATACCAACTTTTAGATAAACCCGAATCAATTGCTGCCTCAATTCCTGTTGATACTCTTATTTGGCTCCGCAAACTAAAGAAGAAATATGGATCGAATGAAATCATGTCGCTGATTGATCAAGTCAAATCTCTAAATGTTGCGGTGATAGGCGAGACTATTCTTGATGAATACATTTTTACCGAAGCACTAGGTAAAACATCAAAAGATCCAATGTTGGCTTTCTTAGAACAGAGCTCTCTACTTATTGGTGGTGGGACACTTGCCGTGGCGCGACACCTTTCTGGGCTTGGAATAGAGCACTCGTTGTTCACCTCGTTTGGAATGGAGGATTATGCTCTAATAAAAGGATTTTTAGATAAATACACGTCTCTTCTTGAAGTAACAGATGAAGATTTTCTAACAATTAGAAAGACTAGGTTTATCGACTCCGTCACAAGAATGAAGCTTTTTGAGCTTTACCGGATGAAAGATGCAAACATAAGCGAAGAAGTGAAAGAGTTATTGCAATCAAATCGCAGTCTCCTAGATAAAACGGATGTAATTATGCTTTTCGACTACGGTCATGGCTATTTTGATGCAAGTTCCATAAATCTCCTCTCTCAATTTGCCTCCAAAGTCTCTGCCAACGCTCAATCAAATGCAGGTAACCGCGGCTTTAACTCAATTTCGAAATATAGGGGTTTTTCCTCACTCTTTTTGAATGGTTCAGAAGTGTCTAGTGAGTTACGAAGACGCTCACTTGATTTACCGACTCTAGTTTCAGAGCTAACTAAGACTCTGGAATGTCGGAATATCTTTATTACAAATGGTGCTGGTGGCTTGGTTTGTATGAACAAAGAGGGCGGAGTCAACCTCGTACCAGCCTTTACTCCTCATATAGTAGATAGAACCGGAGCTGGAGATGCATTAATGACATTGACCTCACTAATGTTGAAAGTAGGAGCGCCAATAGAGATTGCTGCATTTTTTGGTAACGTAGCAGGTGCAACGGTTCTCGGTGGAATCGGTAATCAAATCAGTCTTAATTTTGATCGAATAAATCTTGAAATTGAGGCCATATTGCATGCCTCAGAGAGTGTAGGTTAGAAATGTCGAAAATTTTGCTTATTGGTGGAGCTGGCTATGTAGGAGCAGAACTGCAGAAGCACCTCGCTCTCAACTCCCACGAAGTCTCGGTATTCGATACTTTTTGGTATCCGCAAGGTCGATGGAATGCTTCAGATGGAGATTTTACATCGTGGATAACATACATAGAAGGAGACATTAGAAACATAAAAGCCTTACAGAAAGCTTTAAGAGGTATCGATACTGTCATTCATCTTGCTTGTATCTCGAATGATCCCAGTTATGAGCTAAACCCAAAACTATCTAAAGAAGTTAATTTTGACTCATTTAGTCACTTCTTGAATCTCCTTAATAATTCTGATGTAAAGAATCTGATTTATGCGTCTTCATCTTCTGTTTATGGCGTGAAAAATGAGCCCGAAGTAACCGAGGATTTGGTCTGTGAGCCAAGAACTGATTACTCAAAGTTTAAAGTTTTGTGCGAAGAAATGATTACGGAAAAACTGAAGCCAAACATAAGGAGAACGATCCTCCGACCCTCAACGGTCTGCGGTTACTCAAAGCGGCAAAGATTTGACTTGATCGTAAATATTCTCACTATTCAAGCCCTGACCTCTGGAGAAATCCGTGTTGACGGAGGTGGGCAATTCCGACCTAATCTGCATATTCACGATATGTGTCGTGCTTATAGTTTGATAGTAGAGGCTCCAGAAAAAGTAGTTAATGGAAAAACTTACAATGTAGCAGGCGAAAATCTGACAGTGATGGATATTGCGAATCGAGTTAAAACTATTGTTGGGCAGGATATTAATGTAAAGGTTCTACCTGTTGTAGATGATCGCTCGTACAGGGTTTCAGGCAAAGCCATATTCAAGGATCTTGGGTACAAACCGATCAAGACTGTTGATGACGCAATCTTGGATATAAAAAACGCCTACCTAGCAGGATCATTTGGCGATATTCAAAATTCTAGTTATTACAACATAAGAACTATGAAGGAACTGAATTTGTGATGGAGGAGGAGAATTCAATCGCATTCATCGTTTTCTTTCGCGATGTGGGTGCTGATCTGCAAGAAACAATTGATTCTATTTCACTAGCAACAGAGCAGTTCAAGACTTCTAGATTTGAATTAATAATAGTAGATGATGGAAGTAAAATAGAGCCACTTTACAACGTCTCTAATTCAAGATTTTTTCAAGTTCAACATGTTAGGCATGCTGTTTCACTTGGAATCTCTGAAGCCATCAATTCTGGTTTAACACTGTCAAGTTCTACCTGGGTATTGCCAATACCCGGACATGCTATGTACGGGGATGCCGCTCTCAAAAACGTAATAAATTTATGTGGAAAAGGTGACATCGTTTTGGGTTGTCGTACAAATCTGGCTAGCAGTCGACCCTTTGTAAAGAGATTGGCAAGTAGAATTTTGAGAGACTTGTACAGACATCTCACTTTCTACTACATCGGAGACATTCACGGGTTGTTCTTAGCGCGAAAGACTGATTTCGAGCGATACCTGCAGAGTGCAAAGGGGCATGGGAATGCAATAACAGTGATTACAAACGTTGTTGCAAATGGTGGATTACTGGTTCAAACTGCCGCTCCAGTCCAAGAAGGGCATAATTATCGTTCTAGCAAAAAAATGTCTGACAACCTACCTTCTGCTAAAGCGATAAGAACTTCTGTCTCTGCCCTTTGGGAAGCGCGAAGAACTTATCTAAGGAGTCAATCAGATAAAATTGACGTGAAGAGGCGGGGTTGAATTGCTTGCTGGAGCGATTCGTTCAACGCCCCTTGCATGGCGATCAAGCGCAACGCTTGCATAGTGCTGAATAGGCAGTGTTCCCATCATGGTTCTCGCGTCAAACGCGGGTGAAGTTAGATATCGCATAGCCCTCCAGTACCTTTCGGACCTAAACATGTCAATGAATCTTTCTTCTGTGAAATTTCCTATGTGCAGCTTAGAGAACTTAGCGTTAAAGAACATCCCTGAAGGAGCAACTAATCCACTGCCACTAATCTGAAGTAGGAATTGTGGCCCGTAGAATCTCTTATATTCAGCTCTCTGCTCAATCTTTTCCCACTTAACGATTATTTTTGTATTGTCAGTACTCATCGACTCTGCCTGCTGTAAGAGTGGGTAAAGGGGTTTGTACTTAGAATATTCAACACCTAAACTTCCAACTTCATCATCAGAACAATGCTTTATGACCCCATAGTCAACTCCCAGATCCAAGGCGAGCTGCGAAAAGGGGATTATTTCTTCGCCCATTTCCGGTAGCAACACCATCTGAATACCTAGTGTCACCTTTAGCCCTAAGCGTTTTTTTAACTCCACTGCGTACTTGATGTGACTCATCGCTCGGTCAAAGACTTCCGTATGTTCAGGACCTTTGTACATAATCTTCGCATAACTATTTGGGCGTCCGGCGGCAACCGTAAATCTCACCCAGGTGAGATAAGGAAGCACTGCATCTATCTTTTCCGGCTCCCACTCCCAACCATTAGTGGCATTTCCTACATCTATACCTAGTTTATGGGCGTGTTGAATGAAGGGAACATATGCCTTAGAGATTGTGCTCTCGCCGTCCGAAATGAGTGAGACACCCTTTACGCCGATTTCGGCAAAATCATCTAGAAGATTGAGAGCCGAATCAACTTTTATTGCTGGTCTTTCTTGCGACTCCTGAACCATCGCATAACAGAAGGAGCACATAGCACCACAGGCTCGAGTGAGCGCCATATCAACACTTACTGGAGCCACCTTTTCACCAGACTCCCAAGTTTGAACACGATCAAAATGATAAGAGAGTTTGTGGGAGTCAAGTATTAAAAGTCCCTCTTTTGTATCGACCGGAGATGACTCCTTATGATTTATAGTGGTCATTTAAAGTGACTCCTTCTAGTCCGTATTCTTCTTTATAGTGTTTATACTTACCCCTCTAAGTTTCCTGAGAGCAGATCTATCGCCGAGTGGGGATAGCCAAACGGTAATCGCGGGGTCAGTTTCTGACTTAAGGTGCGATTCAAGATCCAAAAGAATTGCTCCGCGCTCAGAAACTGGTAATGAGGCACATGAAAAATACACACTGCCATCATCGTGACACTCAACCACCTCAAATCCATATTTAGCGTGACTGACAGGAATTGATTTAGCAATTAAATGCCGACGGTCGTCTTTTGAGAGACTCTTGTAACTTCCCGATATTTGCGGAGAATCCGCACTCGCATCAAATTTCATATCGGCTTTCATCCATCTATAATACAGTCTCCTTGAGAGTAACTCTCGAACGTTTAAGGTGTCTGATTAGAAATATAGTAAAGACTGCAAACCACAGTATCTGCATTGTTAGTCTTGCTAGGCTTGCGACCAAATATGGGGTGTTTTCATACTTAATCTCGTAACTCATTGAGTCCCCTGAGATCTGATCCACCGCAAGGAGAAAATTCAAATAAGGCTTTTTTACAAGAGCTTTAGACTCAACATCCCTATTCGAATATATATGCCATTGAGGAGAATCTACCATTCTGAGACCAAGGCCAATACCTTGGCATTCTCCTCGAGTTGTAACTAAGAATTTCATATGCTGAAACTCAACTTCAGCACTACAGTCAATATGCGTTAAACGAACTTTTTCACCGTGACCGTTAATGTTTTGCCCAAGATATTCCAACTTTGATTCTTTGATAAGAGACTCTCTTCCAACTCTACTTTCATAATAGAAAAATACCGGATGCTTCATTAAGAAGGAGAAAAACTCCGCCTTCTTCGTATAGTTACCACTATTTTTGAGAAAACCATCTAGACCAGCATCGATGAACAAAATTCTATTAGGGACACCACCGCGATTGAGTTTAATGATTGGATCTATTTGTTTACGATTCCAGAATTCCCTAGATACAGTCCGACCATCAAGCCTATCCTCGAAAATAAACCCAGAAGATTTATAGGCTTGATCAAATACTTTTAAGGCTTGAATTCCATGAATAGTTTTACCCTGAAATAATTCATGTAAACCAATCTTTTTACTTCTTCCCCAAGTTGAATAATATTGCGTCAAACTAGGCACGTTGATACTGCTCTCTGGATCGCAACTGACGCACCAAAGTCGTTCTTCAGCGGTTTCAAAAGTTGCTTCCTTGGGGACAAACATTGCACTTTTTTCGAAGATTCCAGTGCTATACGTAAAGGGGTAATAGGGCAACCACCCGTACTCTAAATCTTTGTAAGGCAATACTTGGAATTCATCTTTTTGTGCCCACTCAAGAGTTCGTCCCTTTGAGCCAAAAGTTAGAGGTTGGTTGTAGGCGAATAAACAAATTTCTGTAGTAATCAAGATTACAACTAATCCAAATCTCCTTTTACTTTTACTCCTCCTGTTCTTGGATTCGCCCGCTCTGACTCTTTCCTGAATTTGCTTAATATGACTTAATGAGCGGAGTTCTAGAAACCTTGCAATCCAAACTAGACAAAATAGGTATATAAAGTAGGTCGCCCCGCTCTCTAGAAATCCATAATTTCTCAATCCAAATAAAGTTTTCGCTTCCAAACTCAAGTTTCTTAACGAGTTGCTCTGAGTTCCGAGAGTTAAACTACTAAATATTACACACCCTGCAATTGGAATAAGAAGAAAAATCTGAGGGTGGGAAAAATCTGAGTTGGAGTTGTTACGATTACGTAGCTTTTTCGAGGTAAATAATAACTTTGCCAAAACTCCTGTTACTAATAATGAGAGGGGTACATAGATTCCTCCGTGCACAATTTCAGGAAACAACCAATAACCGGCGAAAGCTCCTCTGTAGCCACCCGTGCTCTGCCTAACTGAGGGGAGAAGATCTTCTATGACTAACTGGAATGCAAACCAAAGTGGTACCACCGCAATCACTAAAGACATCAGTAAACAAAAAGAGAGTATTACATGAGTTTTTACTATTTGATAGATGTCTCTTAGTCTTAAATATGTCATTTTTTGAGCAAGAACGAAAAGAATACTTGCAATAATCGAATATAGAGATTGATATCCTGATACCTGGAGTATAGAGAAAAGAACAACGAGTGCCAGTTTTTTGCCGCTGGGTGACTTTAAGAACCAAGAATAGGCAAAAACAAATCCCGCAAGATACCTGAACAAGAAAATTTCTCCATGCCCTTGCGTCATCAATGAAAATAGATTCGAACTTGCAAAGAACGTTGAAGAAAGAAATACATGGAAGTGTAGTGGTGCCTTACTTAGTAACCGCAAAGTTAGTAGCAGGAATAGACAGTTAAATAACTGTATAAGGACAAGAAATAGAATGTAGGTCAATTCAGGACCAAACCCAAATGCCTTTAACGCTTGTGTAAAGAATAGTAACAAAGGATCTTGGCCAAATAGAAATTCAGATATCACCCAACTCGGAGTTCCAAGATTTAAGTTATAGCGAAAGCCATTTAAGTCGATTATCTGTGGCCCCATGGAAGAGGAAAGCTCTGTGATTACCTGTAACATATCGTGACGCGCCATGAAGGCGTTTCTAAGAAACAAAAAACCTGAAAAGTAAAGTGCAAAACTCAAACCATAGCTTAAGCGCTCAAACGTTCTCTTCGGAGCCATATCGTAGAATCTCCAGTTTTAAAGGATGCCTTATGGATATGATAAGGCACCGACTCAATATTGACTTATTTTGCATAAGGTTTCAATCACTTCTCTTCATAGCCGATATTACTATTTTTCTGAGGACCATAAATGAGAGAGATTGTACATCGAAAACATACATACAAAGATACGATTGCATAATGTCAACCAACTTCCTGAAGAATGAGCCTAGGAAAATCCTTAGGAGAGTACGACATCTCTTGTGGCTGTTGGAAATCCGTATTGCTCATTCTTTGCAAAAACAACTCTCTCGTCGCAACTTAAACTTGTCTTTTCAAGTTTCGCGTTATAGACCAAGAACAACCCTTTCTTCTTCAAATTCACTTTCTCTTCCTCGGGTTGGAATCGTTGTTCAGGGTCCCCTTCTGGTTCGTGGTGACTTGACATTAAAGATTTGTGAATCTCTCGCCAGCAATTACCCGTCTGTACCAATAATTCTTTCCACGTGGCCTATCGCTGATAAATCATATTTTGAAAGATTTAGAGATTTAGGCATTAAGGTCCAAATATGTACTCCACCAACTTATCCTGGGCTGGGAAACATAAATCTGCAAATAACCACCACTAAGGAAGGAATAGAGATTGCGCAGAAATTGGGCTGTGAATTTGTACTGAAGATGAGAACAGATACGTGGTTCAGCGAGTCTGACTTCCTTGACTATCTGTGCGAAGAGTTCTTACTTGAGTCAAGTAGATATGAATGCGAACCAATTATTGTGACTTCATTCAACACGAGCAAGGTACGTGAGTTTTCAATTAACGATCAGATTCAATTCGGGAGAATCTCAAACTTAATGCTTTTTTGGAATCCCCCTTTGGACATGAGGAGTGAGGAAGATCTGCCTTTCCCTCTTAATTCCGAAGAACCCACTAAACATTCACAAAATCGCCTTGCAGAAGTTTGGTTGGTTACCCATTATCTAGAATCTCAGCGTATCAACTACGAATTCACCCAGCAATCTTATCTTGAGGTTATAGCAAAGTACTTTGTCGTCATAGATGAATCTATTTTAGGGATGGTTTGGCATAAGGCTGTACTTCGGGACATGCGCACTCTGAGGTACCAGAGAAAGTTGTCAGGCAATCCAAATCTCTTAAGAAGTGATTGGATGAAAGCGAGACGAATATTGTTGAAGGGTGAAAAGTAATAATATTGTATTAATTAACTTCATCCAACAGAATTCTGATATTTTCCCTCAAGCTTCGATCTTTATGAAAAATAGTTCCTGCTCCACAAACTAACCGAGTTGCACCTGCTTCGAGAGCTGTTTTCGCATTGTTGAATGTAATACCACCATCCACTTCAACACGAACCTCGCTGGCGCTTTCTGAAATTGCCTTCGAAAATTTTTCAGTTGTGGCACTTATCTAATCTTCCAGTGAATTAATTTAGGATTTTGTCTCATGAACTCTTCGAAAGATAATCTAACTAAATTCTCAAGGGAAATCCCATCTGTGAGACCATATTTCTGCGCTAACCACGCACGACCCTCTTTGAGCAAGAGATCTGCATTTCTTGACGCTTCTTCCGTTACGATTAAATCGTGATGGTTTTGCAAATGACTTTCATTTTCATTGAAGGAAATTAGGGCAGTTCCAATCATACAGAAGTGATTTGTATAAATTCTCAAGGCTAAATCTATAAATGACAAGTAGCCTCGAAAATTATCAGGGTCAAAAACTTCTTTTCCACACTTTTGCTGTTGCAAAATAAAGTCCTTACTAAGAATTATAGGTCCTTCATTGAAGTGCCATCCAATTCCTATTCGACCATTTGGCAATATTTCTTTATAAGGGCTATGGGTAGGCAGCGGAACTATCGCAGCTACAGGAAATTTCTTATCTAAGGAGTCAAACAATTCATTTACTTTCATTTCGACTAGTTCTGTGTCATTGGGTAGCAAAAGAAGATAATCGGAGGGGGTTGATTGACTTGTCCACCACGAGATTGCCAAATTGTAGCCTCTATTAATGCGGAGTCCAAAAGCTTGGACGGCAGGCGCCTCTGACCGAACTACGGTGTACTTAGATATCTCGTCATTCCGAGAGGCTCCATCAACGACCCCTACAGTTCGAAAGAAATTAGACGCCTTAAGTTGATCAATTAAACGATCGGTTACAGCCTTAAGATTTCTATTTATTACAAGTGCATCGATCTTGAAATTATCCATAATAACCAAAATACCTCAAATACCGATCAATTGACTCTCGAATCGACTTTCGCAATATCTTATCAAGATCGAAACTTTTAGATCTGATCTTTGATTCTAATTTATAGATCGCTTCCTTTATTTCCTCGTCAGCAAAATGGTAATGACCTGCTATCTCAATCTTATCACGGTCTGTTGCTGCACTCCCGGGCATTAGCCATTTCTCCCAACGTTTCTTACTTATTACTCTTTCGCCAAATAGTTCAATGAACCAATTCTCCTTTGTCTCACCTGCTATTTTTAGGAGTGAACGAGTCTCCGCAACACCGAATTCTGGAGCGACATTTGCTGCAGGGATTCCGAACAACCTATGCCAACGCAAACTTTCGTCTGGTAAGTAATCTGCGTTATGTTCTTTGAGTAATATCCCAAATTTTTCGCAAATCTTCAGAATCTCTGGGATTTGGAATGAGGGCGATAACATATCCTTGACAGGTATATGGGTTGAGAACGATCCAATATTCCTAGTTTCTTTAACCTTAGTGCCCGTCTGGAGAACGTAAAACTTTGGTAGAGGAAGATTTTGAGACTTTAATTGATTAGCAATCTTTTGAAACTTTTCTTCAGCAATACTTGGTAAGTCTGGGACCATGGACTGTTCATCTGCCCCCACTTCATATGTAATGCTCTGCCCACCTCGACGGCCAAAACAGAACGAATACAATTCAATTAAGTCTTCCTGTACACCAAGTTCGCTTCTCCCTAAATTCAAGCCCAAACTTGGGTCAAGGTGCAGAATATCAAAATCTAATTCAATGTCTACGGCAAGGGATATTTTAGCTTCTTCCATCGCGCTTTCATGAGAAATTACTTGTTGAGCGTCATCGAACATCTTAAACTGCCAAGGCCCCGAATGGTCACGTGAAAGAATCACATAATTCCCATAGTCACGATCTCTCACAAATTTTACAAATTCTTCAGTAGACCAAGACTCCACATATCCCCCCCCAAGGTCGTGGCATTCAATTTGTCGACGAGATGGAATCAGGGCGATGGGAAACTTCAGTTGATTTGCCAACAGAATTGTTTCCTCGACGATCCGTTTTGACATCGGCCCAACGCCTAGCATAGTTATGCGCTCATCTCTCATCGAAGAATAAAGAGATTCGAACCTACTCAAGTCCTTCAAACCCACTCTCATGTTTCACAGAATACCTAATTATCATTAGAATTTCGGCGACAACACCTCGTCCGCCTTCCGTAATAAGAGAATAGTCGACGTTATCATGAACAGGATAGAATGCGTCGTTCGGACAAAATGCAAAATCTGCAACTTTAAGAGCTGGAATATCACTCAGTGAGTCTCCAACAAAGACAACTTTTCTTTCTTGGGTTTTGAGGTTCTGAATAAACTCTACTCTATTTTCGGCACTTACGATTTCCAAATGTAATCCGATATCCGACATACGTCTCTTCGATATTTCACTTCCGCGAGTATCTGCAGATATAACTATTACTTCAAAAAACTCTTTCAGTTTCTTAAGCGCCTCAGCATCGTGAGGCCCAAATCGCTTCAATTCTTTGCCTTCTTTGCTATACCAAAAAGTGCCGTCAGTAAGAACTCCATCTAGATCAAAAACAAAAGTTAACTTTTGCGCACTTTGTCGTAGAGCTCTGTGAAGTAAGTATTTACTGAAACGCAATACTCCTCCATTCAGAATTAATGGAGTGAATAATGTCTTCAGATAACTCTTGATTTGTATAAATCGCAAATTGCTTCGCAAAGACTTTTAAATAAAACTCTATGCCTGAAAAATATGGAATTTGAAGTCTTGTAGCTAACTTTTCTAGTTTCTTCCCATTTATCACCAAATCAACAATGTATTGAACAGTATCTAATTTCTCGATTGGGGATGAGTTTCCATCCATACCAATTGGAGTGCAGTTGATAATATTTTCAGCTGCTATCGCCCTTTGGTCCCAATTACCCAATTTGCGAGAAAAAATATAATGTGCCCTCGACATTTTAGACAAAACAACTGAAAAGAGTTTGCCCATAGCCCCGTCTCCATATATTGCTATATCTCCGGTAGCTAATTGCGATATCGAACTCTTCACCCCTTGTAGGTCCGTATTGAATCCTACAACTTTACCTTCTCGACTAATCTTGAGTGTGTTGATAAATTTACCGTTGAAGGTATCCGCATCAATTTCACTACATAGTTTGTAAACATCGCTTTTGAATGGCATTGAAACGCTGATACCTGAATAAATTCCTGATTTTATTAGGCTATAGATTTCTTGTAAACTTGTACACTTGAATGCGCAATAAGTTGCTTCAATTGCAAGTGACTGAAAGGCGCGTGAGTAGAAAAAGGTGCCGGTTTTGCCTGGATTTACGGAAACGCTACAAAAATTCATTTATTAATTTCTTTCCTCTTGGTTAAGTTGTTTTAATGCATGAAAAAACAGAAGATCCGAAAATGGTCTCGAGTGGAGTGGGCTCATGTTGAGATAAATAAGTGAAACAAGCAATTGGATCTTCTCCCAATCAAAACCATTATCCGAGCAAAACTGCTGAAGAGTGTCCTCTAAAACTTCCTGGTTATTGCAAGAAGGAAAATTGAACTTAACATCGGTACTCTTGGTAAGAAACTGAAAATTGCCCCGCTTGACCTCGGAATAGTCCATCCGAATTCCACCGAGTAACTTTGCCAAATCGTAGTGGACATCCCCGCCAGTGAGACACTCTCCAAAGCTTGTACGCCAGTCAATTAATTTAAATTTGCCATCTTCTTGATACACAATATTATCGAACTGAAGATCTCCATGAATCTTTCTGGGTACTATTGATTTCATGACAACTTCCCACTGTATTGAGTTCAAAATATCACTTGGACACACATCATATTCGTCATTTATCAAGAAGTGAGAGTCAAAGTTATAAGGCAAATTTTTCCTTATCAAATCAATTCGCTTTAGGGTTTTGTCTACATAAAACTCAGGTACGCTTTCCTCGACTTTTTCTGACGTAGGCACCCAAAGTTCAGACATTAGCCAATCAAGCAAATTACTGAAACTTTCATCATTTACCCTGTTGTAAAAAGTTTTACCGATGATTTTTTGATAATAGAAAAAAGGCTTCGCTGCTCCAACTCTAGTTGGATATACTCTCGGTAGATCATGGGGTTTAATCTTCTTTTTATCTAATTCATTTATGTCTTTAAAATATTTAACAATAATCTCTGGTAATACATACGTAATCTCGTGCGGTTTTGAGAAATCATATCTAGATTCAAGTCTTTTATTCTTGAAATACTCCATAGGAGTTCCAAAGTCCTTCCAACTAAAAACTTCAACTACTTTAAAAGTTGAATCTAGCATCGGAACAAATTCGTTGACCTGTAAGTGTTGTAAACGTTCAATGAATGAACGTCCATCTTTTACATACATTAGTCCCGTGAAGATTTTTGCCTTATTGAGGTGATTATAAGCACCCTTAAACTGGATCTTGTTGATACGTCCTAAAATTGGCTCAATAGTTGTGAAATCTTCTGGGCTCTCCACACTAGCTAAATCAGCCACGAAGACTGTGCTTTCATTGGGTTCGTTCCGAATTAGTTCTCCTAATTCGTCACCAAATATCCCATCGCATGGAAGGTACCAAAAAGAGTCACTCACAAAAGCATGGGCGGCAATCATGGACTTTGCGGTTCCAGAATCGGCAGATAAATAATCGGTTACTTCGACAAAATCTAATTTCCTATGCGGAAAACAAATTTGTATAAAATTTCTAACTTGTTCACTTTTATAACCCGCTAGGATAAGGATCTCATGCTCGATTGGAATTTTTGAAATTATATGCCAAAGTAATGGAGCTTCCTTATATGGTAAAAGCCCCTTGTGCAAATCTCTATGAATCACCTGCATTCGGCTTCCTACGCCAGCGCATGCAATAATAACTCTAGTGGCGGTGTTCAGAGTCAATCCTACCGTTACCACGTCCAGAATCATCCGAAATCCGAATTACATCATCAAGTTCAATCGAGCTGCATTCAATAAAGACCAAATCTGTTCTTGCTAAGACTCGATGTACGTATCCGGGTGGCACATCGATTACCATTTCCGGAACTAGCTCAATCTCCCGCAAATCAGAGTAAATTTTTTCCTCTAAATTGATTCGATCATCAGAACCGAGATAGTCCATTACATTTATTGGGCTTTCTGACAACAAAAAAATTCCCGATCCCGATAAGACGTGATTAGTTTCGAATTTATACTGATGCACTTGTAAACTAGATCTCATCCCGGCCAGAAATGTAATACGCTTAAGCGCGTAGGGGGTTTCACGGCCATCCGCTAGCCACATTTCTTGGCCCCAGGGCTTTTTTACAACTTTAGTTGATGAATGCCTAACTCGCTCCACTTATTTATTCCTCTCTCTTTTACAAGTAGTTTTCTACTTGGACAAATTCAAATCTTCTTTCAGGATGAGCAATCTGAAGATATTCCTTAACGTGATCACCGAAATGCCCTAGAGTAACAACGAAATTTACGTTTTGTGGATAACTTTCAACAATCCAGGATAAGCTCGCTTTGTTTCCGATGGGCCGCAATGACTTATTGGTGAATTTAGTTAAGTCCCCAAGCCGTGACCCTATTCCTGAAGTTGTTATTAGAACTTTATAGTCTGACTCAGGCTTCATAACAGAATACTACTCCGACATACAGATGATATGCTTTTTCTTGTTCACTCTTGACAATTTTTGTTTATTTTAACACTCCCCACACTCATCTACCTCTTTTTGGATTACTAGCATTATCTGAACTCCATGCGCCAAGGAGAGCTCTCATAGTAAGTAATGAAAAAAGAATTACCATAAGTAAGAAACAATTTTGCAACACTCGCCAATAATAATCGGTCCTTATCGATGGAACAAAGGCTCTCTAGCCATCA
>Ga0194116_10001914_pt1 | contig 28191 bp, 26 predicted proteins | sample TA2MahsurfametaG_4_FD_148617 | JGI IMG/M metagenome (GOLD analysis project Ga0194116, IMG submission 148617) | Freshwater microbial communities from Lake Tanganyika, Tanzania - TA2015008 Mahale S9 surface | ecosystem: Environmental > Aquatic > Freshwater > Lake | place: Tanzania: Lake...
TGACCGCCTTGACGACCGCCTTGACGACCGCCTTGACGACCGCCTTGCTGGCCATCTCGCTGGCCACCTTGACTCCCCTGCTCGCCTTCCTGCTGTCCGTCTCCTTCTTTGCCACCGCCATCACCTCCAATAATTTCAACCTCCTGAATGCCGTATGTACCAACAACACCTCCCGAATCGTATAAAAACAACGGAATATCGCCGCCATGTTTCAATGTAAATGTGCTATTCCCTTTAACCTCAACGTCTACATTGACAACCTTTCCGTCTTGTTTTAATACCTTTTTAACTACACCCTCTTGCCCTGTCGATTTTACACGGACTTTCTGCCCAACACGAATTTCAGATTCCCCGTCTCCTTTAGGCCCTTCGGGATCCTCTTCAGATTCAGGATTTGAAGTGGGCTGTTCTTCTTCCTCATCTTTTTCTTCGGTTTTGGGTTTGCTTTTAACTTCATCTTCCCCAATTCTCTTTTCGGATTCACCCTCCCCATCTTCGCCACCTGGTCCATGACCATCCTCTCCCTCTTCGTCGCCATCTTTTCTAAGGTCACCTTCCGTTGACGTTCCCTTTTGTGCAGTTACAAAAACTTTACCTTCTGTTGTGAGGCCTTCCAAAAGGCTGGTTTCAAGAATTGGCAACTGATCTATACCTGAAAAAAAAGTTATCTGTGCTTCAAAATCATTTTCTTCAGTTTTAATAACTTTTGAAATATCCTTGATCCGATCTTTTATATCTTGAAGTTTGGGACGCATATTATATCATTGAAAGAAGGGTTTGTAAATACTTTAGCCTTTCAGAAGTTTCCCGATCGGTAAAAAAGTCATCAAGAATGCCGTTAATGACTTCGCTTTCGCTAATAATACGGTGTTCCATGATGTCGGTTTCCAGTCCCTCATCTTGTATGGTCAATCTCAAATAAGCCAAGAACTTGTCCACAAAGAACTCGTCAACATCTCTGTAAGAGATAGACTTCTTCATTTCCGCAGCTATGGCGTCATAATGCCCTAGTTTGACCAAGGCGTCATAAACAATATGTCCAAGCTCATGCAGGACAGGGACACAGGAAATAGACTTCTGAAGATGGATTACATATTCATCATCTTTCGTCTCGACTGCCGCTTCAATCTTTTGACTTTCAATTATCGTTTCAACCCCATCAATAACTACAAGCTGCTGTATAGGCCCCATTTCCCATTCGGTAAGGAAAAAATAATTTTTGTATTGGCTTTCGACTAATCTTGAAGCTTGAACGCTTCGGCTTTCCATTTCTCCATACAGATTCTCGTAGCTTTGGAAAAGCACTCTTTGGATGTCCTCAGTGCGATATCCACCTTGCTTTTGCAAATCTTCCACAACCCGATTTGCGCTTTCATAACCCGCAGAAACATTGTCTAAAAGATCATAAAGCGTTTTGCCAATCTTATCTCTCAAAACCTCAACTATCTCACTATCGTAGTATTCTCCCTGTTCTGCTATAAACAATACCAAATAGAATACGATTACCTTATAATTCGATTGATAGTCATCAAAGCTTGTAAATTGATCTAACAAAGCCTGCTTAACGCCTTTTGCTTGGGGTTTAACTGCAATCTCATCTTTTATCGCTCTTTGCAGATTTCTCATATCCTGCTCTGTCATCATTTTATTTCTAAAAAGAGTGGACATTTTATTTATGCAGGCAAATATCTGTCGGACTTTTGCACTACCTACCGAAGCCACAAATCGAGCAAAAAGCTCATTCCCTCCAGTTGCAAAGTTTTCAATTCGCTGAACTGCGTGTTGGGTTTCATGTAAAAGAATAGATAATGAACTACCACTTATATTAGATCCGTTGATAACAATAAAACCGCCTCGTTCATTATGCGAAAAATAGAATTGCTCGATTGGGTTTCCTTGTTGATCAAAAAAGATTTGCTCTCCGTAGTAGTAGAAAATAGGGATTGTACCTAAAGCGGGATAGTAGTTAAAAAGAGTTGGGTGATCTAAAACCTCACGAAGCTTTCCGCCATAGTTTATGGCATATAGCTTGTTGGGGTTTGGCAAAAGGCTCATCATCTGCTCAACGCTAGAACGAATAGGAACATACAGCTTTCTGCCTCCGTAATCAATCAGATGCCGTGTATTTATTTTAGCTAAGTCGTCTGCTATGTTTGTACGCCATTTACCATCTCTTGTACTCAAAGCCCATCCTGTATACATATAAATTTGCTCCATAGGCTCAAATGACCTTACTAAAGCCTTTGCTTCCGCTAGTTTTTCCCTTTGATCTGGCGTCATATCAGCATTTTCGCCAATTACCATAAATCGAAATGTACCTCCCATTTCTGGCAAAACACCCCCATCGTATTTAACAAGATTGACAATTTTTTTTAGCTTGACGCCGTAAAGTGGTACGGAAAGCTTTTTTTGAAAGCTTGTATTTACCATATCGAAAACCTGGCTGATAGGTTGAATACGATTAGAACAAAAATATCCTATGGTTCTTTTTATGTCCTCGTAGCTATTGATTTCATTGATGGCATCAGTGCTGACGTTTATATCAGATACCTTATCTTGCTCAAATGCAATTTCATATAACTCCCGTACCTTATTCGATTCGTTAAAACTTCGCAAAAAAAGGTAGAAAAGACCATCTCGTGTTTCAAATTTATTTTTAAATACCCCTATTTTGGGAGGCACAACAAGATTATTTTTCTGAGCAACATCGTTTACCTCCTGGTAAAGTCTTACGTTTACCTCTTTTACCTTTTTTGAGCCGTAAAAGTTAAGTTTTTGATTATCTTCATCAACATTGTAATAAAACACAAAACGAAGATTATCCTCTAAATTTTTTAGAAGATCGGGTAATGTTTCAAACAGCCCAAAAGATTTTAGTTCGTTAAGTGTTACTATCATATTTTTTCAACAAGGTCGATTTTGTAAAAAAAGTCATCTGGGAGCTCTTGTAGCTTTACAGGACCTAAATACTCACCATTTTCATCAAAAGAGTATACTGAGTAAGCGCTGTCAGCCACCGATCCGCCCTTAAAAATCATACTCTCATGAATTAGAAATATTTTATCACCATATAGAGCAATCTTCTCTGCATATACAATAGAGGATTCTTGGGTAGGGTGATAAGCTTTATTGGCTTCCCACTTTAAGTTTTTTGACTTGTTTGTCATTTTACTGAGTCCGCTCGGAGAAATCATATTGTTTATATTTTTCTGCGGCCTCTCTATTTAGATCTTCCGCCGTTAAGATAATATCTCTGATTTCAAGAACTGCATCAGCCTCAGATCCAACCCTATTTATGTAAAAGTGCAAAACACTTGTATTGCCTTTCTTTATATCCATAGATTTGTAATACTGCCCAATCGGAAATGTCATGTCCGATGGCTCAATTCCGTGCCAGGTATATTGAGGGTTTCCAAAGTTTGAATTGCTACGATCTCCACTTCCCCCATAGTGATCATTAGTATCAATCTCATCGCCGTAAAATGTAAAGAAGTAGTTTAAAAGGCTTACGAATTTTATATTATGAAAAGATGGATCGCACATAGTGTATAGAAGACTATCCATGTCCATCAAACCATCAAAAGGCTTTACTGTGAAACCAAAAAAACGACGACCAGAGGCTATTCCCCCTCTAAAATTGTTTAATTTCCGATAACATCCTCCACAACGTCCACCACCTAAAACAAGTTCAATTTGAATTGAATATCCTAAACTTTCTAAAACATCCGCTACTACCATTGCGGTAAGACCAGTGTAAAAGTCATTACCTATTTCGCCCATAGAGCCTTGCCATTTAGTAAAACCACCCGTAGCGGTTAATCCAACTATGATTTTTATCGCATTAAAAGTTTTTGGTATTTTCTGTTTATAGAGGTACACCTTTTTATTTGTGCTAGTACAATCTACAACACCAATTTTTCTTGCTTCATCAAGAGATACTGAAGGATTCTCAGGATCTACTTTAATAAATTTTTCGTCACCTTCGGGCGTCTTTACTTTGATGGCGAGATCGACTAAGGTTCCGTCTAATTTAAGTATTATCACATTTCCCTCTCTTATGATTTGTTCACTTAAAATGTCTATTTCGCGATCATATACAAAGCTATAATAGTAAGTTTTAGGGATTAGAGACATTGCGGCTTTATCAAAAGTAAATTCCCCAAGCTGCTTATCATTGTAAACAAACTTGGGTTTAAGAACTTCTGCTGTAGATTGTTTTTGCAGTTCTTTTTGTATTGTTTTTTCTAATCGCTTTTTAAGAGCTTTATAGTCATCATAATAAACAAACTTGTCCCGCTGCATGGCTTCCACATAATTGCGAGGCTGTTTGTTATTCATGCCGTAATACTTGATTTTGGGGTTTTTGTTTGGCTTAGATAAAATTCTATCGATGTAAATCTGGAAGTTAGCATTTGCCCTATCTGCGATGGGGTTAGGCATAGTAGCCTGTACCTTTTCAATGAATTTTTTTAGCACACGAAAGCTCGGAAAAGTTTGTATCGACCAAACCGTGTAGTCGAGTGGATGGGTTTGATCCCCAACAAGTAATCTGCGTTTTTGATTTGGCACTATTTACCCTTTTTTGTAATCGTAATTGGTACAATTTCTCCACGATCACTTACTTCACTTGGTACTCCGTCTTTTGGATCTAACCGATATTTTTGAACAAATTCAATTCTAAATTCTTTAGCGCTAGGTTTTCTCCCAAGTTTTGGAATACTGCCAAGATCACTTGTAAATCCGCCTGTGGCATCAACAAATTGGGGATATCTTTTCAAAGCATCTCCTTTATCTTCTAAAAGAAGACAAAAACTTTGAATACTATCTGCTATCGTTTTAGGTTTCATTCTTTTTCCTGAGTTGTTTGTAATCCGATCGGCAAAAGGTGAGTTAGGGCTGACCTCGTATATCATTTCCTGCTCAAAAGTTCTATTAAAATTGAGCATAGTTCTAAGTGAGATAGATTGTGGAGCATCCACGCTTTCTAAGTAGTTTCTGATGGCATCGCAAACATTAAAAACGAAAGAATAGGTAAGTTCTTTTTCTTTGGTTGTATTTTTTTCAAGCAAGTAATATGATCCTGCAAAACGATCCACTAAAGAATAGTCTTGCTTTTGGTTTCCCGCATACTTGTTTCCAACAGTCATCATGTCTGTATTACCCGTTCCAATTACCGAAAATCTAAATTTTGCATCCATTCTTGTTTTCATAAAATCTTCCTTATCAGCATAACGACCTTTAGTTCTGTCGTCCATTTTATCCCACTGCTTCTCAAGATTTTCTTTTGTTACGTTTTGGCCTTTGTAAATTTTTACGCCAGCTCCGTTTGTAATGTATGGTATGGTCTCAGGGATAACTTTAGGCGGATCGGATTCGTCATATTTGGGTTGTGCGGCTGTTTCCGCTAATGAGTCGTTGAGCAAACCTGCCGTATTGGGATCAAGCTTTGGCAACTCGTCTAAAATCACAATACCTCCTTCTGACCAAGCTTTTACTAGCTCGCCCTCTTTGTAGCCTTCGATAGTCTGGCCCCCTCTGATTTCAATAGGAGAAGTCCATTGAGAGCAATTAATCACAAAAACGGGCTGATTCATGATCCCTTCAGCAAGAGCTTTGGCCAAGTAGGTTTTACCTGTTCCTGCTTTACCCAAAAGATATACGTTGTTACCTTCTAAAAGGTCGGAAATTATATTTGCTTCTTCTACGCCGATGGCGATAGGTCTAGCTAAACGGCTGCTACGATCTTTGGGTGCGTTTGATTTAGGTACAGGTGCAGCTTCTCCTTTGTTAAAGTGTGCCATAAGAGCAATAATTGTTTGTGGGGGTATGTTTTTTTCTTGTAATTGGTAGTTTTCCAAAACTTCAGACAGAAATTCAGTGTTTCTAAGTAAATCATCTTTGATCGACTGAATTACCTGCCGCATTACGTCATTTGTTTCCATGTTTTTTATCTTAATAAGTTCAATAAAAACCGTTCTGCATCTTCAAGATCGACAGCCGCTTTGATAGTTCGTTGTTTTGTTTCTACTGCTTCAGGGACAACTTCACGCTCCCGCTGCACTAAGAATTGAGTAATATCTTCCTCGTTGATGTACTTTTTGATAAGTTCTCCATACTCGTACACTGTAAGGTCTCCAAAAAAGAACTTCATGTCCGTAGTCTTGGGTTCTACAAACTCTTGTAAAAACTCTCCAATGTCATAAGCGTCCCTTTCTTTTATATCTTGTAGCTTTTTAACGATTAGTGTTTTATCTTCTGGTGTTAATGCAGACAACATGAGCTGCACCTTGATAGTATTTGGTATTTCGTAAGGTAACAGATTGTAAGGCTTAAGCTGTATGGATGCAATCGGATATTTGAGCACAGCCCCTCCGTAAGGTGGCAGCTCGGTCTCGCTTAAGTTACGGATGATATTAGGTATGCCGATACTAAGATCTGGTTTGTTTTCAAACATATAAATATACTCACCTTCAGGGTATAATTGCTGTGCTTTAGCCTTACTTATATCGGTTATATCCTCTTGTGTAGGCACAAACCAATAGAGATCTGTGCTACTTTTGAAGTTCATTGATAAATTGTACTTCTCATGCAATTCATCTAAAAAATTTGACAGTTTTCGTTTATCCGCTTCTACATCAAACATAAAGGTTTTGATAAAGACCTTATATGTTAATTTCAAAATTTGATAAGGTATTTTGCCACCTAGATTGATTGTCGAATCATCTTCATCGGCTTTAACCTTTTTTAGGTCTTTCGCTTCCGAAGGCGTAAGATTTTTTTTAAATCTTGCATAGTATATTTCCCTACCATGTACCCCTGAAGTTTCAATCTCAAAGCTTTTGTATTTGTTCAGAAGGTCTTCGTCTTTGTAAATAATATTATTTTTACTCGGAGCAACATAAAATACTTTTGCATCCTGAAAAACGCGATAGGGATTCATTATTTCAATGAACAAACACTCTTTACTATTAACTTCTTTTTTATACATGCATACAGATCGAGGAATAACTCCTTTATCATTGTCATCTCCGTTCCAAACGACTTTTTGGTAGTCAAGATCTTCTATCTGATTGCCCTCTCTTTGTATATTTTCTTCTGTACCTCTTACATTTATTGTAAAATTGACTACTCTCCTGTAAGTCATGTCGGAAACATACGGAAGCTCTTTAATTTTTGAAAGTATTTCCGAGCTACCCGTTGAAATTAAAAGATTGGTGTCTTCCGACTTTAGTTCCATGTTCTTATCTAACTCATAGTCATACTTACACTCAATTGCTGTTTCAAAACCACCATCTACTGTTGTAAACCTCGTCAAATTCCACTCAATCATAGGGTTTTGAAGAAAACCAGTAATAGTTTTTATGCTAGTAGTTAGTCCCGAATCAGATCCTTGTCTGTTCAGGTAGTTATTCGCGTATACGATTCCAGATAAAATGTTACCCGACAAAAATCTTCTCAGTATTCGTCTATTGGGCTGTGGTTGCCATCTTTCTACTGCGGTAACCTCTTTTTCAAGTGTGAGTCTCTTCGTTTCCAAAAAGCCCTCTATTTTAGTGGTTTCACTAAACATACGGCCATACTGACTTACCTGACGTTTAAAGTCGTCTGTGTCTCCGATAATTTGATTTAAAATCGGTCTTGCAGATGAAAGTCGGTATTTAGCATAAGGTATTCCTGTTAAGAACGCAAAATGAAAAATTATGCTTCCTTCAGAATATTTGAACCTTGATCCAGTATCCTCTATGCTATAACCCAAAAACTTACCATTATTAAGATAATACTTAACTTGCATTCCTGGCTTGAAATAGGATAAAAAAGTCTTTATACTCTTGAAATTCCTTGTTCTTTCAGTTTCTTCAGCAAGTCTTTCTACGTTGAACTTAACTAAATCTTTGTTATAAGCTTCGACTTGAGCTTTTACTTGTTTTCTGCGCTCTCTATCAGCTTCACTTAAATTATCGGATTCCATATTCATTACAGAGTATAAAAAATCTCTGTCTCGTTCTGTATAATAGTTCGCAGGGTTTGGCCTTTTTTCATCAAATATTTCCATGAATCTTCTGAGCATTCCGTTAGCTTCACTAACAAAGTTTTCAACTAAGTTACTTTGGTACTCACTTGGCGTAATTGCTGTACCATCAGCACTTTTACAAAGCTCTGAAATTTTGGCTTCTACCTTATCTTTACTCAAGAAGTCCTTGTTTTCAAGCGTGTAGTAGTCTGATAAGAACAAAGGCTTTGAGAAGATTGTAGAGCCAGAATTGAGTTGAATAACAAGCTTTCCTCTAAGTTTTGCCTTGTAATTTTTTGTGTCAAGTTCAAGTTGATATTTACCGAGTGTTTTCAAAAGTTCAATCTTTTCCGCATAGATTTTATTCATACGATTAAAGAAGTATTCTTGATTTACCTGACTTTGATCGCCGTTAGTTGGGTAAAGCTCAAGCTCACGAATAAAGTCGTTAAATTTATCAAGGCTATATTCATTTTTTTCTGCGGCTCCTGCAAACGAAGCCGTATTCTTAGTTACTTTAAATTTGTCATACAGCGATTTATAAGGTTCGTTTTCGATTAGGGTAATGAAGTTGTCTACAAACGCTTCAAAGCCATATACATTAAGAATGTCTTGCACAACCCCACCCTCAACATTGACAACTTCCGAGCTTTTAGCAGAAATCGATTGATCTGCGCTAGTATTAGCATCAAGCTTGCGAAGTTTCTTCCTGAACATCAAGTATGTACGAAGCTCTACGGGTATTTGAGAAATAATGTATGTGTAAGTAGGAGCATTTAGTTGTCCTGTTCTATTAACTCTTCCTCTTTTTTGAACCTCAATATTAATGTCCCACTCAAACTGAATAGTAATCATATTTCTTGGCCTTGTATCAATACCTTCTTTAGGATTACTTTGAATTGATCCGCCAGTAGATCCTACTACGTTAATCAAAAGGACGTCTATTGCCCCACTATTAAACTGCCTAAAAGCCGTGGTTGCAGATCGTAAGCGATCGTTTTTCACAAACTGAAATTCATCGGAATCGCCAACTCTTTTCAGCATGTATTCTCGTGCGGTAATTTCCCCAACACGATAATACTGGCCACCAGCTTCGCCATACTTGGGAGGCATGGATCGGTTGTTTGCTTCGTAATAAATACGGCTTCTTTCTTGTCTTTGAATGCGATCAATTAGATAGTCAATAGTGCTAAAGGGCAAATTTGAAGAATAGTTATTGAGTCTACTTTGAATAGCAGTGATCATTGCCCCACCATCAGAAAAATCATCGTAATTCACTTCATAAGCCAACGTAATTTCCAGACTATCACTCCACGTATTACGATCAATAAGCTGCTGTTTGCTCTCGAAAAAGTTGTTTGTTATTTTTCGTAGTGTGAATTTACCCCTAAAAAGCTTTTTGAAAATAGCACGTAGATATTCCGAGAAGTCGTTTCTTATAATTTGTCCTTCTTCGAGTCGAAGTTCATTAAAGATTGCCTCAGCCGTGTTTTTGATAGCCACAACGGGCTTCATAGGCGTAATATGCTCCGATCCATCAAAATTTGTATAATTGACGGGAGTTTCTAAACATTCAATAATCTTGTCAGCCGCAAACTTGGCTTTAATAGCGAGAAATAAGTTTTCTCTAAAAGTAGACTTGTATTTATTAATATTGTCGGCTTTTAGACCACCTACTACCGCCCACTTTCCTCTGTTGTTGGCGATAAACATTTTTTGAGCTGCCTGTAAAACATCGCTCTTGTTTTTTATCTCGATAACCCCCCCGTCGGGTGTTGCGATTATTTGATTCTTGTAGGCTTTCCAGTTATCTATCATCTCAAAGTATTGTGAATCATCGGCTAGTTGTTTCCCTTGTAATTCGCACTTTCTTGAGATGGCCTTTTGAATGCCGCTTTTACCGAGTTCAGATCGAGAAAAGTCCCGAAGTTCTTTAAAGTAACCAATTGCTTCGTTATAGAAGTCTCGTTGATTTGAGGGTTCCCCTGCAAGATTGACATATCTGTTGGTATTGTTTTCCACATCTCTTTCGCGTCTTGCACCAACGTACTCTGTAATTTTTGGGCAGTTTCCAAAGCTTCTCTCTCGGCGTATCATCTGTCCTTCGTACACTAAACCTGTTGCAATGTACTCTGCTACATTTTCGCCACCCACTTTGAGGGCTGCATTTATGCTTTCTAAAGACGGCACGGCAGTCCTTAGAGCAGTTTTAACGATGTAAAGACGAAATACGTCAGGATTTTTTGCATAAGTGGCAGAACTGAAAATAACTCCCTTGCATTTTTCAACCAGTGGGAGAGTTCTTTTAAGAATGTTACTATTTTCTTCAGCAGAAGCGGCATTGTGGCTTTCGTCAAAGACCAAAAGGCTATTGGGTGCTATTGCTTCCAAAAATTCTTGCTTAATCGTTGTTCGTGACATCGAAACGGTTGAATAGGGCAGGAAAACGCAATTAAAGTCATAACCCATTCTAGGGTTTGACATAACAAATTTTCCTTTATTAGCACGTTTTGTAATTTCTTCACAAACAAAATTGATATTTGCGTAGCTCATGGGAGCGTGCAAAGCAGGCCCGTCTGGATTTTCTCTATTCGTAATTGTCCCGTCGGGATGTAAAATAAAGGGTTTGGGCATGGCAATTTTCTTAGGATCAATCTTATCGAATCCGAAGTAGCCAATATCTTGTAGATCGCGAAAAATATCGTTGAAAAGATAGGGTTTGAAAGAAAGAAAAACGGGGATTATTCCTTGTTGGTAAGCGTAACGCATAATACCTGCGCATATCCTGCCCTTACCGATACCTGCCATGTCGCCCAAAATAAAAGCATTTCCCTTTTCAAAACTAGTTATTGCAAGAGTAAGAGCTTCTATTTGCTCACTATCAAAGGAGGCACAAACTTTTAGGTTGGTTGAATACCCTAATTTAAGCTTTATGAAATCGATAAGATCCGTTTTTCTAGCTATGTTTGCTAGGTTACGAATAGTGTCGTTAGCTAAATTGGTAGGAATCAGTGTTCCTATTGAGGGACAGTTCGTAAAGTTCGGGGTGGGAATTAATTTTATTTTACCGAAGTCGTCAATCGCTTCAAGCTCCTGTACCTCGGCTTTTGCTTGAACCTCTGTAATTTTATCATTCCGTAGTGCCTCTTCTTGCAATTGATCAGTTCGTTTGTTTGTTTCCATCATGTCGTTATTTGACTATTGTTTCCGCTACTAATCCTTCCAAAACCAGCCATAAGCTGTCATCATATTCAACCTCTCTAATCATATCCTCAGAAACACTAGGATTGTACTCTGTACTTACTTTGATAGGGGTGTCCTCACTAACCTTTCCAGTGTGTAAGTTCATAAAACGATAATAAGTTGAAGACTCCCATGTTTGAAACTCAAATGATTTTATTATCTCATCAACGATTTGTTCTTCATTGTTGGGATAGTCTTTATCGTTAATCGTCAAGTAAGCCTGAATTAGTCTTGTTGTGTTGCGTATGGCATCCTCGCGGCTAGTACCATCTTCCATTTGTCCTTTTATGTGCTGTGTAACGAGGCGCTGCATTCTTGTTTGCGTTCTATTGATTACATCCAAAAAAGAAAGTTCTTCGTTTTCTTCAACATAAAAACCTGCTATGCGTAAGTCTCCACCATTTCTGATAATTTGAGGATTATGATAAAGCATATTGTTTATTTTACCAAAAATATGTTTTTTTTATTGCAAACTCAAAAGTTTCCGTCATTATCAATAATCGTTTTGACATCGTCGCATTTGAACTTAACACCACCTCCCATTTCATTAATTTCTGATACGGCTTCGCATGGTGTCAATTTCTCTCCGTTTAATGTGATTTTTTTTGTCATTTTCATACTTTTTTTGTTCACGACACCTTCTCCGCCCTCGATCTCAATTTCTTGACCAGTGCTTTTTACAGTCATTGGCATACCGCCTTTTGCATGGCTATTTCCGTAAGCTAATCCACCTTCAGCAAAGTATTTTCCGCAACCGCAGTCTGAGGTTACGCCCCCTGCTTTGTACTCAGCTCTTACGCGTTCACAATAATTTCTTTCGACCTGAGCAAAGGTGTTTCGCCAAATATCAAGCACTTCCTCCCAAATGTTTTCTTCATATCCGTCGGCGGCTTGTCGCAGTTTATTGGTAGCCATATCCATTTGATCAGATATATACATAATCTTTTGCAACTTGCTCATTCTTCGTGAGTAAAGTATAGCCTTAGCCTCGTTTTTTTGATCAGCAATGTAAGTATCCGCTTCAAGTTCCATAACCTCTAGCTCGTCTGCAATATCGCCTCCATAGGCGAGTTCGGCAGGATTCAAGTTACCCAAAACGGCATCGACAATTTGCTCGCGATTAAGAAACAATCTACCTGTATCAGTATCTCTTATCTCATAATTATTATTATCTAAAATAATACCTAAATTCTTTGCCGCCTCAACAGCTTGGATAATGTCAGTAAATTCCCACCCAGCCGACATGTCATTAGCCTGATTTTCAGCCCATAGTGTAATTGGGTAATCATTGATTGTTTTAAGGCTTTCTACTTCATCCGCAATCTGTTTGGAATAGTTTTCTTCAAGTCTTTGATAGTCAGCATATTTTTCTAATTCTTCGCTTAACTGACTGAAGTCGCCCTCTACGTTATTGATGATCACTTGTAGCGCCTCTTTTTTGCTCATGCTTTTCGATAGGTTGTCGTACATGAACTTCTCGAAATAGTCCAATTCGTCAATATCCACCCCGTCTAAGCTTGTTGGAGCTACACCCCCCTCAGCCATTTTGAAGCCATATTTTTCTAGCATTTTGATCTCCAAAAGCTGCGTGCTAGGAATGGTAACACCTTTATTGGTTACGACATAAAGATCTTTAAAGCGTCCAAGCTCTTTATAGCCGATGATTTCGCCGACGTATGTAAAATCCCCCGATTTGCTTTTTTTGGCTAAATAAGCACTAGTTCCCACCTCGTAGCCTTCCCGTAGCACCTTGTCTCGGTTGTATGATTTCAGGTCTTTAGCTAGTACCACGCCGCCATTTTTCATCTCGCGACGGATTATGAAGTCTTTTCTCTCGCCTAAAACCTGACCTGTTTTAAGGTCAACCAATACTTCGGAAGTTTCTTCTTTTTTTATTCGAGAGAGGTTTTTGGCCCAGTGCATCGTTTGGGCTTTAGCCCAATCCTCTTTTGACATGCCGTTAGCATCATTTATGTTCTCAGCTAACTTTAGATTAAGGGTGTAGTGGGCATTAAGCAGGTTTTTATCAATACCATAAAAGTTTTCTTTGATTTGGTCTTCTTTAGGCTCTAAAATACCTGAAACGATCGCCTGGTAATCATCCATGGTCAGCATGCGATCTTGGGGCATATTTTGAAGGTTTTCTATCAATTTATGAAGATCAATGTCCGTTTTGGCATCCTCTTTCGCAAACTCTAAGAGCCGAAGTTGCAACGACCAGCCTATTATGCTGCCATGTTGAGGTTGCATGGAGATAGATTGCTCTTGGACGTCTTCTTTCGGCACTTCTAAGACTTCAGCCACTTTTGTTTCCATTTCAGCCGTTTCTCCGCCAACCTCCATGCTTTTTTTCTTTTTCCCATCGGATCTAGCGATGAGACCTTTTGACTTCAGGTGTGCAATAGCTGAAAACCCAATCTTTTCGCCTGCTTTCCACTTTTCAAGAAGCTCTTGATCTTTGTATACGCGACCACCATCTTTGTATTCGGTGTCTATATCCCAACAGCCGTAGTTCCCCGTTTCTAGCATTTTGTTTGCTGCCTCATCAAAACTGTAACGTCTATACTTGCTGAGGTTTGTTACATCCACTTCGCCTATACGATAGTAAAGCTCTTTGGGTAGCACAACCTCTTTGTTGTTGGAATAGTCATACACAAAAAGATCATCTTCTATCCAAGCATGGCCAAATCTTACCCCAGTCAGGGCTCCTTGACCAGAGACTTCAGCGTGAACTAGATGGGGCTCGCCATGATAGTTTTTATGAGCTCGGCTCAAAATAATCATATCGCCCGCAGCTTGGTAGCAATTGCCCGTAGCTTTTCTTTTCATAGTCTTTTGTTTTGTATCGTAACCGCATTTGTGGCAAACGGTAGCATCTTGAGGATCGCTATCGTTTGTATTCCAAGACCATCCGCATTTAGGACAGGTAACTACATCTTCTCTCTCTTTGGCTGAATCAGGTGTACGAACTAATTTATATTGTTCGAATGCGGGATCTTTTTCATTTCCCAAATTTGGATAGAGGTAAACTTCTTTTGTAAACTCTTGAGTAGTTCCGTCAGCAAGAGTCTTTACATAGCTAACTTTCCCTTTTTCTGCGTTCGCGTAGGCCTTCAGAAATTCGTCAACTTTTGCCATGCCATGATCAAGTTCGCCTCCCTGATCAAGCACATTTCCACCTTTTGCCAAAAGATCGTCGTCCTGCACATAGGCTTTCTTGACTTTTTTACCCGCCTTTTTATCTAAAAACTTGTTTACGCGAGCAAAAGCCCATGCCGATCTTGAGTTTGGCTTTCCTCCAGTAATCGTTGGCCTAAATGATTTACTAAAAGCTCCCGCTCCACGTCTAAATACTGCTTTAAGGGTACTAACCGATACTTTTTTACTAGGATACTTATCATTAAACTCCTTTGCCTTCTTTTGAAGCGTCTCTATTATCTTACGAGACAAAGATATTTTTATAGCAGTCGATTTGCTCGCAGCTGAGCCTTTGGGATTCTTTGCAGATCCTTTAATTTGCTCCGACTTTGGAGCGGGGGTTTGAGCGGCAGACTTTCTACCTGGTCTTTTAGCCATTAATTTTTAAAAATTTTACCAAATTTATTTTTTTTTATTGAAAATAAGGTATTTTCGTTACGTTAACCCAAAATAAAAACAAATTAAAACAACATGGACTTTTTGAATTTAAACAGCCCCAAATTTTTAGGTGGTCCCAATGTACACAATGTTATCAAGATTGCTTTGGCAACTTTCGTTGTGTATAAACTTGTTAAGTAACCAATCTGTAAACAAACAAAAAAAACAACATGGATCTGCTGAACATTAACAGCCCCAAGTTTCTCGGTGGACAGAATGTACACAATGTGATAATCATTGGTCTTCTGGCTTTCGCTGCCTTCAAACTGAAGTAATCAAATCGCAATTTGCGAACGCAAGTCTGCCCCCAACGTGGGGCTATTTGTGTTTCAGAATGTTTTCTTAAAGTAGTCAGCCCACATTTTACAAACCTCCGACCACTCTAATCCTTTAATCCACTTGTAGTTATCTTCTATTTTTTTAGTAAGTTCAGGATTTTGAGTAATCTTTTTATTTGCAACCATGACTAACATATCCGCAATTTCATAAATATCGGTTTGTTCGCGAATTACATTGTCATTAAGATTACAAACGGGGTTTATGATTTCAAGCATATAGGCGTTTTTGCCATACCCCGACATCTCCATAAAGGAAGTGGTATAGGGTGCAATAATTGGAATCTTGCATGCTGCCGCTTCGCTAAAAGTTAAGCCCCATCCCTCTCCAAGCGTTGTAGTAAGAAACAAATCGCTTGCATTGTAAATTTTATTTACAGTTTCAATGTCCGCCATAGAATGTTCTACATCTGCGGGAATTAGTTTGTAGTCTACATCTTCTTCAAGGTCGGTTTGTAAAAAAATAGCTCTCAAGTCCCAACCCATAGGATCTTTTGGGTGTGTGTGCAGATATAAAAAAGGTGCTGGTAAGTCTTTAGGCCATATTTTCTTGGCTTCGATGAATCCAAAGATTGTATTTGGTAAGTCTTTTCTTGGCTGATTACGATTTACATTAGTGATGATAAACTTTTCCCAGTTTTCACCAAAATAGTGACGCCTAAATGCTTCTTTTTCTTCTTTAGCAAGTGGGTAGTAGTGTTTGCTATTGTTTCCATGAGGTATAACCTTCACTCGTCCTTTGAGTTGGGGCTGATTTCTTAACACCTCTTGCCGACCAAACTCAGTGTAAGTAACTAAAAGATCAAAGAAGTCTAAACCTTTTGTTAGTTCCTCTATAATCCTGCAATCAACTGGAAAGTAAAAGATTGTTTTAAAGCTCTTACGATTCTGCTCTTTTTTTTCTCGTTTGATATGCTCAAGAACTTCTATAAAAGGTCGGATTACCCCCAGATCTTGACAGATAAACACCGAGTCGTAGTCGTTTTCTTGTAAAAACTTTAAAAAAAAGTATCGACCGTATGGATCGTCGTTTACGTCGTTTCGTCTTGCAGAAACTACATAGGTGTTTTCATTTTCCCAAATAGGCTCTCCGAAATAATTGATAGCAACAATAGTGATCTTAACATCAGGAAAAGATTTTTTAATCTCTGCAATGATATTTTTTGAAACTGTTCCGAAACCTGTACGGGCAAGATAGTCCCCTAAAATGAGTAATTTCTCCATGTTGTTTTTATTTTATTAGCTTTCCACCGATGAAGCCAATCCCCGTCCAAAAGAGCGGGTTTTTAAATAGTCCTTTTTTCTTTTTTACAATTACGTTGCTCATTTTGGTTACAGAGAGATAAGGGTTAGTATTTTTTATTTCAACGAGGGGTTCGCTTTTCAAACCAAAGAAGCTTTTTTTCCATCCCACTGTAACGGACGACTCGTTTTCTATTCGTAAGCTATCCAACAAGATACCTTGTCGAAGCACTTTCCCATCAATACTATACCATTTGTCTTTTAAAGAGAAGCCTTTAGGTATTATGATTGAATTTACTAACAGACTATCGAGGACTGCCCTTGAGCTGTCTCCTTGTTTAATTTTTACCATCCAACCAGAGGTGTCGGCGAAATTTGAAGGGACAAAGGGGATGGGAATACTATCTATATTTATGGTTTGTGATTGCCGAACTTGACTTTGAACTTTTTTGATTTCACCATCTAATTTTAGCAATCCTAACTTAATTGCTTCATCTTGAGACATGATTGTTTGCGTCTGCGTAGCAATAGTGCTACTATCATCTAGTAGCTTTTTTTTGAAGGCTTTCTCTCCTAGCTTATACTCACTTACTTGTCTCAAAAGATTGTCATGCTCTTTTTTTAATTGACAACCTTTCCAAAGCAACAAAAGTATAACCAAAATTGCGACAATTGTGTAGGCTTTTTTTTTCATATACTTTTTAGATTGTGTAATTTTAATTTATTTTTTATAAGGAATAAATTTGTAATCAATTGTCATTAGATTGTCTAAGTGTATTTTCGTTATTATGTCTTTCCTGCCTTTGCGCCGATATAGCTTTCTGTAAGCTTGGTTTTTTTGTACGAAAACCTTTTCAACGATACTGCGAGATAACGAAAATAAATCTTTCCTTTTCACGATATAAAATCCTTCCTTTTCGGGCATGTCAAACGCAATTAGCTCTGCTTTTCCGAGCACCCATCCGTCATATCCACATACGTTTTTGAACTCAACCCAAATCTCATCGATTTTATTACCCCCTTTAATATCTACAGAAGTTTTAGAACCATCGGGGCGTGTAATTAAATAGTCAATATGATCGTAAATGTCCGTGTGATCAGATGTTTTTACCAACTTATACCCAAAAGCTTGGCATGCAGACATAAATAGGCTAACTGCCTCTTTTCCAATTCTTTCAGAATACATTATCCTTTCTTTTCCTAACATCAGTCTATACCTTTTTCAAATAATCTCTCCCTATTTGGATCTCCGCCGCCTATTTCTTTAACTACATAAGTCGCTTTTCCGCTCTTTGCTTTTTTTGAGAGCAGACCTTTACGCATCAAGCTCTCTATTAATAGCCAATCTTGCCCATATTCGGGCTTTTGCTTATATCCCCGTAATAATTCTGTTCTCAAAATAATTTCACTATGCCCAATATGACCAAATAGAAGACTGGTTTCTCTTTTTTGCATAGTTGGCTCTATGTAACTATCAAAATATACTAAATCGTAAGCCGAATTTTCTATTTCTGACAAATAATTAGAAAAATGCGACTTCATAATTACGTCATCATTATCTAAAAAAATTAAATACTTACCCCTTGCTAAGTCAAAAGCAAGATTACGAGCGGCATAACCCCATCCTCCTTTGTGTTCCTTAAGATTTAAAAAATGTATTTCATTCCCGTTTTTCAAAGCTTCTTCCACATAAGGCGTTAACGATCCATCATCCATCATAGATTCAAAAACTGGACAGCAGTCTCCGATAAAAAACGCTTCCCATCCGTTTGTGTCTTGATTCATAACACACTCTATAGCTCTTATTGTCCGAAGCGGCCTTCCGTAGACAGGAGTGCAGCAGGTCAGCCTAAATTGGCTCATATATTCGTTCTTTTTATTTCGTCATTAAGATCAAATAGTTCGGTTGCCGTTCCAAGTAATATGCTACCTGGGCTACAAACGAACTTGTGGTAAGTACCTCTTGGTACTAAAACTTTATGTGGTGCTTTTACATTGTAAACCACATCTTTATCAAGCCAAAGCTCAATAAATTCACCTCTTAGCAGAAGAAATTCTTCATCTTTGTTGTTGTGATAGTGGTCTCCAACTGCTAATGTGGTCTTGATAATTACGGCTTTAGCGGATTTAAATGTCCCATTTGCCCAATCGTATATTATTCTGCGCTCGTCTTCGTGAACAATCATTTTTTATGATTTATGATATGAAATATTCTGCTCTGCATGCATTAGCTTATTTAGCTCATATTGCATCATAATTCCTACCAGTTTTTTAAATTTAATTTGTGGTGTAAAACCAAGTATTTCAGCGCTTTTGGTAGCATCGCCAATCAAGAGATCAACTTCCGCTGGTCTTTTAAGGTTGTCATCAAAATCTACATAGTTTTGCCAATCTTCAATTCCGACATATCGGAAGGCTTCTTCGACAAAATCTTTTACACTATGTGTCTCACCTGTGGCTATCACGAAATCGTCTGGCTTTGGGTGTTGCATAATACGCCAAATCCACTGGACATACTCTTTTGCGTAACCAAAATCCCTTTTTGCATCAAGGTTACCCAAAATTATCTTGTCTCTCTTTTTGAACACTATTTCTGCTACTGCTTTACACACTTTTCTACTCAAAAATTCCTCACCTCTTCTTTCACTTTCGTGATTAAATAGAAAGCCGCAATAAATTTTCATTCCGTAACTTTCCCTATATACTCGAGCCATAAAGTAGGCGGCAGCTTTTGAAACTCCATAAGGACTTCTTGGGTAAAATGGCGTTTTTTCCGTTTGAGGCACTTCCTGAACTTTTCCAAACATTTCTGAGCTGCATGCCTGATATATCTTACAATCTAAGTTGAAATGTCTTACAGCCTCAATAATTCTTAAAAGACCACCGCAATTTACATCCATGGTCATTTGGGGAACATCATAACTCCAACGAACTTGCGACATTCCCGCTAAATTATAAATTTCGTCAGGTTTTGCAAGATCAATTACCCGTCTCAAAGATCCTGCGTCTGTCATGTCGGCAGGGTGCAGTTTTATCTTGTCGAGCAGGTGGGATATGTTTTCATGGAGAGGTTGTGATGTCCGACGGGTAATTCCGTGAACTTCATAACCTTTTTCTAATAGAAGCTCCATCAGGAAAGATCCGTCTTGCCCATTGCAGCCAGTTACTAATGCTATCATTTTGTTTGTTTTAATATGTTATCCAATCCTGTTTGGGCGACTTTGGGTGATCATTTTTTATTTCGTATTCTATTTTGGGCTCAACAGCAACGAAGTCGCTTTTTACCAAGTACATATTTAAGCTGTTCTCTTGAAAGACGCAAGTGTAGCCGTATTTTTTTGCCATTTTTACCCCTGCGGCAAATGAAAAGCCATAATAGTCATCGTTGTTCCAAGTGTGATCTGGATTGTAAGGGATTGTTTTGCTTTCCGTGGCTGCAAATATGGGGTTAAACTCTGCGACGATTAGCTGGGGCATGAACCCTTTTTTAAGTATTTCTTCAAGAACATATAGGTCGTTTCCGTCAATGTCTATAACAAGTAGGTCAAACCTTGTCGGTGTTTCGTACTTTTCTATAAGATCAACGCAGTTTTCTGCCGTAATGAAATGCTCCTTGACTTCAGGGTTACCGTGGTTGTTTCCGTCTATCAGCAGATGCGTAAAGCCATGTTTTTCGATAAAATATCTCGTATTGGATAGGTGGTAGCCATCCCATGCCCCAAGTTCTACTAAATGCTTTTTGACACTAGGTATGTTCGCTAAAATGAACCTGATGTAGCATTCCTCGTTTTGCTGAGCGTAATTTTTCCATTTTGGAATTGTTGGTATTTGATCTATCCAGTTCATAATTGTTTTTTAGGTACAATGTATATTAGCCCTCTTTTAGCACCCTCGGCTTCGGTGTTGTAATAGCATTCATAATCGCAGCCAAATGCGCTTTCAAGGTTCTTTATTGATAGATCAATCCATTGATAATCAAAACGCTGGCCATTGTATTCGTCCCATCCTAAAGTAAGATCTCCTGTATAAAAGTCGTGGATGGCGATTACAGGGGGTGTTGTTTTTAAAAGAGATATAGCTGCAAGTTCTTCGATTAAAGGGCAGTTTTCTCCCCAATGAGCATCTAAAAAAAATAAGCACCTATCAGCGGGTGTTAATACATCACGCATTTTATTTAAAAAGCTGACGCTATCGCCTATGTTGGTATGTACATTGAGCATACCCGCGACTTTGTGTATGCCATGCTTTGAGTATTCTTCACTTATTTCGACGGTGTAAACATTTGTAAAGTTTTCTCCAAGCCATTTGGTTGTTGAATATAGGCAGCTTCCTGTTTCGATTGCGACATTAATTGCGTGCTTTTCTTTTATAGCCAGAAACTCTTGACATACGAAGTTGTCGCCGTTAAAGGGCAGATCTTGAAATGGCATTAGTAGGGGTTCGCTCATAACATGGTATAGTTAAAGTTTAAAAAGTCATCCTTGTATCGCTCATTGATTATATCTTTTGCAGCTCTTGAAAGCTCTACTTTTTCATAGTCTGTCTTGTTGTAATAGCCTAGCCTTATGGGGCTTGTGAGCCTGAAGAAGTCTTTGAAGTATTGGTTCAGTTCTACCTCAAGGTTTTCCATTTTAAATATGTTCGGCACTTTAATCTGTCCATTATGGCTCAAATACTCGGTTTGGGACTGAAGCTTGCCATTAAATAAGCCAAGTATCGAATTAAGCTTTTCAGTGTTTTCTAATTGCCATTTTAAGAAATCGTCAAATTCGTGTGTAATTGCGTAAGTGTGAAGGGGGTGCGTTATTATTTCTTTTGAAAAATTATAGAGCGAGTAGCACCAATCGTAAGGGTTGCGAACGACGCTCATGTAGTTTTTTCCCTCAAATTGCCCAAGCTCAATAATTTCTGTTACGTCTGCATGCATTCTACCTATCTCCGAATAGCCTGGATCTTTCTTATGAAATTCAATGCGCATTGAAGTTCCTGCTGTTTTGTATATGTGAAAGTAAAGCAGATTGAACTTTGGTAAGTAGAGCGCCATATTAGTATTTTTTAATTAGTTCTTTAAATCGAGACACAACCCGATCCCAGGTATAGTGGACAGATACATGCTTTTTCCCCTGTTCAGCAATTTTTCTAGCAACGCTTGGCTTTAATAAATAAAAATTAGTTTTTTCAATGAGATCATTTATGTCGTCAAAGAAAACTATATTTTTATTGTCCTCAAAGTCTATTTCACAATCTTGGTATCTATGGGATAGCACCATTGATCCACACGCCATTTCCCTAAGCAGCCTATCTGAAAAATATCGCGAGTAGTCAAAATGACTTACGCTTAAAGCTATCAAAGACCTATTGTAAAGCAAGCTTTCTAATTGGTTGTTTGCAAGTCCTTGAGACTTTATATGAACTCTATCCCATTTATCGCCAAACAAGTTAAAATTGTCAGGAAAATTTACTTTTAGCGCCCTTACGCAATCATATCTATATTCTTTCAAAGGAAAAGAGGCTTCTGGATAATAGTTTGCACAATACGCTATATTATTGAGCCTTTTAAAGTTTTGATCGTAGTAGTGTTCATGATCGTAACCCGTCTGTAAATAATCAGCCCTAAATCCTTGACTTCGCATTCTCTCAACATCGGTCATGTTCGTAAAAAGTGTGATTACATGAGATCCAATCTGGGTATAAGCCAAAAGATTTTCTCTTACATCCCCCGTCCAATTAAACACCAAGCTTTTTTCTGCAAGAACGCGTGCCGTCTCAGGATGTATTACGTTTGGTGCTTGGATTTGCATGAAAACCACGTCATAGTCGTTACTCCTAGCTTTTCCCTGAAGCACTAGGTTTAGGTTTTCGTGAGGCGCAAACTGATCCCAGTAGATTGTCTCGGTTTCAAAATGTGCATGAAAGGCCTTGCTGATGGTATAATGGGGCGGTTCTTCCCCTGTAATTACTATACGAAGTAGTTTCATTCTGTTGGGGGTAATAAAAGATAAGGTGGGGGTATTGTCTCTTTAGGCTTTCCATCGTCAAGGTTGTTTGTTCTTAGCTTGGTGTCGTGGTAATGAAATGTTTTGATTGTCTTGCTAGGGTTGTACAAAATATACCCCGCTTCTTGAAGCTGATAGGCTAATCGGTTATCGCAGCCTGCTACCCCCATGCAAAAATTAGCATCTACTTTTTCGCAAAATTTGTTTCCGTACACAATCCAAACATCTTGGCTATCTACTCTATTAAAAAGATCCGCACCCCTTGTCGGAGACCAGTCCCATCTTGTTAATGCTAAACAAGTTTGTTGTTTGTTGGGAGCTCTGTTTTCATAAAATCTATCTATCTCCATGCAGTTATCTAAATAAATGTCTGCGTTTGAAACAACATTTATGCTTTCGGTAAATTCTTTTTTCGATATAAAACGAAAAAAATCTTGAAACGTCGGTCTGCTTTCCAGTTTTATTACGTTTACCCCGTATGAAAACGCTATCTCGTAATCTTTTTCCTCGACAAGAAGATATATTGCATCGAAGCCTGCGTTCATGTTTTTTAGCAGGCAATAGTCATACTCTTTTTGACGCCGCGCCTCTATTGTATTTCCACGATCTGAATTATGAAAATAGGTGGTAAATAGATAGTGTTTCATATTCTTTCCCAAATACCAGTTTCGTTATGAGGAAACCAATAGTGTTTCGTATAACCACATGTCTGTATTTCTCCTTCAATCAATTCATTAGCAATCATATACAAATTTAGATCATCGTTTTGAAAAACAATTTGATAATCGTACTTTTTTGCCAGTAATTTGCCTGCCAAAAAACTGAAACCGAAATAATCATCGCCTTTCCATTTGTGAGTTTCGCTGTATTGTATAGTTTCACAACCTTCCCTCGAGCAATTAAACTCGCACACAATCAAACTTGGCCTAAAATGTTGCAAAACCTGGTCCAATACCCAGTAATCATTGCCATTCAAATCAATACTAAGGCAATCGAATTTTTTTGGAACTTGATATGTTTTTAGAAGCGGGACTATGTTGCTTTTAATGGCATCATGTTTTTTCGCAAACGGGTGGGTGCTATCTGGGCTAATGATTAAGCCCTTATATCCTTTTTCAAAGAAATATATAAGATTTGATCGTTCGTGCTCTCCCTCGCCAAGTATTTCTAAAAGATATTGATTTACAGCAATATATGACAAAATATGCTCGATAAAAGATTCCTCTCCGTATTGAGAATAGTGCTCTTGTATTTTATCTAATTCATGTAATCTTGCTACGGCTTCCGCGTTAATTTTTTTTTTACAAAATCTAAAAATCTATTAGTAGTAGTTGTCGTAATAGTGGTTGTTGGTATGACTGGAGCCGAGATTGGTACATTTGTATGCACTTTTCTTGTAAACGAATTATAGGCTAAAACAAGGGCTATTGCTAAGGGATCAAAGACTAAGACAATAAGAAGTATAAACCATTTTACAGCCACCTTTATATCCACCTTAAAGGCTTCAGCGACGAACCTGAAACCTCCTACTTTTTCTTCCAAGTCAATGTTTTTTATTTTTATTTGTTCTATTTCGGACAGTAAAAGTGTATTTGCCGTGCTTAGCGAGTCAAGTACCTTATAGGATCTTGCTATTTCAACATCAGAAGACTTTATCATTTTTGATATTCTATAAGTCCCTTTCTCATTGATTATCAGCTTAGTAAGATTACTCTCTTGAGAGTTTCTAATATTTTCTAAATTGGCAATATTTTGTTCGTATCTATTAATTTCCTTTTCGTTTATTTTAATTTTGTTATTTATTAAAGATATTTCGCGATCTACCCTATCAAGCTGAATGCTTTGTTTTTGAAAAGCGTCAGATAAGAACCCATATATTCCTGCCGAGGTAATAAGCATAAGCAATATCACAGCTATCGACATATAGATTTTTAGCACCTTTTCTATCTCATTCCATTTTTGCTTTAGGTATGCGGCGGTTAGTATTTTAGCCAATTCCAAAGAAGCCGCCATGACCATTACTGATACAGAGGCACCGTAGAAAAGAAGCCCAAGACCCGTTACAGAAAAATAGGCGGCACAACCAGCAACGATTGCTGCTGTTATGGCTAAATATGTTCTCATTTATTTTTGTTTTTATCCATTACTTCTAACAACTTACATTCTTGCAAATATACTAATACACTAAGCGGAAAGTCAATTTGATTACCCTTAAGTACATTGGCTTTTACATATTCATATTTTCCAATAGGCTCTATTATATTTTTGTTTTTCGTTTTCTCAATAAGTTCCAGTTCCGTGTCATCGCTAAGAATTTTTATTCTTTGGGGTAAAGTTGTCATGCTCAAATATAAAAAAAAGGGGCATATAGCTGGAAAAGTTCCAGTTTATCTTATAAATATATTGAAGTTTGTAAATTCAGTAATTTAATAACTTGCGCCTGAACAAATATCGTCTCTAAATAAAGTCCATTGATTATCTTTTTCTTTTCTTTTTTCTTCCCATGCTTTTTTGATTCGTTCCTCAATGATTTTACAATATTCATTTGATAGTTCACTTCCAATCCAATTTCGATTACTTAAAATACTTATTTTTGCAGTCGTTCCACTTCCCATAAAGCAATCATAGACCAAGTCGTTTTCGTTACTCCAGCTTATAATATGATCGTAACATAGTTTTTCGGGAAACATAGCAGGGTGTTCAAAAGCAAAAGTATCTGATGTTGTATTTCCTTTCCCTGTTGCATACTCCCAAATGTTATATCTAAAACCAAGTTCCTCGATTAATCTTTGCTTTCTAACCCCAAGAACTCCATCTTTTTCTCTTACACTTGTTTTTCCAAATGTATAAGTTCCACAATATTTATTTTTCCTATCTTTTATTAAGTTAGTTGTTTTGGGTTTCCCCTTACTTAACACAAACATAAATTCAATGGCATCTCTATATCTACCTTTGTGTGGAAGTCCACCGCTTGTTTTTGAATAAATCATTGTATCATAAACATTAAATCCGATACTTTGAAAATATAAGCATTGCTTAAATGAAGTAAGGGTTTTATTTCCGTTTATAGTACCATCTTTTACTACCCAAACAACAATTCCACCACCTTTAGTTACCCTAAATAGTTCCTTTGCAATTTCTTCAAAAGGGAAACTATACCCATTGTAATCCCTTAAATTATCGTATGGTGGTGATGTTATTGTTAAATCCACAAAACAATCAGGCATCTTTGCCATAGTTTCTAAATTGCTTTCGTTGTAATTTTTATTTATTTCAATCATATAGACACTCATAGATTCAAACAAGTAATAAATGCTTGAGCTTAATCGAAACATTAGTCCAAAAATTCTCTAAATAAGTAATATTATCTATTTTTTCTTCCTGGTTTTCAGGCTCCATCTTCATATCGTATATTGCGCCCATGCCATTGTAAATATTAACTTATTTACATTTGATTTGGTATCGTAATCCATCAAACTATAAATCCTTGTAAAAAAAAGATGACTTTTATTTATAATAAGTACAAAAATCCCTTTTTCAATAATCGACACCCAAAAATCTGCATCTCCGCCTAAATTTTCATATCGAATATCAAACTTCTTGCGCTCTATAATTTTAGCCTTTTTTGATGGTTTTTCGTCATTTAGAGGGGGATCTTGCTGATCTTTTGGATCGTTGGGCTTATTATTATCATTTTCGTTTTCGTTTATTTCGCCATTGTCGGGCTGTTCTCTCTTCATCTTTTCCCGCTCGCCATTAAGTGCCAAAAAGTTGAACTTAGCTTCCATAGCCCATTTGTTAAGCTCTTTTCTCATCTTCTCGAGCTCCTTTAGTTCTTCCTCGGTGTGGGCCGACTCGTTGTCCTTTTTTCTTATTTGGCTTGCCCAATAAAACTGCTCACGGATTTTTCTTTTAAGTTCATCTAGCTTATTGTTTTCAAGGCTTGAGATGCCATTCGTTTTATTAAACTTAACAGCGAAGGTTTCGGTCAGTTTTTTGGGGATAATAAATTCAATTCGTGTGCGGCTGTCCCAAGGATCGGGGTTTTTGATACCCATGTAACCGCCAACCTCAACATATCGAGATCCGTAAATTACATACACCCCACCTTTGTTGTAAGACCACTGCTTTTCGCTGTTTCTGTCATCCCATGGGTGTTTTTCTTGATTTTGGTCAATAAGGCAGGTTGTAATCGAAATTTTCTCAGTCTCTACCGTTGCCTCGGCATAATTGACGTGCGACATATTGCTTTCTCGATAGAGTGGATCGTAGCCAAAAACCTGATCGTCGTTTACGATAATCTGTACAGATTGGTTTCGTAATGTTGGGTAGAAAACGGTTCCCAAATGCTTTTTTAGAACGCCTTCGGAAAAGCGTTTTATATGCGAGATTATAATCAAAGTATATGAATGATTATACTCTGGGTTGATTTCATGAAGGGTAATGTCTCTCACGTTTTTATTGGGCTGCCATGTTAAATTTGTCGCTAACCCAAGCCCGTTATAAGTGTTTAATGTGATTTTAACTTCTTCTTTATCGACATCAATCAGGTTTAGGCATGAAGATTTCATTCCCACCCCAAAATAACCAATGTCGCTATGGTTATATTCTCTATCGCACCCTAAATCCATAGACTGAAAAAGCTTCTCTTTTGACATGCCGCAACCGTTGTCTAGGATACATAGACTGAGATCCGACTTGTCATAAAAGATCTGAATTTTTGTCGCTCCTGCGTCAATCGAGTTGTCAATTAGTTCGTAAAGAGCTGAGTAAGCATCGTAGCCAGTGCTACGAAGTGCTTCAAGAAAGAAGCGATCATTAACTTCAATCCGCTTGTTGATTGACAGCCCTATGCCGTCGATGTTTTGTTGTAACATAATATTTGTTTTTAATGGATAATTTATTTTATCCTGCGGAGAGGGTGAGATTCGAACTCACGAAACGTCGCCGTTTAGCGTTTTTTAAACGCTGCACCAAACCAATATGCGGCCCCTCCAATAAAGCAATCTTGTACTCTCTGACAATATTTTCTCTTGCAGTACTATTCATAAAAGTTCTATGGGGAAAATAAGAGTATTTCTTTTCAAACTCCATTTTGCACCCATTTCCCTCATTTCTATCAGTGATTCTTTATCTCGCCATTTTTTTTCATTTACAAGTTTTTCAATTAAATCATCAGTAAGTTCAACTTGATTATTTCCAAAGAAAATGTCTTTGATTTCATCATTGAATTCATTTTTTTTCATGTTGTTTACATTGATGTTTTTACCCATTCCACTTCTCAAATGAGTGTTTTTTGTTGTGAAGTGTTTTTTACGATTTTTAATCTGTTTAATCGGTTATCTATTTATAAGCATCACTACCTCATTAAAAAAATTTTAATTGAGTGATTTGGCTTTCTTCATTATAAAATTTGTACACTTCTTCGGGATCTTCCGTAAAATTGGTAATTCTGGCTTCGGCTATTTTGCAGTATTCTGGGTCTTGTTCCAGCCCTACAAAGTCAAACCCTTCCAATTTACAAGCTATCCCCGTTGTACCAGATCCGCAAAACGGGTCTAATACCTTCCCATTCAGAGGGGTTACAAGCCTAACAAGGTATTGCATAAGTTTTACGGGTTTGACCGTTGGGTGTATATTTTTCATCATTTGGTCTTGGAATCCACCCTCAAAATTCTTTTCTCCACTTCCGTTAGATGACCTCATTTGTGTCATTTTTAACTTTTCC
>Ga0194116_10001923_pt1 | contig 28078 bp, 24 predicted proteins | sample TA2MahsurfametaG_4_FD_148617 | JGI IMG/M metagenome (GOLD analysis project Ga0194116, IMG submission 148617) | Freshwater microbial communities from Lake Tanganyika, Tanzania - TA2015008 Mahale S9 surface | ecosystem: Environmental > Aquatic > Freshwater > Lake | place: Tanzania: Lake...
GCCGAGTCTAACGGGACACTACCAACGAGTAGCAGGGTGCGGTCGCTCATAGCGATGATCCGTAGGGGAAGGCACTAGCTGATCCTTTTGCCGTCAATTTCAAACCCGCCCAACAGGTACCCGAGATAGGTCATCAATCCGCCCACCTGGTAGTCGGTTTCGACCGATTGGTCTTTGTAGGCGGTGTCCTGGTCTGCCTGGCGAACGATGTTGATTGCATCAGCCAATATTTTCGGCACCGGGATTGTTTTCGCGCGTTTCGGGGGTTCATCGTCGCCGGGGTCATGGGAATACTCGACCTCAACATTCACGATGTTTTGGCCAGCATCCGCCACCGAATAGTCTGGCTTTCTGGCGCGTTCCTGCTTCACCAGGTCTGCAAGAACCAGGGATGCCAGGACAGTACCGGTGCGGCCCGCCCCTGCGCCGCAGTGGATCAGCACCTTGCCATCCTGCTGGTGGGCGCTATCAACAAAATTCTTGATTTGCGCGAGCGTGCGGATGCTCGGATGGGCGAAGTCCACGATCGCAAATTGGTCGCCGGTTTCGTGGTGAAACGCTTGTGGAACTGATCTTGCCATATCGGTGGTGTGATCCCCTTTATCGATCGAAAGTATCGTGTTGTAGCCTGCCTTGCGAAGCTGATCGAATGTCTCGGCTTGTGTTGCGTCCTTGATGTAGGCGCCGTGAGGACGCGCCGCGCCGCCCACCTGCCGGCCGTCGAATTGCACCGTGCGGTACTGCTGCAAAGAACGCTGGAGTGCCTGATGCGCCTGTGTCTGCTCCGCCGTCTGCGCGCCCCCGATCGCGCGGTTGATGGCCTCGCTTACCCGACGATTACTGATCGGCGCAGTGGTTGCAGCGCCCTGGCCATTGCCAGCGTTTTGCGGAAACAGCGCATCCAGGTTGGATTTGTCGAGCTTTGCCTGGTCGAACAACGCGTCCAGCGCGGCGCGCGTGACTTCTGTTTTTGCGCTTCGAAACACGTTCAGGTTCCAGCGCGCGCTGAACTGAAGCTGGCCACCGCCTTTTCCGCCCGAGCCATCCAAGCGCAAATAACCGCGCTTGTTGGCGGTCATGGTGCTGATGTCCGTTAGTAGGCCTTTTGCCTCCTGCTCGCTGAGCTTGCCGATTTCGGCTTTGACGTTATCGATTCGCGCCGACCGGTTGGCCTCAGTGGAGCCTTGGGTCAGACCGCGTGCGCCAGGAATTTGAACACTATTGGTTGCCATGGTGCGCCTTGGATTTGGGTGAACGATCAGTCAGAGGGTTACGCAAAACGTACGTGAGGGGGTGTTGGGTCGCTGCCTGGTAGGGGCGAACTTTCGACCATGACGCTTGCCTCGATGGCTTGTTTGAGCGCGGCAGCCTTATCGATTGCCGCGCAGATCTCATTGTTCAGATCGGCCGGGCTGCTGCTCTCGATCGATTGCTGTCGAGCGATCAGTGCCTGGCCGTCGTTATCAACGAGGATGAACCAATTCGACGAAATCCAGAGCGAATCGTTGATCTGGTTGAGAAGCCGGAGCACGGCCGGATTGCGCTGTTGCGATTCATCGAGCATGACGATGTCGCACTCGAGCATCATCTGGTCGGGCTGAGTCGGGTGCGCAAAGCAGCGGAAAACATGCCCCTCGCTTTCAAATTCAAACCCCCGACATTGCTGAGCGCTTGGCTGCGGGATACCCTGGCTCTCGGTAAAGCGCTGCATCAGGGCATTGAAGGCATGGGAGGGGTCGGTTGCCCTGTGAGCAGTGTCCGGTATAAGGTTTTCAGGGTCGGACCAAGTAAGGTCCGCGTCGGTCAGCGTCCGCCGCGCCGCGTCGCCAGCAGAATCCCGGTTGTATCAATGCCAAAACCGTAGCCCAGTCTGAAGTTCACAGGCGCGGGCGAACCGCGCTCGAACAGACGGGTCAGCGCAGGCTGGTGCATGTAATCAAACATTGGAATTGGCCGGGTGTAGCGCCCGAAGGGTGTCAGCTGCCAGACGGCCTGGTCATAGGCGGCCAGCGGTACCCCGGTATCGTCTTGCAGAATGCGCACGCTTTGCTGCATGACCGTGCTGCGGATTCGCAGGAAATTTTCGGCGTGAGGAAGGTAAGAGGCACTCTTGAAGAACGCGTCGGCGGTGCCCTGGCGCTCGATGAACTTGACGAATGCGCCGTCGATCAGACCGGCGTTCGATAGATCGATACTGAAATAGAACAGCGTACGGTCGGTGTTTTTCTCTCGGTCGTGGAAACTGATTTCAAGGCCGTTCGGTCGGACTCGAGCGGGCGCCGGAACCGTGACCGTGCCGCCGTCCTCGGTAAGACCGAGGTGTCGGACATCGGTAATCTCCATGCCCGATCGGGCGAGAAAAACATACAGCAAGGGCAGAACGCCTGAAAATGAATGGCCCTGCAGATCCTTGAGCATGTCTGCGGTAATGAAAAAGCTGGCATCCAGGATGGTCCGAAGCGAGTCGCGCAGGCCGTCAAGGCCGCGCTGGCGGTCTTCAGGCGACAGATTGTTCAGCCGGATCATTCGGCCAGGCGGCTCCAGCCCGGCCATCACATAGGTTCGGGCATCCGGGAAAAAATTTCGCGCATACAGGTAGTCAGGGCCACTGAACATATAAAGCAGAGTGGGGCTGGGCGGCCCCAGATGGGCCGCCGAAAAGGCACGAACCGGCGCAAGCTGCGCGCGCTCAAGCCGCGTCCAGGCGGCGTCCATCTGCTCGGCATGGGCGATCCAGGCGGGCTCCAGAGTAAGGGAGGAGGCACTTGACTGCGCGGTGGGCGGCAGACCCGCCAGGTAGCGGGCAACGTCGTTTTGATGCGCGCCACCGGCCACAGCCGATGAGAGGCCCAGCAGGGAACAGATCGCGATCGAAATCAGGCGGAGGAGAGCGGTCATGTTGCGTATGAGGGCATTAGCAAATAAGGGGAACGTGGCCAGGAAAATCCTGCGCGCTGCGAATATTCGCTGGCTTTCTGCGCTACGTCCAGCGGCAACGCCGTAGACAGGCGGGGATCACGGACAAGCGATGACAGGGCGAATCAAACGTAAGCGGTTGCAGGCAAGCTGGGATGCGGCGCTGGCAAGGGTGCCCGACGCGGTGACCTGTCCGTTGTGCGAGCGAATCATCCCGCCGGCCCAGCAGGATGCCCATCACCTGATTCCCAAGTCGCGAGGCGGGCATCAGACCGTGCTTTTGCACCGAATCTGTCATCGGCAGATTCACGCCCTGCTGACCGAGGCGGAACTGGAAAGAACGTATTGCAGCGTTGAGACCCTGAAGCAGCATGAGGGGCTCGCCCGGTTCATAGGCTGGGTACGGGGAAAACCCGATGATTTTTTTGAGCGCACTCGAAAAAGTCAGCGACTGAGGTTGCGCTAGCGCCTTGGCGGGTGCGCGGGTCAGTCGGACGAGAACAGATCGCGCGTGTAGACCTTGTCGGCGACGTCGGCAATTTCCGGGGTCAGCCGGTTGGCGACGATCAGATCAACCCGCTGCTTGAATGAAGCAAGATCGTGCGTCACTTCGGAATTGTAGAAGCGCGGTTCCTTGAGGACCGGCTCATACACGATCACTTCAACCCCTTTGGCCTTCAGCCGCTTCATGATGCCCTGCACGCTGCTGGCCCGAAAGTTGTCGGACCCCGCCTTCATCACCAGTCGGTAAATGCCCACGGTCTGGGGATGACGCTTCAGGATGTCAAACGACACAAAGTCTTTGCGCGTAGTGTTGGCGGCAACGATTGCCTCGATGAGCGTTTGCGGGACGTTTGCGAAGTTGGCCAGCAGCTGTTTGGAGTCTTTGGGCAGGCAATACCCGCCATAGCCAAAGCTGGGGTTGTTGTAGAAGCTGCCGATGCGCGGATCGAGACACACGCCTTCGATGATCTCGCGCGTATCGAGCCCATGCGAGGCGGCATAACTGTCGAGTTCATTGAAATACGCAACCCGCATGGCCAGGTAGGTGTTGGCGAAGAGCTTGATCGCCTCGGCTTCGGTGCTGCCCGTCAAGAGCACCGGTACATCGGGCTTGAGCGAGGCTTCCTTCAGCAACTGCGCAAACGCCCGGGCGCGCTCCGACGCTTCGCCAACCACGATACGGCTCGGGTACAGATTGTCGTGCAGAGCCTTACCTTCCCGTAGAAACTCCGGGCTGAAAACGATGTTCTGGGTGCCATGGCGTTCGCGGGCCGCCAGCGTGAAGCCCACCGGGATCGTGGACTTGATCACCATCAGGGCATCGGGATTGACCGCTTTGACATCACGAATGACCGCATCGACCGAGGCCGTATTGAAGAAGTTGGTAACCGGGTCGTAGTCGGTGGGCGTGGCAATGATCACCACATCGGCGTCCTGCCAGGCTTCGGCACCGTGAACGGTTGCGCGAAGCCGGAGTGGCTTCTGAGCCAGAAACTGCGTGATATCGGCGTCTTCAATGGGCGATTGCCGGGCGTTGACCAGATCGACTTTGGCGGCGACCAGATCAACGGCGACAACATCGAGGCGTTGCGACAGCAGCACCGCGTTCGAAAGGCCCACATAGCCCAGGCCAGCGACAGCGATTTTCATGGGGGATCAGGCGGTCAAGAAGACCATGGATGATAACGCGGTGGCTGACGGGCTTAGCCGTTCACCAACCCCAGATTCATCACGATGCCGGTGAGCTGGCTAGCGCGGGGGGATGACAGATAGACGACCGCATCAGCCACCTGCTCGGGATCGATGGCCGGTGTCGCGAGTTTGTCGCGGAACAGGTCGTCGACCCGCGATTCGTCGCCATAGTGTTGCTTGGCCAGCATGCGCTGGATGGTGTCGATTCGCTCGGTGCGCGTGGACGGCGGATGCACACCCATGACGCGAACGCCGTGCTTGAGCGATCCCTGGCCCAGCGCCTTGGTGAAGGCCGCCAGACCAGCGTTGGCGCTTGCGCCGCAGATGTACTCGAATGTGGGCCGCTCGGCGGCCATGCCGATGACGTTGGTGATGACGCCCTGGCCCCGGTTTCGCATCGCGATGAAGGCAGAGCGCGACAGCGAAATATAGGAAAACACCTTGAGTTCCCAGGCATGCCGCCACGCTTTGTCATCCAGGCGGTCGAGCGAACCGGCCGGAATGTCGCCTGCATTGTTCACCAGAATATCGATATCGCTGCACAGGGCCTCGGCCTGTGCGAGATCGGCAGGCGCTCGCAGATCCAGTGCATGCGTTGCCACCGCCACGTTGTGCTTGCCCCGGATCTGTCGAGCCAGTTCGTCAAGCGCATGGCCGTTCCGGGCAACCAGCTCGAGCGCGCAGCCTTCCTCGGCGAATGACCAGGCGCACGACGCACCAATGCCCTTCGAGCCGCCGGTAATCATCACGGTTTTGCCTGCAAGTTTCAGATCCATGGGAGTCCTTGAAATCAAACGATGAAATTCAGTGCCATCCGTGATGATGCCCTGAAGTTTCGAGGGCCGTTGCGTTAGCATGGCCGCCTCATCGAAAGTGCCAGCCATGCCTGACTCCTATCTGAGTTTTGCGAATTCGCGGTTTGGGGCGTTCCTGACATCAAAGCTGGGCCTGCCGCGACCCTATCCCCTGCAGCGATTTCGCAGCCACCAGCCTGTGCTCGAGGGCGAAGTACTCATCGGGGCGGGGCCGCAACCCGCGTTGCTTCACCCGCTGGTGTCGGCTGTGTCGTCCATGAAGGTCAACACGCTCGCGCATGACAGTGTTCCGCAGTGGGTGTCATTGGCCAATTCGGCCGGCATGATGTCGGGGCGCTGGTCGGTTGGCGATGCACCCGGAACACGTGTCGCGGCACTGGTGTTCGATGCAACCGGTCTCAGCAGGGTGGAGGAGGCCGAGTCTCTTTATCGCTTCCTGCACCAGAGCCTGCGCTCGGTACGGCCCAGTGGCCGAGTGCTTTTGCTGAGTCGCCCGCCCGAGGTATGCGACAGCGCCGAGCGCGGCACCGTGCAGCGAGCGCTCGAGGGGCTGATGCGCTCGGTGGCCAAGGAGGCGCGCCGGGGAATTGCCGTGCAGCTCGTACAGCTCGCCGAGGGCGCAGAGTCAACGCTGGAAGGCGCGCTGCGATTTCTGTTGTCGCCTCGCAGCGCGTATGTCTCGGGGCAGGTGATCAGGCTTGGCATGCCGCAGGCTCAGGCCTTCCCGGATCTGGACTGGCAGCGGCCGCTGGCAGGCCGAACCCTGCTTGTCACCGGCGCGTCTCGAGGCATTGGCGAGTCAATTGCCGAAGTACTTGCGCGCGACGGCGCACAACTTGTTTGTCTGGATGTACCGCAGGCCGAGCCCGCTCTGACCAAGGTGGCAGCGCGTCTGGGTGCGCGCGCCGTGTCGCTGGACATTGCTGAGCCGCAGGCGCCATCGGCAATCGCTGACCTTGCCCTGGAAATGGGCGGGTGGGACGGGGTCATCCATAACGCTGGCATCACCCGCGACCGCACCATTGCCAGGATGCGACCAGAACGCTGGCAGCAGGTGGTCGCCGTGAACTTGCAGGCACCGATCCGCATCAATGAAGCGCTGCTGAATGCCCAGGCGCTCAAGTCCGGCGCAACAGTGGTTTGCCTGTCGTCGATCTCCGGAATTGCCGGCAACGCCGGGCAGGGCAACTACGCGTTTTCAAAGGCTGGCCTGATTGGTCTGGTGCAAGGCCAAGCGCAGGCCTTCGCCCAGCGGTCAATGACGATCAATGCGGTGGCGCCCGGGTTCATCGAAACTACGATGACGGCTGCGATTCCCTTTGCGATTCGAGAGGCCGGGCGTCGAATGAACTCGATGTCGCAGGGCGGACAACCTGTTGATGTGGCCGAAGCGGTCGCCTGGCTGGCCAGCCCCGCGGCAGCGGGTGTCAACGGCCAGGTGTTGCGCGTGTGCGGTCAGAATCTGCTGGGGGCCTGAAGGTGTCGATTGCGAGGCGGAGGGCAGCGTGAAGGTGCTTGAATTTGACCGGCCACCTGATGGATTGGCGCTCATGGTCAGGGCCGTGGTAACCGCCTTCAAGCGGGCGGGCGCCGTTGACCGGTTGCCTGAGGTCGTGCGCGTATTGCCTGCGGTTCAGGTTGATCCGTCACACCTTGAGGCGTACCGCGCGCTTTGCGGATTTGGGGGCGCGGGCGGCCTGGTGCCGCTCACGTATCCGCAGCTTCTTGGCTTTTCGCTGGTGCTTGACTACCTTGCTTCGGCCGACTGCCCCTGGCCGGCGGTGGGGCTGATCCATCTCGCCAATCGAATCAGGCAGCATGCGCCGATCACGACGGGCGACGCGCTGCGTATCGAGCTTGCGCCCGGGCAGTTGCGGTCGCATCCCAAGGGGCAGGTGTTCACGGTTGAGATGCGCGTGCTGCGCGCTGGCATCCTGGTGTGGGAGGCCACGCAGACCTTGCTCAGGCGTGGCGTTTCACCGGCGGTCGGCCCCGCTTTGGATCCTGTAGGGTCGGACGCGCCTGCTGAAGACGACACCCGGAAATCGCTTGAGCAGGTAATCGCGTTGGAGGCGGCGGCCGATACGGGCAGGCGCTACGCGCGGCTGTCGGGCGACTTCAATCCCATTCACCTCTGGCCTGTCACGGCGAAGCTGTTTGGATTTCGGCGAGCGATCGCTCACGGCCTGTGGTCGCAGGCGCGGGCGCTGGCGCTGGCAGCGCTCGATCTCAAGCCGGAAGACGCTGGCGCAGCGCTTGATACGCGTTTCATGGCGCCGCTTTTGCTGCCCGCACGGCCCACGCTATGGGCGAGGCGGGAAGATTCTGCTGCGCGTTTTGAACTGCGCGACGCGGCAGGCGATCGCATGCACTTCCGATCGACCATCGTTTGGACTTAAGGTTAAGCATGATCAGCATTCGTCGCGTCGCGGTTCTGGGCGGCAATCGGATTCCGTTTGCGCGCTCGGGAACCGCTTATGCAAGGGCATCCAACCAGCAGATGCTGACCGCCACCCTGCAGGGCCTGATTGACCGTTTTGGCCTGCACGGCGAGCGGCTTGGCGAAGCGGCGGCGGGCGCGGTCATGAAGCATTCGCGTGATTTCAATCTGGTGCGCGAAAGCGTACTGGGCACGACGCTATCTGCCGAGACGCCCGCGTTTGATCTTCAGCAGGCCTGCGGCACCGGGCTCGAGGCAGCGATTCTGATCGCCAACAAGATCGCGCTGGGGCAGATCGAAAGCGGCGTGGCGGGCGGCGTGGACACCACCTCGGATGCGCCGATTGCGCTGAACGAACGACTGCGGCTCGCGCTCCTTGAACTGTCACGCGCCAAGACTCCGCTGCAGCGGGGTCATGCGGTTCTCAAGATGCGGCCCGACCAGTTTTTCCGGCCCTCGCTTCCGCGCAATGCCGAGCCGCGAACGGGACTTTCGATGGGAGAGCATGCGGAGCTGATGGCGCGCCGTTGGGCGATTTCGCGCGAGGCGCAGGATCAACTCGCGTTGCAAAGCCATCGCCAGCTGGCTCAGGCCTATTCGGAGGGCTTCTTTACCGATCTGATGACGCCGTTCAATGGCCTGCGGCATGACAACAATCTGCGCGTCGACCTCTCGGCCGAGCGGCTGGCGAGTCTCAAGCCGGTGTTTGACCGCAAGGTTTGCCCCGGTGCGGGAACGCTGTCTGCGGGCAACTCCACCCCGCTCACGGACGGGGCCTCCGCCGTGCTGCTGGCGAGCGAGTCATGGGCGAAAGCGCGGGGCCTGCCGGTGCTGGCATGGTTCACGCATTGCGAGGTGGCCGCGGTGGATTTTGCCGGGCCAGGCGCTTCGGCTGGGCGGGATCCGCAGGCACTCGAGGCCTCTGGCGCCGAGGGCCTGCTGATGGCTCCCGCCTATGCGGTACCGAGAATGCTGGCCCGTGCAGGCCTCACGCTGCAGGATTTTGATTTTTACGAGATTCACGAGGCCTTTGCAGCGCAGGTGCTGTGCACCTTGCAGGCTTGGGAGGATCCGCAGTTCTGCAAAGAGCGACTGGGGCTCGACAGGCCGCTGGGCGCGATTGATCGAAGCCGGTTGAACGTACGGGGTGGATCGCTTGCAACCGGGCATCCGTTTGCCGCAACGGGTGGTCGCATTGTTGCGTCGCTTGCGAAGCTGCTTGCCCAGAAGGGCGCTGGCAGGGGCTTGATCTCGGTGTGCGCGGCGGGCGGGCAGGGCGTTGTGGCCATCATGGAGCGCTAGGAGATGCCTGACTTTCGTGTGCCAGTTCGGGATATGCGGTTCCTGCTGAATGAAGTGTTTGATTATCCAGCGCACTACCGGTCGATGGTGGGCGGCGATGATGCGTCGCCCGAGGTGGTGGACGCCATCCTCGAGGCGACCGCCCGATACTGCGAGAACGTGCTGGCGCCGCTGAATGCATCAGGCGATCGCGAGGGCTGTCAGTTCGAGCAGGGCGAGGTGCGAACGCCCAGCGGATTTCGTGAGGCCTATCAGCGGTTCATCGAGGGAGGCTGGCAGAGCCTGTCATTTCCGGTTGAGTACGGCGGACAGGGCTGGCCCATGTCCATGAACCTGCTCAAGACCGAGATGATGGGCGCAGCCAACTGGGCGTTTGCGATGTATCCGGGCTTGAGCGTGGGCTGCATTGCCACGCTGTTGCAGTTCGGCAGCGAGCCGATCAGGCAACGTTACCTGCCCAGCCTGATCAGTGGTCGGTGGACAGGAACGATGTGCCTGACCGAACCGCAGTGTGGCTCGGATCTGGGCCAGATCAAGACCCGCGCTCAGCCGCTTGGCGAAGACCGGTACGCGATACGCGGCACCAAGATTTTCATTTCAAGCGGTGAGCACGACCTGACCGAGAACATCATCCATATCGTGCTGGCGCGGCTTCCCGATGCGCCCAAAGGAACGCGGGGCATTTCGCTGTTTCTGGTTCCCAAGGTGAAGGTGGGGGAGGACGGCCAGCTGGTCGAGCGCAATGCCGTCGTCTGTGGCGCCATCGAACACAAGATGGGCATTGCGGCGAGCGCGACGGCGTTGCTCAATTTTGATGAGGCTGAAGGCTTTCTCATCGGTGAACCGCATAAAGGTCTTGAGGCCATGTTCACCTTCATGAACACCGCTCGGATCGGCACTGCCATCCAGGGCGTTGCGCACGCCGAGCAGTCGTTTCAGGGGGCGCTCGCCTACGCCCAGACGCGACGCTCGATGCGCGCGCTGTCGGGTACGCGCGAGCTCGATCAGCCAGCCGATGCGCTGATCTGGCACCCCGATGTCCGTCGGATGCTGCTTACCCAGAAGGCGATCGCAGAGGGTGGGCGAGCCATGGTGTACGCCGCCGCGAAGATCGCCGATCGCATGTTTGATGCAATCCGACAGGGTGATACGACGACGCATCAACAGTTGGATGAAGCGCTCGGCTTCTACACGCCAATTCTCAAGGGCTTCCTCACAGAACTCGGGTTAGAAGCCGCGCAGCTTGGCGTCCAGGTTTACGGTGGCCACGGATACATCCGCGAACATGGCATGGAGCAGATCGTTCGTGATGCGCGCGTGGCAACCCTCTATGAGGGCACCACAGGCATTCAGGCTCTGGATCTGCTCGGGCGAAAGGTATTGCTCGCCACGCGCGGTGCGTGCGTACGTCAGTTCACCCGCCAGATGATGGGGGACGCAAAGCCTTATCTGCTGCGCCCGGGCGCTGCGGGACGACAGTCGCGGACGCTGGTGAAACGGGCCTTGCAGTGGAATCTGCTGACGGTGCGGCTCATGATGCGGGCGGCTCGCAATCGCGATGAGGTGGGCGCGGCCAGTGTCGACTATCTGATGTTTTCCGGCTATCTGATGATGGCGCACTTCTGGGCGCTTCAAGCGCGTGCAGCCGAGCGGCTGCTAGAGAGCGGCTCAGGCGATCAGCCGGCTGCGTTTTATCAGGCCAAGCTTGATTGCGCCGAGTTCTATTTTGAGCGACTGCTGCCCAGAGCGGATGCGCATGCCCGATGCGCCCTGGCGCCCATCGACTCGTTAATGAGGATGGACCGGGCTGCGTTCCGTGTGGAATGACCGCCTTGGCTGTACCTTGATGCGTGGCTGAATTGAGGTCTAAGATGCGCCCGCTCAATCAACGACGTTGATAACGGAACCCGTGATGAATCTGCTCGGAATCGATGAGATCACTTTTGGCGCAACCGATCTGGCGCGCTGCAGAAAATTTTTCTCCGACTGGGGCCTTCAACTTGTTGAGGAAGATGCGCAGCGCCTGATCTTCGAAAGCCTGAATGGCTGTCGCGTCATTGTTGCCGCTTCGGACACGCCGGGTCTGCCCCCAGGTATTGAGCCTGACCCCACCCTTCGCGAGGTGGTGTGGGCCGTGGAAAATGCTGCGGTATTGGATCATTTCCGGCATCGCCTGCAAGACGTACCGGGCTTCATCGACACCGGAGCCAGGGTCGGATGCACTGACCCCGCCGGACTTGCTCTGCGAATTCAGGTGACGCGAAAGCGACCCATCGCGGTGGCGTGCGCGCGGGTTAACACCTGGAATGATCGAAGCCGCGTTGATCAGGCAAGCCCTGCTTATGAACGCGCAACGCCCATTGAAGTGGGGCACGTCGTGTTCTTCGTGGCCGATCTCGCAAAGGTCACCGCTTTTTACATTGAGCGCCTGGGCTTTGTGCTGTCTGACAGCTATCCGGGGCGTGGCTCATTCCTGCGCTGTGCGCCGCGCGCCGGACATCACGACCTCTTCCTGCTGCAGTTGCCGCAACCTCGCGTCGGGCTCAATCACGTGGCTTTCACGGTACGGGATGTGCATGAGGTGTTTGGCGGCGGGATGCACATGTCGCGCTGCGGCTGGGAAACCGAGCTCGGCCCCGGCCGGCATCCCATCTCATCGGCGATCTTCTGGTATTTCGTGAGCCCGGGCGGCGGCCTGGTCGAGTACTACTCTGACGAGGACGAGCTGACCGACGCCTGGACCCCGCGTGAGTTCACGCCCGGACCCACGCTATTTGCCGAGTGGGCGATAAAAGGCGGCATTGACGGCAGCACGCGGCGCCAGAAAGACGCCGAGGCCCCGACCGGCAAGTTTGCTACCGATCGGGCCTAAAACTGATCGCAGCCGCAATCAGTCGGCGCTGATCTTCAGTTCGCGGGCGAGGGTGCCGTAGCGTTCGTTGTCGGCCTTGACGAACCCGGCCAGCACGCTTGCGGCGCCGCCCAGCGGCTCAACGCCAGCGGTGGACAGGCGTGTTCGGACATCGGGCATGGCAATGACCGCGTTGATCTCGGCATTGAGCTGATCAACGATGGCCTGCGGCGTGGAAAGCGGTGCGAACACCCCATACCAGGCATTCACCTCAACGCCCTTCACACCCTGTTCGGTTGCGGTGGGTACATCTGGCAACAGATCCGAGCGCTTGGCCTCGGTGACCGCGAGGGGCACGAGCTTGCCCGACTTGATGTGGGGCACGGCGCCGCCCAGCCCGACGAACAGCAGCTTGACCTCACCACCCAGCGCAGCATTGATGGACGGTGCCACGCCCTTGTAGGGAACATGCAGCAGGTCAACGCTGGCCGCTCGCTTCATCATCTCGCCGGCGAAGTGCATGGGTGAACCGTTGCCTGCGCTGCCATAGGGCAGGCCCGGCGACTTGCGTGCCGCGTCGAGCGCCTCTTGCAGGCGGTTGGCACCGAGCGACGGATGCGCCACCAGCACAAGCGGCGTGGTGGCTGGCGCAATGACGGGGACCAGATCGCGTGCAACGCTGATGCCGCCGCCCGCGCCGGCAGGCAGCACGTGCGGAGAAATGACAACGGTATTGGGTGTGAAGAGCAGGGTGTGCCCATCGGCTGCAGACTTCGCAACAAAGCCTGCACCAATCAGCGCGCCTGCACCGGGCTTGTTGTCGACCACCACCGGTTTGCCCAGGCGGGCGGTGAGCTTCTCGCCAATGGCGCGGGCAGCCAGATCGGGGCCGCCGCCCGGCGGGAAAGGAACGACCAATGTGACGTTGCGGGAGGGAAATGCGCCTTGCGTGGCCTGCGCGGTGGCCGACGGTGGCAGCGCCAGGCTGGCGGCAACTGCGACTGCGGTAGCGGCCAGTGCGACTGCACGGCGGCGCGTGAATAGAGCCTGAGGACGAATCATCGGGTTGTCTCCTGCTGATGAATTCAATGATTGTTTGAAATTGTCACTGAAGCGGTGCGTTCCATGCGTCGTAACCATAGACCCAGTCCGCATTTCCCGGGCCTCGCATCCATTGGTTGCCGCGCGAGCCGATCTGGATCTTGGCCGTGCGCTCGCGGCGCGCTGCTTCATAGCGCTTGAGCGCGGCTTCAATCGGTGTGCCCGAGTCAGGCGCCGGGGCCATCTCAGCAATCGGGGCAAGCGCTCTGCCGAGCACCACCGCGTCTTCGATGGCCATGCCTGCGCCCTGGGCCATGAACGGCAGCATCGGGTGGCAGGCATCGCCCAGCAGCGTCACCCGCCCCACGCTCCAGTGCGCGAGCGGCTCACGCTCATAGAGCGCGCTCTTCATGACGCTTTCGCAGGCGTCCAGCAGCTTTCGCGCATCGGGATGAAACTGGCGATAGACCTCGCGAAGCTCATTGACGTCGCCTGCGGTGGTCCAGGATTCCTCGGTCCAGCTGGGCTGTCCGGTGGTGGCAAACACAAAGGTTTCGCGACCCTGATTGAGCGGAAAGGTCACGATCTGAACATCGGGGCTGGGACCCCACCATTTCGTGAACGCTTCAATTTCAGGAACGCCGCGGACCCGATCGGTGGGCACGACAGACCGGTACGACACTACGCCGGTGAAGCGGGGCGACTCTTCACCAAAGAGCGCCGCCCGAACGCGCGAATGAATGCCATCGGCGCCAATCACCACATCGTGCGAGACAGCGGCGCCATCTTCAAAGCTTAGCGACACGCCTGAGGCGGTTTGCGACAGCGAGCGGATCCGCTTTCCGAACTGCACGCAGTCGGCGGGCACTTCTGCGGCCAGTGCAGCCAGGAGGTCGGCGCGATGAATGGTGACCTGCGGTGCGCCGTACTGCTGCTCGGCGACATTCCCCATGCCCAGACGCGAGGTTTCATGACCGGTATCCCAGTCGCGGCTGATGCGGAACGTGGGCTGCGCACCTTCGCGGCGAATTCGTGCGCCGATGCTGTTGTGAAAGCCATCGAGCGCGCGCACAACATTGGGGGTGAGGTTGACGTCGGCGCCCACCCGCATCCATTGCGGCGCCTGCTCATACACTGTGACCTGATGGCCGCCTCGACGCAGCGCGATCGCCGCGGTCAGTCCACCAATTCCGCCGCCTGCGATGCCGATATTCAGTGCAGTCATGTTTCTGTCGCTCCCGAGCTCAGTCAGAAGGTGCCGGGGTACGAGCCGCCATCCAGCAGCACATTCTGGCCGTTGATGTAGCCGGCATGCACGCTGCAGAGGAACGCGCAGGTGCGACCGAATTCGTCGGGCGTTCCGAGTCTGCGGGCGGGATGACGGGCGATTCGTTCGTTGCGAACCACATCGACCGGTCGGCCTTCGCGCCTGGCCTGCGCGGCAAAGTTGCTTTCGAGTCGCGCGGTGTCGAAGGTACCGGGCAGCAGGTTGTTGATGGTGACGCCGTTTGCAGCGACGCTTCGCGCAAGGCCCGCAACAAATCCGGTGAGGCCGCTGCGTGCGCCATTGGACAGACCCAGTGGCTCGAGTGGCGACTTCACTGCGCTCGAGGTGATGTTGATGATGCGGCCAAAGCCTTGCGCGATCATGGCGTCAACGGTGGCCTTGATCAATTCGATTGGCGCGAGCATGTTGGCGTCGAGCGCTGCGAGCCAGGTATCGCGCGTCCAGTCGCGAAAGTTGCCGGGTGGCGGGCCACCGGCGTTGGTGATCACGATGTCAAATTGCGGATGCTCGGACAGAATGGCTGATCGACCCTGCGCGCTGGTGACATCGGCCACCAGGTAAGTGACCTTGCCCGCGTTGAGCGCTGCCAGCGTATTGGCGGCCTCAACCAGCGTTGTTTGCGTGCGCGCCACGATGACAACATCAACCTGCTCTTCAACCAGCGCCTTCGCACAGGCATACCCCAGGCCGGCGCTCGCGCCGCAGACCAGGGCCTTGCGGCCCGCGATTCCCAGATCCATTGACGACGACTCCTGATGGTTCAGCGGTAGAGCGCTGCTTAGCGTGCCCAGGGCAGGGGCGCTTCGTTCAATCCCCAGTAAAAGCTTTTCTGAGCGCAGTACTCGAGGATGCCGCGTCGGCCCTTTTCGCGCCCAACACCGCTTTGCTTCACGCCACCAAATGGCGTACTGATCGAAAATAGCTTGTACGTGTTGATCCAGACTGTGCCGGTTTCAAGCGCTCGTCCGATACGCCAGGCGGCTTTGTAGTCGCGCGTCCAGATGCCCGACGCCAAACCGTAGACGCTGTCATTGCACTGCGCGATCAGATCGGCTTCATCGCGCCATGGAATCAGTGCGAGCACCGGGCCGAAGATTTCCTCCTGGCACATGCGCGCCTGATTGGAGAGGCCCTCGAACACCGTGGGCAGATAGTAGCTGCCGTGCTCGTAGGCGGGGCCTGCGGGGCGCGCGCCGCCGGTAAGCAGGACGCCGCCTTCAGAACGCCCCAGTTCAACGAAGCGTTCGATGGTGTCGCGGTGAGAGCGGCTGACGAGCGGGCCCATCTGCGTGCTGGACAGGCTGGGGTCGCCCACGCGAAGCGCGCGCACGCCCTCCAGAAGGCGCTCGCGAAACGCTTGGTAGACGCTCTCGTGAACGAACGCCCGCGAGCCTGCGATGCAGGACTCACCGGAGCTGCTGAAGATGCCGAACAACACGCCCATCACCGCATGCTCAAGATCGGCATCGGCGCACACAATGGTGGGCGACTTGCCTCCGAGTTCAAGCGACACGGGCATCAGCTTGTCGGCGGCGAGTCGCGCGATGCCGCGACCGACCTCGGTGCCGCCTGTGAACGCGATGCGCTTGATGAGGGGATGGCGCACCAGCGCATCGCCCGCGATCGAGCCTTTGCCCGGGACGATACTGAGAATGCCGTCAGGCAGCCCCGCCTGATGCGCGATTCGTGCAAGCTCAATGGCCATCCGCGGCGTGATCTCAGCCGGTTTGACGACGATGGCACAGCCGGCCGCGAGCGCGGGCGCAATCTTTTGCGCTTCGCTTGCGATCGGCGAATTCCAGGGCGTGATTGCGCCCACCACGCCCAGCGGCTCGTGAACGCTCATGGTCAGGTAGTCGCCGCGCGGCGGTGTCAGCTCGTCTTCCCAGGTTTCACAGGCGGCTGCGAAAAATTGGAAGGTGCCGGCGGCGCTGGCTACCAGCATCCGTGTTTCGCCAACCGGTTTGCCGTTGTCTAGCCTTTGCAGTTGGGCAAGATCTTCAGCACGCGACCGGATGCCTTCGGCGATCCGGTACAGGATCGCCGCGCGTTCGTGGCGCTTGAGGCCTGCCCAGCTCGGGAGCTTGCGCGCACGCTCGGCCGCCTGCACCGCCTCGTCCACGTCGGCAGCGGTGGCGGCATGCAGCGATGCCACCGGGCTGCCGTCGTGCGGGTACTGGGTCTGATACCGCGGGCCGCTGGCGTCGCGCCACTGGCCGCCTAGCAGCGTTTGAATCGACTCGCTCATGATCGGTCAGTCTTTCTTCAACATCGGTCCGGCGAACTTGGCCGCGAAGGGCCCCCAGGCCTGCATATCCACTTCCACGATCACCGGGCCGCGCTGGGCCAGTGCGTGGCCGAGCACCTCTGAGGCACGCTCGGGATCATCAAGCCGGTGGTAGCTGGCGCCCAGGCTTTCGCAGAACTGCGCGAAGCGGGGCGTGTGAAGGTCAACATAACAGTGGCGACTACCGTACAGGTCATCCTGAATGTTGCGGATGACGCCATAGCGCTGGTCGTTCATCAGCAGCACCACCAGGTCGGCGCGCTCCTGGACCGCACACGCAAGCTCGCCCACGTTCAGCATGAAACCACCGTCGCCCACCAGTGCAACGGTGCGTCGCCCCAGCCCATGCAGGCTGTCTGCGATAGCGGTGCCGATGGCCATGGCAAGGCCCTGGCCAATGCCACCCCCCAGCGCATGAACGCCGGCTCGGGGATGGTTGAGCGCTGGCGCACGATTGCCCCACATGCTGTTGGACAGGGTGATGTCGCGCACCCACCAGAGCGAGGGGCCGACCCGATCAGCGACAGCCTGTTTCAGCGCGCGGTAGGGGCCCAGCGTGCCATCGACCTGCGCCTCGCACGCCTCGCGCGCCCGACCGACCTCGGTCTGAAAGCTGGCATCGACGGCCATCCGGCCATGCAAAGTATCGGCCAGCGCGTTCAGCGTGAGTTGCGCATCGCCCTGAACAAAATACCGGCTGGTGTAGCCGCGGTTATGCGCCAGTGCATTGGCATCGATTCGGTAGAGCGCTTCAGGCAGCTTCAGCTTGTAGCGCAGCGTTTCGTTGCTGCGCAGCCGCGAACCCACCACCAGCATGGCATCGCAGCTTGCGTACAGCGCTTCCGCGGGCTTCAGCAGGTTGTAGGAGCCCAATGTTGCGCGATGCGATTCAGGCACGATGCCACGACCCTGCACAGAGGTCACCACGCCCCAGCCCATGTCCAGAAAGCGCTGGACCGCGGCACCCGCGCCCCGCGCGCCGCCACCCAGCCACAGCATCGGGCGACGGGCAGTGGCCAGATGATCCGCCAGGGCAGCGACCTCGGCGGCAGCCGGTGCCAGAGGGGTTGCCGCCAGCGGCGAAAGATCAGCGGGAATCGGCAGCGTTTGCGCCTGGATATCAATCGGAATTTCAATGCTGACAGGACCGCAGGGCGGCGTGAATGCCACGCGCGCGGCCTCGCGCAAGGTGGCCAGTGCAGTCTCAGGGTTGCGAATCCGATAGGCCGCCTTGCCAACCGATTGGAGCATGGCGAGTTGTGCGGGATGCTCGTGGATGAAGCCCAGGTCGCGATCCAGGTAGTCGGATTCGATCTGGCCGGTGAGATGAAGCAGTGGCGTGCCCGCGGTAAGTGCTTCCACCATGGCGCCCGCTGCGTTGCCGCTACCGGTGCCGGTGCTGGTCACGCAGACCCCCAGCACGCCGGTCACGCGCGCGTAGGCGTCGGCCATGTTGCAGGCGCCCGCTTCGCCTCGTGCTGAGACGAACCGGATCGTCTGACGACGATGGAACGCATCGAGGATCGGCATGTTGTGAATCGAGATCACACCAAACGCCGCCTGAACGCCGCAGGCTTCGAGAAAGCGTGCGACCAGCTCGCCGACGGTTATCCGTGGCGGCGTGGGTGCGGCTGCTGGCGCGGCGCTCATCGCCCCAGGTCACGCTTGATTTTGGTAAGCGGCGAATCGGGCGGGTACACCGGTGTGATCGGCTTTGGGGAGCCGAGCATCACGCACATCAACGCGTCCTCATCGCCGATGTTGTGTTCTTCACGGTAGACGCCTGGGGGGACCGAGATCAGGTCGCGCTCGCCCAGCACCGCCTCCCAGCGCTCGCCGTCTTTCTCGCAGATCACCTTCATTGCACCGCGCAGCACGAAGAAGATTTCTTCAACGTCATAGTGGATGTGCGAGGGCCCGATGTTTCCCGCCGGGATCACCATGGTGCTGAACGTGAAGTGGGCTGCGGGCACGGTATTGCTGTCGCGCGCAACGCCTGTGCCACCGGTGCCCACATAGCGCATCTGCGCGCGGCGATAGCGGGGATCGAAGTCAGCCTGAAACTTGAGTGCGTCCCAGTCATAGCGGCGATTCGAGCGCCGCGCGACACGACTTTCCATCCAGTCGGCAAAGCGCTTGCCGTCAGGTGGCATCAGCGAGCGCTGGATGTCGGCCTCAGGCGGGATCAGAGGATCAAGCAGACCGCGTTCGTTGAAGACGGGCTCATTGGCAGCGGGGGCGTTGCTCATCGGCGATTTCTCCCTGATCGAAGTTTCGACGTAGTTTAATACACGAAACGTTGATTCATCAATGGAACAGCTTGACAGCGGTCTTTCACCCGCAGTCGGGCACGGTCCCGCAGAGGTCGGTCGGCTGCGGCCAACCCGATACACTGGCGGCATCGCCGCTTCGTTACGTCCAACCATGTCCTCAGCGCTTCGACCTGCTCGCATCTTTATTGCTGGCCACCGTGGCATGGTGGGTTCCGCCATCGTGCGCGCGCTTCACCGCCGGAACGCCACTGAGCCCAGCGAGCTTGTCGTACGCACCCACGCGCAGCTTGATCTCACCGATCAGCGCTCGGTGCGCGAGTTCTTCGCAACCGAGCGCCTCGATCAGGTCTATCTGGCCGCAGCCCGCGTGGGCGGCATCCATGCGAACAACGCCTATCCGGCCGACTTCATCTACGACAATCTGATGATTGAGGCCAATGTGATTGACGCTGCATTTCGCAGCGGCGTGCGTCGGCTGCTGTTTCTGGGCTCCAGTTGCATCTATCCGCGCAATTCGCCGCAGCCGATGAGCGAAGCGGCACTCCTCACTGGCGTGCTGGAGTCCACCAACGAGCCCTACGCGATTGCCAAAATCGCGGGCATCAAACTCTGCGAAAGCTATAACCGTCAGTACGGTGCGTCGCATGGCATTGACTACCGCAGCGTCATGCCCACCAACCTGTATGGGCCTGGCGACAACTATCACCCCGAGAACTCGCATGTGATTCCGGCGCTGATTCGTCGCTTTCATAAAGCGCGGGCCGCAGCGCTGCCACAGGTTGCGGTGTGGGGAAGCGGATCGCCGCGTCGCGAATTTCTTTATGTTGACGACATGGCTGAAGCAAGCGTGCATGTCATGAATCTTCCGCAGCATGTTTACGCCCAGCACACGCAGCCCATGCTCAGCCATATCAACGTGGGGTGGGGCGACGATGTCAGCATCGCTGAGCTTGCCCGTGCGGTGGCGAAGGCCGTGGGTTATGAAGGCCAGATTGTTTTCGACGCCACGAAGCCCGATGGCACGCCGCGAAAGCTGATGGACAGCACCCGTGTCAACAGCCTGGGCTGGCGTGCCCGCGTGGCGCTCGATGAAGGCCTGCATCGCGCCTATCAGGATTTTCTTCAAACCACCCCGCGCTCGGTTTAACGCGCCTGCATCGGGGATAACCGGCCATGGCAGACATCCTGGGACTCGGTTTATCGCACTATCCGCCGCTTTGCATGCCCGATCCCATGATGTCGGGCATCCTGCGTTATGCGCTCGACGATCCTGGCATACCTGCTGCAGCGAAAGATCCTGCGTCATGGCCTGCCGCCATGCGCGAGGAATGGGGGGCTGATCAGGGCGCTGCGGCAGCCGCGCGCCACCGTGCGCAACTGGTTGATCAGTTTCGGCGCGTGCGTCAGGAAATCGATGCGTTTCAGCCCGACCTGATCCTGATCTGGGGCGACGATCAATACGAAAATTTTCGTGAAGACGTGATTCCCGCCTTCACGGTGTGCGCCTATGACGACCTGGATGTCTACCCCTGGCGACACGCGCAGGGCTCGGCGATGGTGGGCGGAAAACCCAATGTGTGGGGCGAAGGGCCCGAGCGCGCCTTTCGCATTCGCGGTCGTCGCGATGTCGGTAAATGGCTTGCCTCAGGATTGATCGAGGTGGGCTTCGATGTCGCCTACGCCTACAAGCCGCTCCACCATCCCAGCCTGGCGCATGCGTTTACCAACGCGGTTTTGTATCTTGACTACGACCGGCAGGGTTGGGATATCCCGGTGCTTGCAATGCCGATCAACTGCTATGGGCGCAAGGTGATTTCGGCGAAAGGTTTCCTGACGCGGGTCAATGATCCGCTCGAGCCTGATCCACCGTCGCCCTCACCCGCGCGCTGCATGGATCTGGGCGCAGCAGTTGCAAAGCTGCTTCGCGACTCGCCGCTTCGGGTGGCGCTGCTGGCCTCATCCAGCTGGTCGCATGCGTTTCTGGTGGATCACACCCATCGCCTGATGCCCGACACCCTGGCCGATCGCGCGCTATATGCGGCCATGACAGCGGGCGACTTCGGTTTCTGGCGAGGCCGAAGCACCGCGCAGTTTGAGCATGCCGGTCAGCAGGAAATCCTGAACTGGTGCCCGCTGTTGGGCGCAATGCAAGCGCTGAACATGTCGCTGTCCTGGAGCAGCTTTGTTGAAACGCATGTGTTCAACTCGAACAAGGTCTTCGCGGTGTATCGGGCCGCTTAAACCCAGCCTTCCAGCAGATCCACCGGGTCGCCGTAGCGCGATGCCACCTCGATGACCTCGGGGTCGCGTAGCGCGCACAGGAAGCCTTTGTCGACCAGCAGGTTGTCGCCCGCCCGCACCGTGCCATCGAGTGTCACCAGATCAACGTGCACGGGCGGCTCTTCCCAGTCGGGCATGACGCGACGAATGTAGTCGGCGGGCTTGGCCAGATCGATACCGAAGTGGAGCGCGCCGGGCGAGTTGGAGCCAGCCGGGTAAATGGTGTGGCGGGGCGCTTTCGGATTAAAGCCGCAGCCGCCGCCCTCTATCATGCGGCTGCCAATCAGCATGTCGCGCAGTAGCCGCGCCTCGTTCGATTCGCCTTCAACCCGCACGACATACTCGCCCTCAAAGTGCACACCGATTCGCTCCTTGAAGGGTTCGGCAAACCCCACCGCCCACTGCGGAACCAGTACGCCGCTCATCTGCGTGTGTTTTGACAGATCGTTCTTGACGGCATTGTGGTCCCACAGATTGGGTCCGTGTGCCGCGAGATAGTGGACATAGCAACCGTCTTCGCTCGCATCCATCCGACCCCGCCAGCGGTTGGTCGACAGCATGTTGTCGCGCATGTCTGGGGTGAAATGAATGCGGAAGTCGCTGCCGCGTTCATCGGTGAAGTGCATGTCGAAGTTGACGCCCACCGGATAGCGCCGCGCCGTGGCCCGGGTGATCTCGCCAACGATCTCAATCGGAAAGCGCGCCTGCGGCGTGTGCAGCAGATCAAGATTGCGGAAATACGTGATCTTGACCCAGCGCTGGCCCTGCCTGCGAAGTCCGATGCAAAAGGGGTCAATGATTGAACAGAACCAGGTTGAGACGACGAAGTTGGCTTTTGAAAGCAGCGGCTTGACTTCATCGGGGATACGTTCAACCCGGCAGCTGGGCTCCATGTAGACGCGCATCGTTGCGCCGCGTGCGCGGGCATGCCCGCCAATCGCATCAATGACGCGTGAATCCAGCAGCGGGTCGGCCAGGAACAGCACCTGGTCACCGGGTCGAAAGGCAAAGGTGCGGGTGAAGTTATCGAGCGCCGCAAAAAAATGCTTGGTGTCGGTGACGCCAGGGTGAAGCGGGAGCGGAAGTCCCTGGTAGCGGGGTTGGTCTGCCATTGAGAGGGTCCTGAGTTCGGTGTGAGGGCGATGTGGACGGTTTATTTCTTGCCAAGACCGAGTCGGGCGGCGCCCTCGGTGTAGAGGCCAATTTTGTCTGCCATGAACGCATCCATCTCTTCAACGCCGATGTTGATCAATTCAAATCCGGATTTGGCAGCCAGCTCTTTCATCTCTTTGTCGTCATTCAATGACCGCCACAGGTCGGAGATACGCTTTCTGGCCTCGGGCGATGTACCCCGCGGCATACCGATGCCGCGGTAGGCGCCGTCGATCCAGTTGACGCCAAGCTCGCGAAATGTGGGCACATCGGGTAACAGGGGATGGCGCTTTTCCATCGCAACGGCCAGGGGCCGCAGCCGGCTCTGATTTGCGATGGCAAAGGGCGTGTAGGTCATGGCACCGTCAATCTGTGCGCCCAGCACCGCCACCGACATGTCGCCGGTTCCCTTGAACGGGATGTAGTTGGTCTTCACGTTGAACGCGGCATTCAGACGCTCATGGGCAGCGTGATTCGCCGAGTTCAGTCCTGAGCCGCCCAGGCTTAGCTTGCCGGGAGAGGCCTTGGCCGCTGCGATGAAGTCAGCGAAAGTACGAATCGCACTGGAGGCGGGTACGACCAGGATGTCGGGTGTGTAGTGGAACCAGAAGACCGGCGTGATGTCAGCGGTTTTGTACTGAACCTGTCCCTCGAGGGGCTGGAACACGATGTGCGGCAGATTGATGCCAACGACATTGAATCCGTCACCAGGCAGCTGGTTCAGCTGGGTCCACATCAGTGCACCGCCTGCGCCGGGCTTGTATTGAATGATGGCATCGACGGTTGGGCAGCGGCGCTTGAGCACCACCTGCTGATGTCGCGCCGACAAATCAGATTCACCCCCTGGCGGAAACGCCTGCCAGTACAGCACGTGTTTATCCGGGCATTGTTGCGCCAGCGCCGGTGCGACGGGTGATAACAGCGAAGCAAGTGCGGCAAGCCCAAGCGCCGCGGCCTGAAGTGATGAACGCATCGTTGTCTCCCTGGGTGGTTTGTGTCTCAGCTCGAGCGAATCGCCTGACAAACGGCGTCGGTCACCTGACGTGTCGTGGCGGTACCGCCGAGATCTCGCGTGTGCAGCGCACGGTTGGCCGTGACCGATTCCACTGCCTGCATCAGTCGCGCAGCCGCCTCGCGTTCGCCCAGGTGCTCGAGCAACATCACGCAGCTCCAGAATGTGCCCACCGGATTCGCGAGTCCTTTTCCCATGATGTCGAACGCCGACCCGTGAATCGGCTCGAACATGCTTGGAAAACGACGCTCGGGATCGATGTTGCCCGTGGGCGCGATGCCCAGGCTTCCGGCCAATGCTGCAGCCAGATCGCTCAGGATATCGGCGTGGAGGTTGGTTGCCACGACGGTATCAATGCTTGCGGGTCGATTCACCATGCGCGCGGTCATGGCATCGACGAGCTCCTTGTCCCAGCGAACATCTGGGAACTCTGCTGCGATCTGCAGCGCGATTTCGTCCCACATCACCATGGCATGGCGCTGGGCGTTGCTCTTTGTGACGACGGTGAGCAGTTTGCGCGGGCGCGACTGCGCAAGCCGGAAGGCGAACCGCATGACACGCTCTACACCGGCCCGAGTCATGATGCTGACATCGGTGGCCACCTCGATCGGATGCCCCTGGTGAGCGCGTCCGCCAACGCCTGCGTATTCGCCTTCGGAGTTTTCCCGAACGATCACCCAATCGAGGTCAGAAGGCGCGCAGCGCTTGAGCGGGGCGTCGATACCCGGAAGAATGCGGGTCGGTCGGACGTTGGCATACTGATCGAAGCCCTGACAGATCTTGAGCCGCAAACCCCACAGCGTGACGTGATCGGGGATGGCAGGGTCGCCTGCCGATCCGAACAGGATGGCGTCCATGTGCCGCAGCGCGTCAAGACCGTCGGCGGGCATCATTTCACCATGGGCACGATACCAGTCGCCTCCCCATCCGAAGTCAGAGAATTGAAAGTCGAGGTGCTTGAGCGAAGCCGCCAGCGCTTGCAGCACTTCGCGGCCGGCCGGGATCACTTCCTTGCCGATACCGTCGCCCGGAATCGTTGCTATCTGATAGGTGGTCATGATGTCTTGAGAGCGAGGGCTCAGGAAACCGAGAACTTTGCGACGATACGGCCAATGCCGCAGGTCGGCAACCCAGGCTTGCCGACCCGGCACCCGCGCTTGCGAGACGCGCGGTGTTTGCGTAGCGTGCGGGCACGCATCGTTGTTCGCTTTCAAAGCCGTATCAGGAGCTGTTATGGATCTCGGTATCCGATCGCGCCGCGCGCTCGTGTGCGCGTCCTCACAGGGATTGGGCCTGGCCTGCGCAACGGCGCTCGCACGCGAGGGCGCGCAGGTGTTTCTGAACGGGCGTGACCCGGAGCGGCTCGCCCGGGCGGTTGATTCAATTCGCGAGGCGACCGGCACAACCGCGATCCCTGTGGTGGCCGACATCACGACCGAGGCGGGGCGGCAGACGCTGTTTGACTCCTGCACCGAACTCGACATTTTGGTGAACAACAATGCCGGACCGCCGCCCGGACAATTGTCAGACTGGGATCATGACGCCTGGATTCGCGCGCTCGAGGCCAACATGCTGGCGCCGATCCTGCTGATCCGCGGGTTCCTGCCGGGGATGCGGGCCAGAAAATTTGGTCGCATCGTCAATATCACCTCGGCCATGGTCAAGAGTCCGCGCGCACACATGGCGCTGTCGACCTCGGCGCGCACCGGCTTGACCGCCTTCTGCAAATCGATGTCATTTGAGGCCGCTGCGGACAACGTGACGATCAATAATCTGTTGCCCGAGCGTATTGATACGCCGCGGCAGGCCTTCCTCGCAGAGCGGCTGATGAAGATGCACGGGATCACCCGCGAGGAGGCTCGGCAGCGCATCGCCGATTCCATCGCCGCCAAACGTTTTGGCCGCCCCGAGGAGTTTGCCGATGCCTGCGCGTATCTGTGCAGTGCACAGGCGGGTTTCATTTCAGGTCAGAACCTGCAGCTTGATGGTGGATCGTATCCGGGGCTGATCTGAGCGCGTTGCAACGCTATCCACCCACCCGCGCCCAGTCGCGCAGCACAAAACGCTGCAGCTTTGCGTTTTCGGTGCGCGGCAGCGCGCTAAGAAATCGAATCCGTCTTGGGTATTTGTACGGGGCCAGGCGGTCACGGACCCAGCGCTGCAGTTCCTGCGCCAGCGTGTCATCGCCTTCACGTGAGGGGCGGCACACCACAAACGCCATCACCACCTGACCACGTTCAGTGTCGGGGGCGCCGACCACTCCACACTCGGCAACATCCGGGTGCGTGAGCAGCACATCTTCGACCTCAGGACCTGCGATGTTGTAGCCAGCGCTGATGATCATGTCGTCGGTGCGCGACTGATACCAGAAGTAGCCATCCGAATCCATCAGGTAGGCGTCGCCGGTCAGGTTCCAGCCCTGCTGCACATAGCTTGACTGTCGGGGATCATCGAGATAGCGGCAGCCGGTCGGGCCGCGTACGGCCAGCCTGCCAAGGGTGCCCGGCGGCACGGGCTGTCCCTGGTGGTCAAGAATGCACGCCTGATAGCCCGGGACGACCCGGCCGGTGGCCCCCGCTCGAACGTCTCCCGGGCGACATCCGATGAACGCATGCAGCAGTTCGGTGGAGCCCAGGCATTCGGTCATGTCGATGCCTGTGGCCTCCAGCCATTGAGCGCGGGTGTCGGCGGGCAACATTTCGCCCGACGACACCGTGATGCGGAGCGACTGAAGCGCCTGACGTTGCGCCACAGCGGCCATCCTGCGATAGAAAGTAGGTGCCGTAAAACAGATGGTGGCCTGGTGATGTTCGATACCCGCCAGCAGCGACTCGGCGGTCCATTGCGGTTCGAGCACCGCGCTGGCGCCCGCACGCAGCGGAAAGATCAGCAGCCCGCCCAGCCCGAAGGTGAAGGCCAGCGGCGGGGTTCCGATGAACACGTCTGTTGAGACCGGTTCAAGCAAATGGCGGGCAAGCACATCGGCAATCAGCAGGCAGTCGCGATGAAAATGCATCGTGCCCTTGGGCTGGCCGGTTGTGCCTGAGGTAAACGCGATGAGCGCGACATCGTCCTGTGCGGTGTCTGCGGGCTGAAACGGTTTGTCATGCCGCGCCATCGCGTGCTCAAGGCTTTGAGGCAACGCATGGGGTTCACCGTAGCCAAGCACGGGTCCTGAGCCGGGGCGCGCGGCGCGACCCTCATTCCAGGCGTCAAGCAGGCTGGCCTCGCACAGGGCAGCGCTGACCTGCGCGCGCTCAGCGATGACCCCCAGTTCACGCGCTCGCAGCAGGGGCATGGTCGTGACTGCGACGCATCCCGCCTTCAGCACGCCAAGCCAGCATGCGGCAAGCATCGGATGATTGGGGCCGCGCAGCAGCACCCGAGCCCCGGTGGGAAGATTGAAGTCTGAGCGCAGCACATGCGCGATGCGATCCACCCGATCGCAAAGCTGGGCATAGGTCCAGACGACGCCTGCGCCACGCAAGGCGATCGCGTCACCGCGTCCGGCACGCAGTTGCGAATCGAGCAGCTCGGCGGCGGCGTTCAGACGATCCGGGTAAACGATGCCGTGTGGCGGGTCGAGCAACAGCGGCCACTGATCGGCCGGCGGCAGACGGTCTCTTGCGAAGCTGTCCTGGTGACCCGAGCGACGAAGCTCGGGCTGGCGGGGTATGCCAGAGGTCACTGCGACGACCCGGTACCGAGGCTTGCCGGCGCGTCCTTCCATTCGGGCGCCACCAGACGACGCTTGCCATCGTGCGACAACCGGATGCCGGGCTCGTCAAGCGCTTCACGGTCCCACAACTGACAGGTGACCTGCTTGTGTTTCTGGTCAAGCCCCTCGCAGTAGTTGGTGTATTCGCAGAGGCGGACCGCGTCGGCGCGTCCAAGCAGCGTCTTGAGCGCCCAGTCGGGATCGGCGAGGCTTTGGCGGGCCGTACCCACCACATCGCAATCGCCGGCTGCGAGCATCGCTTCAGCGAATTCGAAGTTATGGACGCCGCCGGTACAGACCACTGGCGTCGTGCAGCCAGCCTCACGGATGGCGCGTCGAATGCTTGCGGTGGCCGCCCGGTTGCGACCAAACGGGCCGCGCTGATCGGACAGGTATTGCGGCATGCACTCGTAGCCGCTGCGTCCGGTGTAAGGGTAGGCGGCCTGACCGACCGACGGCTGTTTGGCGTCATCAAACTTGCCGCCGCGGCTGGTCGACAGAAAGTCCATGCCAGCGATTGCGAACTGAACGCCATACCAGGTGCTGTCATCTACCGCGGTGCCGCCCTCGATACACTCCTCAGCCAGAAAACGGCATCCGACAGCGTAGTCGCTTCCTACTTCGGCTCGCACCGCCTGATAGACCTCGAGCGGCAGGCGCACGCGGGCCTCGCGACTTCCGCCATAGCCGTCGGTTCGCTGGTTGGTGGTCGAGAGAAACGAGGCCATGGTGTAGGCGTGTGCGTAGTGAAGCTCGACGCCATCAAAGCCCGAATCGCGTGCGCGCCGCGCGGCCTGGGCGAACAGCCCGGGCAGCTCCTGGGGCAGAGAACGGATATGCGCCAGGTGCAGATCGTTGACCGATTCGCGCGCGCCGTACTGCAGGCCTTGCAGATCACGAGGATCGAGCACCCGGGACCAGCCCTCAACGCCCAGCCCGAGCAATGCCTCACGCGCCTGCGCTTCGCTCGCTCCCTGAAGGCCAGCGCGTTCCAACAGTTGTGGCGTG
>Ga0194116_10001927_pt1 | contig 28054 bp, 28 predicted proteins | sample TA2MahsurfametaG_4_FD_148617 | JGI IMG/M metagenome (GOLD analysis project Ga0194116, IMG submission 148617) | Freshwater microbial communities from Lake Tanganyika, Tanzania - TA2015008 Mahale S9 surface | ecosystem: Environmental > Aquatic > Freshwater > Lake | place: Tanzania: Lake...
AGCCGAGGCTCGAGAGGCTTTTTTGCTGCATGGGGGTCGCGCTCAAGGGATGAATGACCGAGGCACAATAGACTCAGAAAATCAATCATAGACCAAAAAGACGGGATTAAATCAAAGGCTCCTTAACTTTGTGCAACCCAACCCCTTGCCCCAAGTCTTGGCAGTGTCCGGGGTAACAAGCGTTGGTTTGGCGCGCAGCCGCCAATCCAGGCGGGGTCCGGGGTAACACTGTTACCCCGGCGGGGGCTTCGGGAGCAGCGCCCCCGATACTCCCCCACCCCCTTTGACGCCCCCCTCCCCTTGCCGCACAACCCGTGCTCATGACTGTTCTGGCGATCCGAGAACTCACCATCCGCCTTGGCGGGCGCGTCTTATTGGAAGGTGCTGCGCTGCAGGTGGATGATGGGCGCAAGATTGGCCTTATTGGTCGCAATGGTGCCGGCAAATCCACCTTGCTCCGTGCCATTGTCGGTGAATTGCAGCCTGATGGTGGGGAGATCAGGCTCTCGGCCCGCGCGCGCATGGGGCACGTGGCGCAGGAAGCGCCGGCGGGGGCGGTGTCCTTGCTGGAAGCGGTACTGGCTGCGGATACCGAACGCGTGGCATTGCTCACGGAAGCGGATCAAGCGGCCGATCCCGCGCGGGTGGCAGAGGTGCATGAAAGGCTGATTGCGATCCGCGCTGATAGTGCGCCGGCGCGTGCGGCTGCGGTGCTTTCCGGGCTTGGTTTTGATGCGGCGGCCCAGGCGCGGCCCTTGGCCGAATTTTCGGGCGGTTGGCGCATGCGTGTGGCACTCGCGCGCGCCTTGTTTCTGGAGCCGGATTTGTTGTTGTTGGACGAACCAACCAACCATCTGGATTTGGAGGCGACGCTTTGGCTGGAAGGCTGGCTCGCGCGGTTTCCAGGGGCGGCGATTGTTGTCAGCCATGATCGCGGGCTGCTGGAACGCTGCGTGGGTGCCATTGCGCATCTCGATCGTGGGGGCATCACGCTCTATTCGGGGAATTTCGCGGATTTCCTGCGGGTGCGCGCGGAACGCCAGGCGCAGCAGGCGGCGCGGAATGCGAAGCTAATATCCGAGTGTGCGCGCATTCAGTCTTTTGTGGATCGCTTTCGCGCCAAGGCGACCAAGGCGCGCCAGGCGCAATCTCGGCTAAAGGCGCTGGAGCGTATGCCGGCGGTGGAAGCGCTGGTGGAGGACACGCCCGTGCGCTTCGCCTTCCCGGCGCCTGAAGCTTTGGCGCCGCCGATCCTTTCGGTCAATCGCGCGTCAGTCGGCTATGGCGGGCCGCCGGTGTTGCGCAATTTATCGCTCAGGTTGGATCAGGAAGATCGCGTGGCGCTGCTGGGTGCCAATGGCAATGGCAAATCCACGCTGGCGAAGTTGCTGGCCGGGCGGCTTGATGTCGCGGGCGGGGAGGTTTTTCGGAATAACCGCCTGCGCGTCGGTTATTTCGCGCAGCACCAGGCTGAGGAATTTGACCTCAACGGCACACCGCTTTCGCATATGCAGGCCGCGCTGCCGAAGGCGACTGAAACCGCGTGCCGTGCGCAATTGGCGCGGTTTGGGCTGGATGCGGATAGGGCGGATACAAGGGTGGCGCAGCTTTCGGGTGGGGAGAAGGCGCGGCTGTTATTGTCACTCACCACGCGCGATGCGCCGCAAATGCTGATTCTGGATGAACCAACGAACCATTTGGATATTGATGCGCGTGATGCGCTGGTGAAGGCGCTGGCGAATTTTGAAGGCGCGGTAGTGCTGATTACGCATGACCCGCATTTGGTGGAGCTGGTGGCGGATAGGCTATGGCTGGTGGCCGATGGCACGGTGACCAGCTTTGATGGCGATCTGGATGATTATCGCGCGCTGATCGCGGAACGTGCGCGCGGTGCGGCGCCACGTGGGGAGGCTGGCGGGGTGCGCGCCGAAGCGCGGCGCGAAAGGGCGGAAAACCGCGCTGCCTTGCAACCCTTGCGTGTGCGTTTGACGGCAGTAGAAGCCGCTTTGGAAAAACTGGGGAAGGAAGCCGCGCTGATCGAAAAACGACTTGCGGACCCCGACACCTATGCCCGCTTCAAGGCCGAGGACATCGCCTGGGCCAATACCCGCCGTGCCGCCATTGCCAAGGAAGTGGCAGGGTTGGAGGAGGAGTGGCTCGAGCTTTCGGCAAAGCTGGAAGATGCGTAACTTGAACTGTCTCCGCCACGCATCCGCGCAGCGGAAAGAGTCCAAGCTATTGTTTGGTCGCATTTTCCGAGTCGCCAAGTGAAGCCACTTGGCTTGAAAATGCTCCGGACCATGATTTACACAAAAGCGTCACGTTGCTAGGTAGGCGTCCTTCACAAGTCATTGCCCCTGCGTGCGGAGTCCCCCGGCATGAAGATTGTTGCCTGCAACAGCAACCGCCCCCTGGCCGAAGCTGTGGCCGCCGCTTGCGGTATCGCGCTCACCAATGCCTCCATCCGGCGCTTTGCGGATTTGGAGGTTTTTGTCGAAATTCATGAGAATGTGCGTGGTGAGGATGTGTTCGTCATCCAATCCACCTCCTACCCCGCCAATGACAATCTGATGGAATTGCTGATCACGCTGGATGCGCTAAAGCGCGGTAGTGCGCGGCGCATAACCGCCGTGATCCCCTATTTCGGCTATGCCAGGCAGGATCGGAAATCAGGGCCGCGCACGCCAATCAGCGCGAAGCTGGTGGCGAATCTGATCACGGCGGCCGGGGCCAACCGCGTGCTGACCATGGATTTGCATGCGGCGCAGATTCAGGGGTTTTTCGATATTCCGGTGGATAACCTTTTCGCCGCACCGCTCTATTCGCGCGATATTCAGGAACGTTATGGGGGCCGCGAATTGATGATCGTGTCCCCCGATGTCGGCGGCGTGGTGCGCGCACGCGCTATTGCGGCGCGGCTGGGTGTGGACCTTGCCATCATTGACAAGCGGCGCCCGCGCGCCGGAATTTCCGAAGTGATGAATGTGATCGGTGAAGTTGAAGGCCGCGATTGCCTACTGGTGGATGACATTGTCGATTCCGGTGGCACGCTTTGCAACGCGGCTAAGGCGTTGTTAAAGGATGGCGCGCGGTCGGTTGGCGTCTATGTGACGCATGGCGTTTTCTCGGGCGGCGCGGTGGCGCGGATTGGCGCGGCGCCGGTTGAAATGATGACCGTGACGGATAGCATTCAGGCGACGGAAGCGGTGCGCGTCTCACGCAATATCCGCCAACTCACCATCGCGCCGCTGCTGGCGGAAGCGATGAAGCGGATTAGTGAAGAAAGCTCGGTTTCGTCCTTGTTCAACTAGAGCAGATCGCGTTCAGATGGAATCCTCTGGATGCGCGAAGATGCTGGAAAAACAGAAGTTTGGGGTAAGTTGCGTGTATCCATGTGACCGCAACACGCTCTAGAATTATCACCGGAAGGAGTTGAGATCATGAAGCTGTTTTATGCGCCCGGGGCGTGTTCCATCGGCATCCATGTGATGCTGGAAGAAATTGGCGCGCCTTATGAAGCGATGGCGGTCAATCTGCGCGAAGGGGCGCAATTCCAGCCCGGCTTCACCTCGGTCAATCCGAAATCCAAGGTGCCGGCGCTGCAGCGCGATGATGGTTCGGTGCTGACGGAATATCCGGCGATCGCCTTTTGGCTGGCGTCGCGCTTTCCCTCGGCCGGGCTAATGCCGTCTGGTACGGATGCGCAGGCGCGGGCCCTGGAAGCGACTGATTACTGCGTTGCCAGCATGCATATGCAGGGGTTTTCGCGCATGTTCCGCCCGGTAATTTTCGCGCCGACAGAAGCGGATCATGATGCTGTGAAGGCGCGCGGTCAGGAGATTTTCCAAAAGGGCCTTGGCGTGATGGATAAGGCGCTTGAAGGCCGCGAATGGCTGGCCGGCACCTATTCCTTCGCCGATACCGCGCTGTTTTACGTCAGCTTCTGGTGGGCCGCTCGCTTGAATAAGCAACTGCCCCCCAATGTCGAGGCCCATTATGCGCGCATGAATGCCAGGCCCGCCGTGCAGCGCACGATGAAGGCGGAAGGCCTCGAGTGAGCCTGAACCCGACCGCCTTCTGGTTCCTCCGCCATGGGGAGACCGATTGGAACGCTGAGGGGCTGAGCCAGGGGCATACGGATATTCCGCTGAATGCGGTCGGGATTTCCCAGGCCCGGCGTGCGGCGCTGGCGCTTGTGGATCGTGGGATCGCGACCATCATCGCCTCACCGCTTAGTCGTGCGTTGCATACCGCGGAAATTGTGGCGGAAGCGCTCGCGCTCTCGGTCGCGACTGATGTGGGGTTGATGGAAGTGGGCTTCGGTGTGGAAGAAGGCCGGCCCATGGGCGATTGGTATGATAGCTGGATCGAAGGCAGCTTCACGCCTGAAGGGGCGGAGAGCTTCCAGGTTTTGCATGAACGCGCCGTGGCTGCCGTGAACCGCGCTACCGCCAAGCCGGGCCCTGTTTTGGTTGTGGCGCATGGCGCGCTGTTTCGTGCGCTTAGGCTGGCACTTGGGCATGTGCCGAATGTGCGCACGCCTAATGCCCTGCCGCTGTGGTGTGAGCCTCCGGCCTCGGGCAAGGTGTGGGCGATTACGCCAAGCCATTTGCCTGCGATACCGTAACAGATGGGGCGCTTGCGCCCTGCCCTCCCTTCCCTTAGGAACCCCGGATCGCTGGCGCCCCTGGAGGCTGGCGCTTGCCGTTTGGCGCCATGGCGCCGCGGCATTACGACAACCCAAAGGAGTACGGACAATGGTCCAGACTGTACGGATCGAAGCCGAAGCGCGCGGGCGGGCCGGTAAGGGGGCGGCACGCGCAACTCGGCGTGAGGGGCATGTCCCCGCTGTCATCTATGGCGCCAAGCGTGAGGCGACCTTGATCGCCCTCGACCCGCGCGATGTGATCAAGGAATTGCACAAGGCTGGCTGGCAATCGCATTTGTACGAAGTTGCGGTGAAGGGTGGCGATACGGAACGCTGCTTGATGCGTGATGTGCAATTCCATCCTGTGACGGATCGTCCGTTGCATGTGGATTTCCAGCGCCTGGCGCCTGGGTCACGCATTCGCGTGAAGGTGCCGGTGGCCTTCCTGCATGAAGATACCTGCCCCGGCATCAAGGCTGGTGGCGTGCTGAACGTGGTGCGCCGCGAAATCGAAGTGCTGGCGGACCCTGATTCAGTGCCGGCGAAGTTCGAACTCGATCTGGCCGAAGCGCAGATCGGTGCGGGCCTGCGCTGGTCCGCGGTGAAGGATCAGTTTGGTACCAAGCCGGTGATCACTGGTCGTGACTTCATGGTGGCGTCCATTGCTGCGCCGACGTTGGTTGATGATAGCGCCCCGGCCGCAGCCCCTGGCCCGGTGGAAGCCACCAAGCAGAAGGCGCCTGCCGCCCCTGCTGCCGCGCCGGCCAAGGCGCCCGCAAAGAAGAAGTAATGCGGGTGGGGGTTTCACCCCCATTTCCGAACATCAAGGGTTCGGGGGAAGCACCCCCCGGCCCCGTAGTGGGCTCATAACGCCATGAATTCCCGCGACAGCGCCCCGATGCTTTGGGTAGGCCTTGGCAATCCAGGGTCTGAGCATGCGCGCCAGCGGCATAATATCGGCTTTATGGCACTGGATGAGATTGCGCGGCGCCATGGCTTTGGCCCCTGGCGGAAGCGTTTCAAGGGTGAAGTGGCCGAAGGCAGCATAGCCGGCCAGCGCATCATCGCGCTGAAGCCTCAGACTTATATGAACGTGAGTGGTGATTCCGTGCAGCAGGCCGCGGCTTTTCTGAAAATTCTGCCCGCGAATGTGGTGGCGTTTCATGATGAGCTGGATCTGGCGCCCGGCAAGCTCCGCGTGAAATTGGGCGGCGGGGTTGCAGGGCATAATGGCCTCCGGGATATGCGCCGCGCTTTTGCATCGCCGGATTTTTGGCGTGTGCGGATGGGCATAGGCCATCCCGGCCATAAGGACGCGGTGACCGGTCACGTGCTCGGCAATTTCGCCAAGCTGGATCAGGCGTGGTTGCAGAAGCTTTTGGATGCGGTGGCCGATGCCGCGCCCATGCTCGCTAGCCTGAAGACCGAAGACTTCATGACACGCATTGCGCTGCTGACGCAGGAGAAGTGATGGAAGCCGAAGACGCCTTCAGCCTGGACCTCATGGGCTCCAGCACGGAAGACCGCGCCAATGGTGCGGCCTTGCTCTCGGCTGGTTTGGTACGTGAAGCAGGCGCCTTGGCGCAAGCGGCAGCTGGGCTGCGCGCGGCACTTGACCTGGCCGATCAGGATTTGCCGCGTGATGAAGCGCGCCGCGCTGCCGCCATGGCTTCGGCACTTTTAGTGATTGCGCGGCAATTGCGCGCGCATGCGGCGGATGCCTCGCGCGCGGCGGAAGCGAGCATCGCAGCGCTTTCGGGCATTGCGCTCGCCTTGCCGGAGATTTCCGCGCATTTGCGCGCGGCAGTGCTGATGCCGATCAGTGATGATGGTGCCGCGCGTATCGCAGCCGGTGTGGTTGCCGAGACATTCTGGAATGCGCTGCGCGCCGCCTGGCCCGCCGCGCCGGGAGCATGAAGATGGGTTTCAATTGCGGTATTGTGGGCCTGCCGAATGTCGGGAAATCCACGCTGTTCAATGCGCTGACGCAAACCGCCGCGGCGCAGGCAGCGAATTATCCCTTTTGTACGATTGAACCCAATGTCGGGCGCGTCGCGGTGCCTGATCCGCGGCTTGATACGCTGACGCGCATTGGCAAATCCCAAAAAACCGTGCCGACCAGTTTGGAATTTGTGGATATCGCAGGCCTCGTGCGCGGTGCTTCAAAGGGTGAAGGGCTCGGTAATCAATTCCTTGCTAATATCCGCGAAGTGGATGCAATTGTGCATGTGTTGCGCTGCTTTGAAGATGGTGATGTGACGCATGTCGAAGGCAGCATTGATCCGATCCGCGATGCCGACACGGTGGAAACCGAATTGATGCTGGCTGATTTGGATAGCTTAGAAAAACGCGCGCAGGGCCTGGTGAAGCGTGCGCGCGGTGGCGACAAGGAAGCGCTGGCGCAAATGGCGTTGATGGAACCGATCAAGGCTGCGCTGGAAGCAGGCCGCCCGGCGCGCACCGCCGTGCCGGCCGGTGAGGCAGAAGCTGCGAAGCGCCTGCAATTGCTGACAACAAAGCCCGTGCTTTATGTGTGCAATATGGAAGAAGTCTCAGCCGGCGCTGGCAATTCTCAATCCGCCCGGGTTTTTGCGCGCGCCAAGGCGGAAGGCGCGCAGGCAGTGGTCGTCTCGGCTGCGATTGAAGCGGAAATCAGCCAAATGCCGCGGGCGGATCGGGGGGAGTTTCTGTCATCCCTCGGGCTTGAAGATAGCGGGCTGGATCGCGTGATCCGCGCGGGTTACGCACTGCTTGGGCTGATTACCTATTTCACCGTGGGACCGAAGGAAGCGCGCGCCTGGACGATCCTGAAGGGCATGAAGGCGCCGCAGGCTGCGGGCGTGATCCACGGCGATTTCGAACGCGGCTTCATCGCCGCCGAGACGATTGGCTATGATGATTACGTGGCTTTGGGCGGTGAACAGGGTGCGAAGGAAGCTGGCAAGATGCGCGTGGAAGGCAAGGAATATGTTGTGCGCGATGGCGATGTGATGCTGTTTCGCTTTAACGTTTAGCTGTCCTGGGCCTGCTGCGTGCCGCGGCAGGCGATCAGCATATTGCGCGTAAGTGTGGTGACATAATTACCCCCGCCGGCGGAGCCAGGGCGGATATAGCTGCCGGAGCGATTGCGGTCCGTATCGCGGGCCAGAATGTCATAGCCCTTGCTGCCGCAGCTCTCTCCCGCCCGTTCCATGCAGGCGCCCCAATCACGCCAAAGCCCACCGCAATCCACCGCAAGGGCTGATCGGCCATCCGGCGCATAGGTCTGGGTGGCCGAGGCGCAGCTGGGCAGGATCGGTAGGGCAAGCAAGGGGGCGAGGCGGGGCATGGAGTCTCTCCCAGGCGGGGCTCATACAACCCTGGATAGAGCGCACGACAAAGAAAAGCAACTAAAAGTTATTTACAGCCAGGCAAATACACCTTCAATGGAAAATCCGCCCCGCATCAATCACGATGGTCTGGCCCGTCATGGTATCTGTCCGGCACATGGTGACGACCATATCGGCGCAATCATCCTTATCCGCGGCCTTTTGCAGCAGGGAGGATGCGGCGGAGCGTTCGATCTGTTCGGGCCGCAGGTTGGCGGTGGCGCGGGTGCCTTCCAGCAGGCCCGGGGCAACGCAATTCACCAAGGTTTCCGGCGCCAGCGCGACCGCCATGCAGCGTGTCAGATGGATCAGCCCGGCTTTAGACACTGCGTAGGCAATGGAGGACCCGGCCGGCCCCAGCCCCGCGACTGAGGAGATATTGACGACCCGCCCCGCCCCGCTGGCTTTGAGCGCGGGTGCCGCCGCCTTGATCAGCCGCATCGGCCCCGTCAGGTTCACCGCCATGATTTTCTCCCAGAGTTCGATGGTCAGGCTATCGAGGTCCTGGAAGGGTACAGATTTATTGAAGGCCGCGTCATTGATCAGGATATCAAGCCGCCCGAAGCGCGCCGTCACGGCCGCGACCAGCTCTTCAACAGTAGCGCCATCGGTGATGTCGCAGCCAAAGGCCGCGGCGTTGATTTGATATTGGCTGGTAAGGTCGCGTGCGACGCCTTCCGCCTGTTCCTTGCTTTGCGCGTACATGACCGCGATGTGCACGCCCTCACGCGCCAAGGCGTGGCAGATGCGCTGCCCCAGTCCGCCATTCCCGCCCGTGACCAGTGCGACTTTGCTTTTGAGTTCCATATCGCGTTCCTCTCTTGATGCGGAGAGACTGCGACTAGCGCGCCCTTGGAACAAGGGCAGTCTAAGTTTCGGCGATGTCCGGGGTGGCAAGCTATGTTTTGGCGCGCAGCCGCCACACCAACCCAGCGCGCGCCGCTGGCCTGCGCCAGCGGCCACCCCGGCGGAGCGCGAGGCAGAGCCTCGCCTTCAACCGGTTCCAATAAAGACTTTTATTTTGCCTACGGCGACCAAGCTTTCAGCCCCGCCGTATGATTTGATTTTGCCTGCGGCGACCAAGCTTTCAGCCCCGCCGCACCGCGTAATCCCCCGCCTCAAGCGCTGCGATAATCGCATCTCCTTGCGCCGTGTCGCGCACTTCGATCATCAGTTCCAGCTCTGCGCTCTGCACGCTGGGGGCAGCGAAAAGCCGTTGGTGGCTGACTTCAATCACGTTGCCGCCGGCGGCGGCCACGCGGGCTGCGATATCGGCCAGCACGCCTGGCCGGTCGGGAATATCCAGATGCAGGCGCAGGATGCGCCCATCGCGCAGCAATTCGCGTAGCAGAACATTCGCCAGAATGCGCGGGTCTATGTTCCCGCCGCAGACAATGGTGCCAACGGCCTTGCCGGCGAAGCGCTCCGGGAAGGCCAGGATAGCCGCAAGCCCTGCCGCGCCCGCGCCTTCGGCCAGCACCTTCGCTCCTTCGGCGAGCAAGACAATCGCCTGCTCCACCGCGCGTTCCGGCACCACCAGCACTTCAACCCCAAGGCGCTTCAGGATGGCGAGGGGTGTTTCGCCCACATCGCGCACTGCGATGCCCTCCGCGATGGTCGGGCCGCCGACTTGCACTGGCTTGCCAGCCAGGCGTTGCGCCATGGCGGGGTAGAATTCCACCTCCACCCCGAAAACGGGCAAGCCAGGGCGGAGTTCGGCGGCGGCGATGGCCGCACCGGCGCAAAGCCCGCCGCCGCCAACCGGGATGACCAGGGCTTCAATGGCCGGTGCGTCTTCCAGCATCTCAAGCGTCGCGGTGCCTTGGCCGGCGATCACGTCCGCATCATCATAGGGGTGGATAAAGACTAGGCCCTCGGCGGCGGCCAGCGCATGGGCATGGGCGCCGGCTTCCGCCAGGGTCGTGCCATGCAGCACCACACGCGCGCCCCAGGCTTCCGTGCGGGTCGTCTTGGTGGCGGGGGTGAATTTCGGCATGACGATGGTGGCGGCGGTCCCGGTCAGGGAGGCATGACGCGCCACCGCCTGGGCGTGATTGCCCGCCGACATGGCAATGACCCCGGCGGCTTTTTCGCCGGCGGAGAGCAAGGCCAGCCGATTGGCCGCACCCCTTTCCTTGAAGGCGCCAGTGGCCTGCAGATTATCCAGCTTGAGGAAGGCCTTGGCCCCGGTCGCCCGCGACACCGCCTGGCTTTCGAGCGTTGGGGTACGGAGCACGGCACCCGCGATGCGCCCCGCAGCGGCGCGGATATCGGCCAGGGTAATGGCGCGGCCTTCGGCCAGCGCCGCGCGCATCGGCATGAGACGGAGCCTTTATAAGACGAAACGAACCGCGGTGATTTCGACCGAACGGGAACCACCAGGCGCCGGCACCTCAACCGAATCCCCCACCTTGCGCCCCATCAGCGCCTTCGCGAGCGGAGAGGAGACCGAGATCGAACCATTCTTCATGTCGGCCTCATACTGGCCGATGATGCGATAGTTCTTCTCATCGTTGGTTTCTTCATCAACAATGGTGACATAGGCGCCAAAGCGCACCTGATCCCCTGTGAGCCTTTTGGAATCAATTACTTCAACGGAAGGGATCACCGCTTCCAATTCCGCGATGCGGCCTTCAATGAAGGATTGGCGTTCGCGCGCCGCGTGATATTCGGCGTTTTCGGAAAGGTCGCCATGCGCGCGTGCTTCGGCGATTGCCCGGATGATCGTGGGGCGTTCTTCCGATTTCAACTGCTTGAGTTCCTCCTCCAAGCGCGCGAGGCCCTCGGCGGTCATTGGGAACTTTTGCACGGCAATACTTCCTTGGCTTCGTTCCGACCGGCGGGCGCCGGGCGGAAAACACGAAGGGGCTGCGTTGGGCAGCCCCAGTCATCAGAACGATTTCTCGAAATACGCCTGAAGCGGCGCAACATCAAGGGTTCCGGCGCGTAAAGCCGCAATGGCGTGCACGGCGGCCCGGGCGCCGGCCAGGGTGGTGTAATGCGGCACCCCCTGGGTCAGCGCACTGCGGCGGATATCGAAGCTGTCAGCAACGGATTGCCCGCCCCCGGTGGTATTGATCACCAGTTGAATATCACCGGATTTGATCGCGTCCACGCAATGCGGTCGGCCTTCCAACACCTTGTTCACAATTTCGCAAGCGAAACCCGCTTCACGAATGCGCGCCGCAGTGCCGCGCGTGGCAACCACGCGGAAGCCCATTTCAGCAAGACGCCGTGCGAGGGTGACCGCCGCGCTCTTGTCTGACTCCTTTACTGAAATGAAGGCGGCGCCGCATTCCGGCAGCTTCACCCCGGCGCCAAGCTGGGATTTCAGGAAGGCGCGCTCAAATGAAACATCAAGGCCCATCACTTCCCCGGTGGATTTCATCTCCGGACCCAGGATCACATCCACATTCGGGAAGCGGTTGAAGGGGAAGACCGCTTCCTTCACCGCGACATGGCGATAGATGGCATCATCATCCAGGCCAAATTCAGCAAGCTTGGCGCCGGCCATGACGCGCGCACCAATTTTCGCCACCGCCACACCGGTTGCCTTGGCCACGAAGGGCACGGTACGGGAGGCGCGCGGATTCACTTCCAGCACATAGATTTCATTGTTCTTGACAGCATATTGCACATTCATCAGCCCCTGCACCGTCAGCGCGCGGGCCATGGCCACCGTTTCCGCCTTCAATTCGGTCACAATCGCCGGCGGCAGGGAATAGGGCGGCAGCGAGCAGGCGGAATCTCCGGAATGAATACCGGCTTCTTCGATATGTTCCATCACGCCGGCGACATGCACATTGCCATCCATATCGGCGATGCAATCAACATCAACTTCAATCGCATCCACCAGATATTGGTCAATCAGGATAGGGTTTTCGCCGGAAACCTTCACAGCCTCCGCGCCGAAACGCATGAGCTGTTCGCGGTTATAGGCAATTTCCATCGCGCGCCCACCCAGCACATAGGAAGGGCGCACCACGACGGGATAGCCGATGCGCTCAGCCTCATCCGCGGCTGCTTCCAAGGTGCGCGCGGTGCCGTTTTGCGGTTGCTTCAGCCCAAGCCCCTTCAGCAATTGCTGGAAGCGTTCACGGTCTTCGGCAATGTCGATGGCTTCGGCAGAAGTGCCGAGGATCGGGATGCCCGCCTTGTGCAACGCCTGGCTCAGCTTCAGCGGCGTCTGCCCACCATATTGCACAATGCAGCCGAGCAATTCGCCGGTTTCCTGTTCCTTGCGGATCAGCGAAATCACATCTTCCGCCGTCAACGATTCGAAATAGAGCCGGTCTGAAGTGTCGTAATCCGTGCTCACGGTTTCAGGGTTGCAATTGACCATAATGGTCTCAAACCCCGCTTCCTTGAGCGCATAAGCGGCGTGCACGCAGCAATAGTCGAATTCAATGCCCTGGCCGATGCGATTTGGCCCGCCACCCAGGATGATGATTTTCTGCTGCACAGTGGGGCGGCTCTCACAGACAGGCTCGCCAAAACCGCCTTCATAGGTGGAATACATATACGGCGTTTCGGAGGCGAATTCGGCAGCGCAAGTGTCAATCCGCTTATACACCGGCGCTACACCAAGCTTGGCGCGGAGTGCCGCCACGTCAGCCTCGCGGCTGCCCGTCAGGTCTGCCAAGCGCTTATCAGCTAAGCCCATGGCCTTGATCCGCCGCAGCGCGGTCGCATCACGCGGCAGCCCATTGGCGCGAATTTCGGCTTCAGCACGGACAAGCTTTTCAATTTCACGCAGGAACCAGGGATCAAATTTGCAGGCCTCGTGAATCGCCTCCACACTCATGCCCGCGCGCATCGCTTGTGCGGCGATCAGGATGCGGTTGGGCTGCGGGGTGGCGAGTGCTGCATGGAAAGCTTGCGCGCTACCATCACCTGGCACATCCACTTCATCCAAGCCCGACAGGCCAATTTCCAAACCGCGCAGGCCCTTTTGCATGGCCTCTGCAAAGGAACGGCCAATCGCCATGGTCTCACCGACTGATTTCATCGAGGTGGTGAGGGTTGCAGGCGTGCCGGGGAATTTTTCAAAGGTGAAGCGTGGGATTTTCACCACCACATAGTCAATAGTGGGCTCAAAGCTCGCGGGGGTCACCTTGGTGATGTCATTCGCCAACTCATCCAGCGTATAGCCAACTGCGAGCTTCGCCGCGACCTTGGCGATGGGAAAGCCGGTGGCTTTGGACGCGAGCGCGGAGGAGCGCGAAACGCGCGGGTTCATTTCAATGATCACCATGCGCCCATCGGCGGGGTTGATGCCAAATTGCACATTGGACCCGCCAGTATCCACGCCGATTTCACGCAAGCAGGCGATAGAGGCATCGCGCATGCGCTGATACTCCTTATCGGTCAGCGTCAGCGCAGGGGCGATGGTGACGGAATCACCCGTATGCACGCCCATCGCATCCAGGTTTTCGATGGAACAGATGATAATGCAATTATCCGCGCGGTCACGGACCACTTCCATTTCAAATTCCTTCCAGCCGAGCACACTTTCTTCCACCAGCACTTCCGTGGTCATGGAAGCGGCAAGACCGGCCGAGACGATGTGTTCGAATTCTTCCCGGTTATAGGCAATGCCACCACCAGTGCCGCCAAGCGTGAAGGAAGGACGAATAACGCAAGGCAGGCCCACGATTTTCAGCGCATCCCAGGCCTCCGGCATGGTATGCGCGATTTCGCTTTTCGGGCTTTCAATGCCGATTTTCGACATGGCATCGCGGAATTTCTGGCGATCCTCGGCCTTGTCGATGACTTCGGCCTTGGCGCCAATCAATTCGCAGCCGTATTTTTCCAAGACCCCCGCTTCCGCGAGCTTGAGCGAGGTATTGAGCGCGGTCTGCCCGCCCATGGTCGGCAGCAGCGCATCGGGCCGTTCCCTGGCGATGATTTTCTCGACAATTTCCGGCGTGATCGGTTCCACATAGGTGGCATCCGCCAGCCCCGGGTCGGTCATGATTGTGGCTGGGTTGGAATTGACCAGAATGACGCGATAACCCTCAGCCCGGAGCGCCTTGCAGGCTTGCGCACCGGAATAATCGAATTCGCAAGCCTGACCGATGACGATCGGCCCAGCGCCGATGATCATGATGGATTTGATGTCTGTGCGTTTCGGCATGGTTCAGGGCCTTGAGGGTTGCAGCGGGGTGAGAAGGGGTCTCATGCGCGGCTTTCGGTGACGAGCTTGAACGCAATCAGCGCCAAAGCACCGCCCAAAATCCAACGCTGTGCGGCCATCCAGGTAGCGTTTTCGCTGAGGAAGCGCGAAACCCCGGCGGCGCCGTAAATCAACAAGCCATCGAAGATAATGGCGATGGCGATTTGTACCGCGCCAAGTGCGATGCCTTGCAGAAAGACATCACCGCGCGCGGGGTCAATGAAGGGCGGCAGCACCGCCACATAGAAAATCGCGACTTTTGGATTGAGCGCGGCGGTGGCGAAGCCAACACCAAATAAGCGCGATGCATGTTCCCGCGGCATGGGGCGCGCGGCGAAAATCGGCTGCCCACCAGGGCGGAGGCATTGCCACGCCAGAAACGCCAGATAAGCCGCGCCACCAATGCGCAGCACATCCCAGGCATAGGGGATGGCGAATAGCGCTGCGGTAATCCCCGCCGCCGCGCACAGCATAACGACCAGCGACCCGCATTGGCAGCCGATCAGCGAAATCATGCCGGCACCAACACCTTGCGCCAAGGACCGCGAGACAAGATAGAGCATATTCGGCCCCGGCGTCGCCGCGAGGCCGAGCGAAAGTGCCGCGAAGATCAGCAGGGTTTCTAGGGTGGGCATAGGCTACCGTGCCGTCTCGTGTGCCTTGGCGATTAGCAGGATGGCGGAGGCCGTCTGGTGCAAGCCATAAGCGGCGAGATACTCCGGCACTTGACGAATCTCCTCACCTTGACTGTGAGCAGCCTCTTTATTCCGGACATTTGGTGCACCACCTTGCAGCAGCGACTTTAGGTCAGTGATTTGCTTCTTTAGGTGACTTGGAAGCAAGCTCAGCTCGAAAAATTTATCCAGCAGGACTGAAGCCGTGTCTCTCTCCGTGGCGTTTTGACCCTGTTTGCGGAGAATAATTTTTAGTACGCTTACAAACGTTTTAGCGCTTTCTATAAGTGCGCCCTTGTAGTCTCCTTGCCGGTATTTCTTGTGCGCTTGGAGAAACTTATTGTTTGCGCCCTCAAAGCCTTTACGTCCAAGAAAGTACAGCGGAAATTTAATAATTTCTGCATGGATAAATTGCTGGTCTACCCTGATGGCTAGGCCATTCTCCTTCTGAAGTCCGACCCCACCTTCTCTAAGTCGCGCATTCAAGGTTTCGATGGCGGTTGGATTGTTTTGTCTTAGGAATTCGCCAGACGCAAACTCGATAACGTCGAGGCAGCGTTCAATACGCTCTTCGAACATGAAAAAGTTCGCTAACACATGGAAATTGGGCCGAGCCGTTATTTTCTTCAGATCTACGGCTTCCAGAAGATCAAAAAGACGAAAAAAACCGTATTCTTCGCGTAAAAATGTGCAGGCGTGTCCATAGAAAACAGGATGCACGTTACCAGAGAGGTCCTCTCCGGCGTGCCCGATCACTCGCTGCGAGAGGAGAATGATTTGCCTCCGCACATCGTCCGGGATCGTAGTATATTGATAAACATTCGCTTGTGCTCCGCCCCCCCGAGACTCTTTCTTAGAAAAGATGTTAAAGATCATTTCGGTATGCCTTGTGAAGTTGAACTACCCCTGCACCGAATACCCACCATCCACCGGGATCGCGACCCCGGTGATGAAAGCTGCCGCATCGGAAGCGAGGAAAGCCGCCACGCCCTCAAAATCCGCAGGCAGCCCCCAGCGCTTGGAAGGCGTGCGCGCCAGCACAATATCATTCAGCCCGGCCATATCCTGCCGCGCCTTGCGTGTGAGGTCCGTATCAATCCAGCCAGGCAGGATCACATTCACCGTGATGCCATCGGCGGCCCAGGCGACGGCGGTGGATTTCGTCATCTGCACCACGCCGCCCTTGGACGCACCGTAAGCAACATGCAACGGCAGACCAAAGATGGACAGCATGGACCCGTTATTGATCACGCGCCCGCAACCATGCGCCTTCAAATACGGATAGGCCGCCTGCGACGCCAACATGCCGCTGGTCAAGTTGGTGTTGATGATGGTATGCCAGTCTTCCAGCTTATAGGTTTCTGGCCGGTTCCGGATATTCGTGCCCGCATTATTCACCAGAATATCCAAACGGCCGAGCCGCTTGATGGTTTCTGCCACCATGCCGGTGATCGAAGCGGGATTGGTAACATCCACCGCGACGCTCTCCGCCTTGGCGCCAAGTGCGCGCAAGCCCGCCACCGCTGCGTCATTCTTCGCGGCATTGCGGCCAGCGACCATCACGGTCGCGCCCGCCTTGGCAAGGCCCGTTGCCATGCCAAGCCCAATGCCGCCATTGCCGCCAGTGACCAGCGCAACACGGCCGGTCAGATTAAACATCTTGCTCACGCCTTGGCCCTTTCGATCATGTCAACGAAGCGATGAAACAGGTAATGGCTTTCGGAAGGGCCGGGGCTCGCTTCCGGGTGGTATTGCACGGAAAAGGCCGGGCAATCTGTCGCCGCGATGCCTTCATTCGTGCCATCAAACAGAGAGATATGCGTGACCTTCGCATTGGCCGGCAGGCTTTCCGGGTCCACCGCAAAACCGTGATTCTGGCAAGTGATTTCGACCTTGCCGGTGGTGAGATCCTTCACTGGCTGATTGGCGCCGCGATGCCCGCGCGCCAGCTTGAAGGTGCGCGCCCCAAGCGCCAAAGACAGCAATTGATGCCCCAAGCAAATGCCAAAGACCGGCAGCTTCTTGTCCAGCACGGCGCGAATGGCGGGCAGCGCGTAACTCCCCGTCGCTGCCGGATCACCGGGACCATTGGACAGGAAAACCCCATCCGGCTTTTGCGCAAAAATCTCCTCGGCCGAGGCAGTGGCGGGCAGCACCACCACATCACAGCCGGCGGAAGCCAGGCAGCGCAGGATATTGCGCTTGGCGCCGTAATCCATCGCGACCACGCGGTATTTCGGTGCGCTTTGGCGGCCAAAGCCAGTGGGCCAGGCCCATTCGGTTTCATCCCAGCGATAGCTCTGCCGACAGGTCACATCCTTGGCCAGATCCATGCCTTCCAGCCCCGGCCAGCCAGCGGCTTCGGCGCGCAGCGCCGCGATATCAAACTTCCCATCCACGCGATGGCACAAAACCCCATTCGGCGCGCCGCCATCGCGGATGCGCGCGGTCAGTGCGCGGGTATCAATGCCGGCCAAGCCGGGAACGCCGTGGGAAACCAGCCAAGCGTGCAGGTGGCGCGTGGCGCGGTAATTCGCGGGTTCCGTCACATCCTGCTTCACAATCAGCCCGCGCGCCGCGGGTGTGAGGGCTTCGATGTCTTCCTGATTGGTGCCGACATTGCCGATATGGGGGAAGGTGAAGGTGATGATCTGCCCGGCATAGGAAGGATCGGTCAGGGTTTCCTGATAGCCGGTCATGCCCGTGTTGAAGCAGATCTCGGCCACCGCCTTGCTCTCGGCCCCGAAGCCACGGCCCAAAAAGACGCTGCCATCAGCCAGCACCAGGCAGGCGGTGGCGCCAGGGGGGGCGGTATCAGCAGCCATGGGAAGGGGCTCCGTTTTCGGGGTGTCAGAGGGTGCGCCGGGCATATCGGCCAGGGTCAGGCCAGTGGCGGTAAGGATCGCGGGCCAATGTTTTGCGGGAATGGCCTTGGATTGCCGCCATTTGCGAATGGCTTCCGTGCCGACGCCGCAGCGCTCGCCTGCGGCTTCAGAACCGCCCAGAAGGGCGATGATATCTTCGACGCTGCGCATGAGGCGCGCTTATCCGGGAAAAAACTTCCCAGTACAAGGGAAAAGCGCGGAGTGGGAAATTTCCTCCCGAGGTTTATTTCCCTGCGAGCCGCGCCAACACGCCCCCCAGGCGCGGTATGGCGGCCTGGATGCTGGCCTCGGTAAAGCCGGCAAAGCCCAGAAGCAGCCCTTGGGCGCGCGGTGGCCCGGCATAAAGCGCGGAAAGCGGCGCGAGATGGAGGCCTTCCGCCAGCGCCGCCGCCGCGATGGCCTGATCCGTAACCCGCCCCGCCAAGCGCGGCCCAAGCCTTGCCACCAAATGGAGCCCGGCATCGGTCGGCTCCGGCGTCAGATAGGGGGCCAAGGGCGCCAGGACTTCCTGCATGGCGGCCAGCCGCCTTCCATAAACCCGGCGCGTGCGGCGGATATGGGCGGCGAAATCGCCATTAGCGATAAACTCCGCCAAGGCACCCTGCGCCAGGATGGAAGCCGCAACACCCCGGCGCACCAGGTGCGCCCGCGCAGGCGCCACCAGCGGCATGGGCAGCACCACATAGCCCAGCCGCATGGACCGGCTGAGCGCTTTTGAGAAACTGCCCACATAAATCACCCGCGCCGCGCGATCGAGGCTCATCAGCGCCGGCAAGGGTGCGCCAGCATAGCGATATTCGCCATCATAATCATCTTCGACCAGAAAGCCGCCGGCCCGTTCCGCCCAATCCAGAAACGCCAGCCGCCGGCTGAGGGAGAGCGTGCCGCCCAAGGGGTAATGGCGTGACGGCGCCATAAAGACGCCGCACAAGGCCTGGTCCAGCGCGGCGGGGTCAAGCCCAGCCTGATCGGCAAGGCCCGGGATGGGCCGCAGCCCCAGGCGCTGCAGCGCGTGGCGAAGTGGCGGGAAGCCTGGTTCTTCAATCAGCACCGCATCGCCGGGGGTAAAGGCAGCGGCGGCAATGATGTCCAGCCCATCGAAAAACCCGCTGGTGATGATGATTTGTGAAGCCTCTGCCGCGATGCCGCGCCAATCGCACAAATGCTCTGCGAGTGCGGCGCGGAGGGCGAAGAGCCCAAATCCATCCTGCGGTGCAAAAAGCCCGGCGCCATCCGCCCGCCATTGCCGCTGCAAAAGCCGCCCGAGGCTTTGGCGCGGGAACAAGCCAGCATCGGTTGCTTCAATCTGAAAGGGCTGCCAGGGGGTGGGCGGCGGGGCTGGGCTAGGCGCCGCAGGGCTGGCGGGGCGGGGCACTTGCAGACTGCCTTCTGGCAGCATTGCCGAGGCATAAAGCCCTGAACCCCGGCGGGCGGTAACGAAGCCTTCGGCAGCCAATTGTTCTACCGCCAGCACAGCGGTGGCCCGCGCAATGCCATGTTCTTCTGCAAGCGCGCGGGTGGAGAGCAGCCTGGCCCCCGGCGCAATCCGCCCGCCCAGGATCAGCCGGCGCAGCCCTTCCGCCAATTGCACATGCAAGGGCAGCTTCGCCCGACGATCGAGGGCGAGGGAAAGCAGCGCGGCCTCGGCCCCTGGGGCTTTGCGAAGTGGTCTGCTCATGTTTTGAAAACCGGACCTTTTCATCAAGCCACACTTCGCCGACGCTGCGCCCTTTGGCAAGTGACAGAAGGAGTACCCCCATGGCCCGCCCCAGCGCAGCGCCGTCTGAGCGCACCCGTGTCAAGCGCATGCATGAACGCGGCGCTTATGACCGCGCCAGCATTGATGCCATTCTGGATGCGCAGCCCTTGGCGCATATTGGCTATGTACTGAATGGCGCGCCCTTCGTGACGCCGACGCTGCAATGGCGTGAGGGGGATCACGTGTACTGGCATGGCTCCGCCGCCAGCCGGATGATTGAAACCTGCATTGAGGCAGATGTTTGTATCACCGTCACGCTGATGGATGGGCTGGTACTGGCGCGGTCTGCGTATAATCATTCGGTCAATTATCGTTCGGTGATGCTGCTGGGCCGCGCGCGGTTGATAGCCGACCCAGGCGAGAAGGAAATGCGGCTGAAAAAATTTGTGGAGGGCATGTTCCCTGGCCGTTGGGTCAGGCTGCGCGCCATGACGGCTTATGAGGCGAAGGCAACCACGGTGCTGGCGATTGAAATCAATGAGGCATCGGCAAAAATCCGGAGCGGCCCGCCTGGCGATCCGGATGAGGATTTGATGCAGGATGTCTGGGCAGGGGTGCTTCCGTTGGAGGTGCGCACCCTGCCGCCCATTCCTGACCCGCGTGGGAGTGTAGCGACACCGCCGGAATATCTGACGCGGTTCAAGATCGGCTGAGGCGTTCTCATGCCGCGATGAAAGGCAATGCAAGCACCATGACCTGGTCCATCCATCATGTTTCCCTGCATGCGCATGATCTGGATAGGGCTGCGCATTTCTTCGGCACGCTGATTGGGCTTGGCGTGGCGGCGGCACCCGATGCGCGCACGCGCTTCATCGGTCCGGGCGGGCGCGGCTTGCGGCTGCATCGCCCTGATGCGGTGCTGGCACGGTCCGGCGCTGCGCTGCTTGGCCCGATTGGGGCGCGTTATGTGGCGCTTGAAGTCGCGTCCCTGGATGCGGTGATGGCGCGGCTGGACTGGGCCGGGCTGGCCTATGCGCCCGCCTTGCCGGGGGAATTCGCGCAGCCGCCGATCTATACGCTGGACCCGGCGCTTAATCTTTTGCTGCTGTTGCAAGCAGGCGTGGCGGGTGAGGCGCCAACATGGCATATACATCACGTCAATCTTCAGGCGGAAAATGTGCGGGAAGCCGTGGCGTTTTACACGGGCGTCATTGGGCTCAAGGAAGGGCGCTGGCGTTCAGCGGCCAAGCGCGGGGATTTCAGCATAGACCCTGCTGAATTGGCTGTGCTGACCAATGCGGATGACAATAGTGGGCTGCATATCATCCGCCCGGATGCTGGCTTCGCGTATCGCAATCGCTTCGCGCATAACCCTTCTATTGGTGGGCATCCGGCCTTTTGCGTGGCGGATGTGCAGGCGGTGAAGGCGCGGTTGGAAGCGGCGGGTGTTTTGGTCTCGGACGCTGGTGTTTATGCCATGGCGGGGATGCATCAGATTTATGTGCTCGACACAGCCGCGAATATGATTGAGGTGAACCAGCATGTCTGAAACCCAAACCCGTACCCTGATCACGGCAGCCGAGGCCGCTGCGACACCGCCTTCCCTCGGCCGGCTTTCCGCGCTGCTGCTGGAACACGGCACCATGCAACTGCGGTGGTTCGCGCCAAAGGGTGAGGATATGCAATCACCGCATGACCAGGATGAACTTTACATCATCGCATCCGGCACCGGCTGGTTCCGCCGTGGGGCGGAGCGCGTGCCCTTCGGCCCGCATGACGCGCTTTTCGTGCGCGCGGGGGAGGTGCATCGGTTTGAAGAAACCTCAGCCGATTTCGCGACCTGGGTGATCTTTTACGGCACGAAGGGCGGGGAGGGGTAGGGCGGCACGAAAAGCCTCGCCAAAACCACCTTAAAGGTGGTGGGGAACCCCATGGAAAAGCGCAAGCCAAGCCATGATCTGGCGGCATTCCGGGCAGGTCTTGTCCTTCCAGGAGAAATAGAATGCCCCCGCGCGAGACCATGATCCACCCCGAAACCGGCGCCCTGCTGCGTCGGCGCAAGCGGCGAGAGGTTGTGGCCTATATGGACCTGACCCGCGTGGTGGAGGTGACGGGCTGATTCCCCGAAGATGATGGCGATGGCGTTTTGCTGGGCGCGGATGCTGCGCCACTCGATCAGGCGCTTGCCGAGATGAAGGCGGAATATACCACCTCCGTACAGCGCCTGGCGAAGCAGGTCCGCAAGGCGGCGGGCCTCACGCAAAAGGATGCGAGCCTTTTGCTGACGGGTTCGCCCAATAGCTTCTACAAATACGAACGCGGCGAAGCGCAGCCGAGCCGCCCGACGCTGCTGCTGATGAAGCTCCTGGTGCGTGAGCCGAAATTGATTGAGGCTATCCGGGCGGCGTGAACCCCCCACCCTGGCCCACCCGCCCCGCTTTGCTATAAGTGCGACCCAGATTGAAGGAACACCCCATGGAACTCCGCGCCCGTTTCACCGACGCCTTAAAGACCGCGATGCTGGCCAAGGATGCCGCCACCACCTCCACCATGCGCATGATCATGGCCAAGCTGAAGGATACCGATATCGCCGCGCGCAAGACGCCGCAGGACCCAGGTGTTGCGGATGATCAGGTGATTGCCATGCTGCGCGGCATGGCGAAATCCCGGCGTGAGAGTGTGGAGCTGTATCGCCAGGGCAATCGCCCCGAATTGGCGGCGAAGGAAGAAGCGGAAATCGCCGTGATCGAAAGCTTCCTGCCGCAGCAACTGGATGATGCCGCCATGGCGGCGGCGATTGATGCGGCAGTGGCGGAAGCGGGCGCGGCTTCCATCAAGGATATGGGCAAGGTGATGGCGGTGCTGAAATCCCGCCACGCGGCCGCGCTGGACATGGCCAAGGCCGGGCCGATGGTGAAGGCGCGGCTGGGAGGCTGAGCATTTTCAAGCCAAGTGGTATCGCTTGGCGGCTCGGAGAATGCGATCTAACAAGCGGTTAGCGCATGTCCCCGGCGCGCTGGCGACCGGGACATGCACCCCCGGCTCGCGCCCTCGGCAGCTTCAGTCGCTATCCTGCAAATCTTCCGCCAGTACCACGATCTGCACGGCATAGGACACATCACCATCTTCCGCATCGCGGTGCACGGTGCCGATAAACTCATTCCCGATCTTGAGCTCCACACTGCCCTTAGGGCGGTCCGGCGCGGTCACCTGAATGCGGGGGTTGTTGAAAAGCTTGCGCAGATGCGCCTGCACGGCGGCGCGTTCGGCGGGGGTCATGGTGTGGTTCCTTCAAAACTCGGCTGCGTCGGGGATAGCCGCCTTGGTGCCGGGGCGCAAATTACTCTGTAGACCACTTTGAAAGGGCGCTAATGTCGAGAAGGCCAAAAAGGCTTGACCGCTCGCACATCGAAAACCACCCATACAGCCCTGGCCTGAGAACGAGGATAGGGTGGCTGTGCTTCTACCCAAGGTCCAGGTAATTTTGCCCTGTTTGCTGCTGCACGGCCTATTTGCGCTTGCTGGCGGGTCCGAATTGATTTTCGTTGGAATTTTAGGAAACGCCGAAAGTTACCGTTTTGGATGTGAGGTGACCTCCGAATTTTGGTGGTATAGGACGAGGGAAATATACCTGATTTCCGGTCTGGCTTTTTTTCATGATCAATGCCCTTTGCCTCGTTGCCATGTATGTCTATGTCCGCGGTAAGTGGTCGGTCGAGTCGGGTTTCATCTTTTAGGTAGTGACAATATTTTTGTTCGGCATTCATGACGTTTTTGATAGCATGGTTTTTATAAAACTGAGTTATTGTATTATTTTATCATAAGGAAAAAGGGTTCTGATGATCAACTTCGGTACAAAACGCCTCAAAGACGCTATGAAAGCAGCTTTTTACACACCCTCGCTCAACCCCCCCTCAAAGGTATATCCTCCCCCCTCGCCATGGCCCTGCCCCCCGGTTTCCTTGATGAGCTTCGTGCCCGCACGCCTCTGCCCGGTCTGATCGGGCGGAAGACGCGGCTGCTCAAATCCGGGCGCAATTGGAAGGCCTGCTGCCCCTTTCATGGGGAAAAGACCCCCTCCTTTTACGTCTATGACGACCATTTCCACTGCTTTGGCTGCGGCGCGCATGGGGATGCCGTTACCTTCGTCATGCGGGCCGATGGCGCGCAATTCATGGAAGCGGTGGAACGGCTCGCTGGCGAAGCGGGGCTTGAAGTCCCCAAACTCGCCCCGCGTGATGCCAAACGCGCCCGCCAGGCGCGGGACCTCCACACTGTTATGGAAGCGGCCAGCGCCGCGTTTCAGCGTCGGCTCCGCCTGCCCGAAGGCCGCCCGGCTTTGGAATATCTCCGCCGCCGCGGCCTGACCGAGGAGACCATCCAGGGCTTTGGCCTCGGCTGGGCGGGCGTGGGGCGCGGCGCCCTGCAGGCGGATTTGAAGCAGGATGCATTTGAGACCGACCAATTGATCGAAGCCGGGCTGCTGAAGGCGCCCGAAGGCGATGAAGCGCCGCGCGATTTCTTCTTCAACCGCGTCATGTTCCCCATTCGGGACCGGCGCGGGCGGGTGATAGCCTTTGGCGGGCGTATCCTGGGCGATGGCCAGCCGAAATACATCAACAGCCCGGAAACGCCGCTTTTTCGCAAACGCTATGCGCTTTACGGGCTGGACCGCGCGCGGGAAGGTGTGTTTCGCGGTGCTGCCCTGGTAGCCGTTGAAGGCTATATGGATGTGATCGCGCTGCATCAGGCGGGCTTCAGCGGGGCGGTGGCGCCGCTTGGCACGGCGCTCACGGAGGATCAGCTGCAGGAATTATGGCGCCTGTCGCCGGAACCGGTGCTATGTTTTGATGGCGATGCCGCCGGCGCCCGCGCCGCCGCCCGTGTTTCGGAAGCCGCCCTGCCGCTGATAAGCGCCGAACGCAGCCTGAAGCTGGCAACACTGCCGGCGGGGGAAGACCCGGACACGCTGATCGCCACGGGCGAGAAATCCGCCTTCCAGGCCGTATTGGATGGCGCGCAGCCCTTGGCCGAGGCGCTTTACGGCCTGCTGTTGGAAGGCCAAGCCCTGGCGAGCCCGGAACAGCGCGCTGCCGCCCGCAACCGCCTGGTCGCCGCCGCCGCAACCATTTCAGACCGCGCCTTGGCCAGCGAATATCGTCAGGCTTTACTCGATCGCTTCTTTGCCGCCACGCGCCGCCAGCCCGGCCGCGCCGCACCGGCCCAGCGCATCACCCGCCCGGCCCTGGGCGCGCCCACGATCCGCACCGCCCAGGCGCGCATCCTGATCGCCATTCTGCTCCGTCACCCCTGGCTGCTGCCGCGGGTTGAAGAAGCCTTCGGCCTGCTCGATCTGCCCGAAGGCCCGGCGCGCGGCCTGCAAAGCGCCATTCTGTCCTGGCCTAAGGATTCCAAGCGCCTTGACTCTGCGGCCCTGCTATCCCACCTCGCCACTGAAGGTACGGCGGAAGCCGCGGTCTGGGCGCTTGGCGCTGAGGCCCTGCCCCAAGCGGCGCGCCCCGATGCGCTGCCGCAGGAGGTAGAGGAAGGCTTCTGGCATTTCTTCCTCAGGCTGCGCGGAGAAGCGGCTTTGCTTGAAGACCAAAAGGTAGCGCGAGAAGTGTTTGCCGCCACGAATGACCCGGCGGCGCAGCAAAGGCTGATCCGCCTGACCGAAGCCCTTGGCGCCTTGCGTCGGGGGGAAGACGGGGCCGATATGCCCGGAGATACGGCGGCAACGCCATAAGTGCAGAGGGATTTTGCGCGGGCATCCGGGGCGCCGGGTGCCTGTTGCAATTGGATGGAGTGACACGGCATGGCGACTAAAGCGGCGGTAGGGGCGGAACCGGTTGAAGCCCGCGACGAACAGGTGGAGGGCATGATGCTCGACATCCAATCGGCGGCGGTGAAAAAGCTGATCGCCCGCGGCAAGGAGCGCGGCTATGTCACGGTAGACGAAATCAACGCCGTATTGCCCTCGGAACAAGTGTCTTCGGAAATGATCGAAGACACCATGGCGATGTTGAGCGAAGCCGGCATCACCGTATCTGAAGCTGAAGAAGCCGAGGAAGGCGAGGGCGCGCTGGTCAAGCCTGTGACGCGCGCCGAGGGCGAGGACGAGGAAGAAGCCGGCGGCAATGTGGATGAGGAAAGCGTCGGGCGCACCGATGATCCTGTCCGCATGTATCTGCGTGAAATGGGCAGCGTTGAATTGCTGTCCCGCGAAGGTGAAATCGCCATCGCCAAGCGGATCGAGGCCGGGCGCGACATGATGATTGGCGGCTTGTGCGAAAGCCCGCTGACATTCAAGGCCATTCTGCGCTGGCATGAAGCGGTTCGCCAAACACCACCGCGCATGCTGCTGCGCGACATCATTGACCTGGAAGCAACCCAATCCGCCGGCAATCCCGATGCCGCTGCCTCTGCTGCGGTCGAGGAATTCGAGGAAGGCGAAGAAGGCGAAGGTGTTGGCCTTTCGCTCTCAGCGCTTGAAGAAAAGCTGAAGCCGGAAGTATTGGCCACTTTTCAGCAGATTAAGGGCATTTATGCGAAACTTTCTAAGCTGAGTTCCAGGCGCATGGAAGCCTTTACCTCGGGCGAGGAATTGGCCAGCCGTGGGGAGAAGAATTACGAAAAGCTCCGCCGGGAACTGATCACGCTGGTTGAAAAGGTGCAGTTGCACAATAACCGGATTGAGGAGCTGGTGGATCAGCTGAAAACGCTGAACCGACGCATGACCATGATGGAAGGCCAAGTGCTGCGCCTCGCCGATAGCCAAAAGGTCAAGCGCGATGAATTCCTGACGCAATGGCGCGGCAGCGAAATGGACCCGGCCTGGCTTGAACGCGTGGGCAACCTGCCCGGCAAGGGCTGGAAGCCATTCGTCGCCAAGCATGGCGCGGAAGTTGAACAAATCCGCGCGCGCATCAGCGAAGCCGCGAATGAAGCGGGCCTGCCGGTGGCGGAATTCAAGCGTGTTTATGCCACCGTATCGCGCGGCGAACGCGACATGACCCAGGCGAAGAAGGAAATGATTGAGGCCAATCTGCGCCTTGTCATCTCCATCGCCAAAAAATACACTAATCGCGGCCTGCAATTCCTTGACCTCATTCAGGAAGGGAATATCGGCCTGATGAAGGCGGTGGACAAGTTCGAATATCGCCGCGGCTATAAGTTCAGCACCTATGCCACTTGGTGGATCAGGCAGGCGATCACGCGGTCAATCGCCGATCAGGCGCGCACCATCCGCATTCCGGTGCATATGATCGAAACCATCAACAAGCTGGTGCGCACATCCCGCCAGATGCTGCATGAAATCGGCCGCGAACCCCAGCCGGAGGAACTGGCCGAAAAGCTCGGCATGCCGCTTGAGAAGGTGCGCAAGGTGCTGAAAATCGCGAAGGAACCGATCAGCCTGGAAACCCCGATCGGGGATGAGGAAGACAGCCACCTTGGTGACTTCATCGAAGACAAGAACGCGATCATCCCGATTGATGCGGCGATCCAATCCAATCTGCGCGAACAAACCACGCGCGTGCTGGCCAGCCTGACGCCACGCGAGGAACGCGTACTGCGCATGCGCTTTGGCATCGGCATGAATACGGATCACACGCTGGAAGAAGTGGGTCAGCAATTCAACGTAACCCGAGAACGCATCCGCCAGATTGAAGCCAAGGCGCTGCGCAAACTGAAACACCCAAGCCGCAGCCGGAAGCTGAGGTCGTTTTTGGATAATTGAGGGAAAGCAGGGGGCGCTGCCCCCTCACCCACACCCGCTCGGCACACCTTGCGCTGCGCACCAGGCCAGCGCTTCTTCCGCCGCCTGCTGATCCGCCGCGCGGATCAAACCCAGATACCCCTGCTCGGCCGCGCCAAGTGCGCGGTTGCGAAGCGTGATAATGCCGGGATGGACCGAAGCCCAAGGCGCGCGCTGCCAGGGAAGTGCCACGATATCGCCACCGCGATTGTCTTATCCCCCTAAAGTTGAGGCACTATTGTTGTGTCATAGGGGAGTGTTTTGGATGGCTCGGAAGCGCTATTCGGATGAGGATTGTCTGAAGATTTTACGTCAGGTTGAGCTTGATTTGGCTGGCGGTGCGGATGTGGCGAAGGCTTGCCGGACGGCTGGGATCAGTGACGCGACCTATTATATCTGGCGCAAGAAGTTTGGTGGGATGGCGAAGGGGCAGTTGGCAGAACTTAAGGCGCTTGGGAAGGAGAACCAACGGCTCAAGAAGATCGTTGCGGCTTTGGAGCTTGATAAGCTGATCCTGAAGGAAAGCCTAGATTTTTTAAAGCCCAAGATCTAAGCGCTGAAGACCCGAAGGGTGCGGTCGTTCAGGCACGCCAGAAGCTCGGCACATCCGAGCGGCGGACATACGAGGTTCTTGGGATTGCCCGCAGTACCCTACGCTATGAGACTACCCAGAAGAGCGATGATGATCAGCGCTTGGCTGTGATCCGGCTGGCCAAGCAATGTGGCCGCTATGGATATCGCAAGATCCATGAGCTGTTGCAGGTCGAAGGCCTCTTGATCAACCACAAGAAGATCGAGCGGATATGGCGGGAAGAGGGTTTGCAGCTGCCCGCCCGCCATAAGCGCCGC
>Ga0194116_10001932_pt1 | contig 28017 bp, 19 predicted proteins | sample TA2MahsurfametaG_4_FD_148617 | JGI IMG/M metagenome (GOLD analysis project Ga0194116, IMG submission 148617) | Freshwater microbial communities from Lake Tanganyika, Tanzania - TA2015008 Mahale S9 surface | ecosystem: Environmental > Aquatic > Freshwater > Lake | place: Tanzania: Lake...
TCCGCGCCATCGAACACAGCGTCCCTTTCCTGCCCGAAACCAAACCCCGCTACGCGATGGGACTCGGCACACCGCCGCAGATTCTGGAGATGATCGCCCGCGGAGTTGATCTTTTTGATTGCGTCATGCCTACACGAGTCGCACGCCACGGCATGGCGTTCACGCTCGACGGCCCGCTGCACATCCGCAATCAGATCCACGCCCGGGATCCCCGGCCGCTTTGCGAATGCGCGCATCCACATGTCGCCGGCTTCTCCCGGGCCTACCTCCGGCACCTCTTCCACGCGGGCGAAATCCTCGGTTTGCGATTGCTTTCCTTCCACAATCTGCATTTCTACCTGCGCCTCGTCGCGGGTGCGCGCGAGGCCATCGCCGCCGGAAACTTCACGGAATTCAAGGATTCCTTCCTCCGGCGCTACCAACCGGACCAGCATCCCTGACCTCCCCCTCCACTCCATGACCGCCTCCATGATCCCCGCCCTCGTGCTCGCCCAATCCCAGACTCCACCTCCCGGCGGCCTGCTTGGCAGTCCACTGGTGATGATGGGCCTGATGATCGTGATGTTCTATTTCCTGCTGATCCGGCCGCAACAACGCCAGCGCAAGGAACAAGCCGCCCGCATCGCCGCGCTACAGACCGGCGACAAGGTCGTCACCACCGCCGGCATTCACGGCATCGTCCACCACGTCAAGGAACAGACGGTGGTCGTCAAAGTCGCCGAGGGCACGATGATCGAATTCGATAAACCCGCGATCGCCGCAGTCCACAAGAAGGACTGATGTTGATGTTCCGGCGCGACCGCCCCCCCGTTCACCCCCATCCATCCCCGCCATGTCCGCTGTCACTTCACTGCTTGAAGACCCCTTGGCCGTCTTCCTCACCGGCATGCTGCTGCTGGTGCTGTTCTTCTGGTACTTCGCCACCGACATCGAGCGCCGCAAGCGCAACATCGGCAGCGTGCTCCTGCTGGGCGTCTGCGGCCTGTGCGTGCTGGCGGCCACCCCGCTCACAGATGAACGCCTTGATGGCGGCATCGTGAAGCAGGGACGTCTCAAGGGCGGCATCGACATCCGCGGTGGTTCGTCGTTCACCTTGCGCGTCCAGCCACGCGAGGCCGATGGCGGCGGATTCATGCCGGTGACCCCGCAGCAGGTCGATCAGGCGATCCTCGTGATCGAAAAACGCCTCAACGCGCTCGGCACGGCGGAGCCGATGATCGCCCGCCAAGGCGCGGACAAGATCGAAGTGCAGATGCCCGGCATCGAGCCAGAGGAATCCGAGAACCTCCGCAAAACGCTGGAAAAAGTCGCCAAGCTCGAACTGCGCGAGGTCAGCCCGCGCAACGACGAGGTCATCGAGAACAAATCCCTCGCCCAGCGCGTGAAGGACGGCGACGAAATCGTCCCCGGCTACCGGGCCTACGAATACAAAATCAAAAACGAAGAAGGCAAGGAGCTGCCGGGCCAGCCGATCCTGCTCAACCGGCGCATGGCGTTGGGCGGATCCGACATCGCCGATGCCGTGCCCTCGCCCCAGCAAGCCGATGCCGTGGCCATCACGCTCAACAATGCGGGCACGGACAAGATGATCGCGCTCACCCAGAACATGAGACCGGGACGCGACCGCATCGCCATCGTCCTCGACGGCGAGGTGATCAGCGCCCCAGTGGTCAACCAAGTACCGCTCGGCAAGCAATTCATCATCGAGGGCCTGCGCGAGAAGGGCGAGGTCCAGAATCTCGCCAATGCGTTGATGAATCCGCTGGAGAACGCGCTGGTGGTCGATGAGTTCCGCAACGTCTCGCCCACGCTTGGCAAGGCGGTGGTCGAGCAGGGTGTCTGGGCCGGACTGATCGGCCTCTCGATCACCTTCGTCTTCGTGCTTCTTTACTACCGGTTGGCGGGCATCGTCGCGCTGGTCGGCCTGGTCGTGAACTCGGTGGTCCTTTTCGGCGTGATGGCGATGTTCGGCTTCACGTTCTCGCTGCCGGGCATCGCGGGCATGATCCTGACCATCGGCATGGCAGTGGACGCCAACGTCCTGATCTACGAGCGCCTGCGCGAGGAGATCGAAGGAGGTAAGTCGCTCAAGAACGCGATCGCCGCCGCTTACGAAAAGGCGTTCACCGCGATCTTCGACTCGAACTTCACCTCGCTCATCACCGCGATCATCCTCTTCTGGCTCGGCAGCGGCAGCATCAAGGGATTCGCCGTCACCCTCACGATCGGCATCGTCGCCTCGCTGTTCTCGGCGATCCTCGTCACCCGCGTGCTGTTCCGCTGGGGCACCGATCTGGGTGTCCTGAAACAACTCTCGTTCTTCAACCCGATCGGCACCACCCGCTTCGACTTCCTCGGCAAGGGCCGCGCCTGCGCCGTCCTCTCGGTGGCCCTCGTCCTGCTGTCGCTAGCCGCCTTCGGCGTGCGTCAGGAACGCGCATTCGGCGTCGACTTCACCGGCGGCACACTCGTCCAGTTCCAGCTCGGCAAAGACACCGAAATCCCGCTCGCCGATGTCGAAAAGGCACTGCAGACGCTCACGCTGTCGAAGGTTGCCTACCCGCAGGAGCAGGGCAACCCGGCCACCGGCACGCTGCTCACCATCCGCTGCGACACGCGCGACGCGGAGTCCATCGTCGCGAAACTGCGCGAAACCATCCCCGCTCTGGGCCAAACCAAGGCCGAACTTCGCGCCGACGGTACGCCGGACTACGTCATCGACACCAGCAAGGAGGAAGTCTCCCCGCTCATCGGCGGCACCTTTCTCAAGGACTCGCTCATCGCGCTCGTCATCGGCCTCATCGGCATCCTGCTCTACATCACCGCCCGCTTCGAATTCTCGTTCGCACTCGGCGGCTTCGTCGCAATCCTCCACGACGTGATCATCTCCATCGGAATCGTCGTCCTGCTCGGCGGCGAGCTGTCGCTCATCCATGTCGGCGCCATCCTCACCATCGCCGGCTACTCGATCAACGACACCATCGTCATCTTCGACCGCATCCGCGAAAACCTGCTCGTCCGCCAAGGGTCGACCCTCTCGATCATGAACGAGGCGATCAACGCGACGCTCTCGCGCACCTTGCTCACCTCGATGACCACGATCATCACCGTCTCGATCCTTTCGTTGTTTGGCGGATCGAGCCTGCGCGATTTCTCGGTGATGATCCTCATCGGACTGGTCGTCGGCACCTACTCATCGGTGTTCGTCGCCTCGCCGATCGTCCTGTGGTGGAGCCGCCGCAAGGGCGGTGACCTGCGCAGCGACGTGCTGGCGACCGAGACCCGTGCCGAAGCCGCCGCCGCCGCGCCCTGAGCGCGGCGCGGACGGTTGTGGTGCGACCGCTTTCCGGGAAGATCCGGGCGGGCAGAACCGGAAAAACGATTGCGCCCCCCCCGCGCTCCCATGCAGGCCGAATCGGCGGCCGTGCCCTCGTGATCCGGTGCCCAACCGAGGGCTCCCATTCCATTCGACGCGAGATGGCCAAACCCAGTCAAAATCAACGGCGTGTTCAGATAAAGGGGACACAGATAAAAGGACAGACCTTTTATCTGGAAATCCGATCATGATGGCAGCCAGCGCCCCACTCTCGGGCATCCAGGAAAGCCCCGTAAAAACGATAAAGGGTCTGTCCCTTTATCTGCAAATCAGCGAAAAATAGCCCAAATTCTTGAGTTTTTCCAATCCAGCCCAGCATCAAGGCTACGGAGTTCGGGTCGCCTTCGGGCCAAGGAACGAATGACCGCAGGCAACCCCGGCAACCTCGGGCATCGCGACAGGCGACAGGCACCAGGAGCAGTCCGCGAACGAATGCCGGACGATGCCGGGCTACAGGATCTCGCCGATCGGGATGCGGCCATTGGTCGCGATAATCGACCAGGCATCGGGCGATGATGGGACCGGGGTCAGCTCCACCCTGCCCCCGGCGGCTTCGACGAGCAGGCGGCCGGCGGCGATGTCCCACAGCGAAATGCGCGACTCGACGTAGGCGTCGAGCCGGCCACAGGCGATGTAGGCCATGCCGAGCGCGGCGGACCCCATCATGCGCATCTTGCGGGCGCGCACCGAGGCGCGGCGGAACCGCTCGATGCCGGTGCGCAGCGCCTCCTCGTCCTTGCCGCAGCCGACGAACAGAATCGACTCCTCAAGGGTGTCGCGCGCGCTGGCGCGGACCGGCCTGCCGTCGAGCATGGCGGGACCGCCTCGTTCGACGGTCCATGTTTCGCCGACCATCGGGTCGTGGATCACGCCGAGCACGACGTCGTCGCCGACGCGCAACGCGATCGACACGCAGAAGTGCGGGATGCCATAGTAGAAATTCACCGTGCCGTCGATCGGATCGACGATCCACTGGCGCGGCGACTGCTGGTTGCCGGCGATTCCCTCTTCGCCGTAGAGCGCGTCGTCGGGACGGTCCTCGAGCAGAATGCGCGTGATGAGCTGTTGCGACTCCTTGTCGAGCGCCAGCTTGATGTCGTGGTGACTGGCTTCATCCACCTTGGCATCGCGGCCGAAGTGGTGTTTGAGGAGAGCGCCCGCCTCACGGGCGGCGCGGACGGCAAGTTCAAGATCAGTCGTGGACATGCGGGTAAGAGCGGTGGACATCGTGGATCAGTCGGAAGTGCACGACGGATTCGCAACATTCGTTTTTTCGTGGTGAATCTCGAGCATGATGCGAACCAAGGTGCGGGCCAGTTCGTGTTTCGACGCGCGGGGCAGCGGCTCGATGCGGTCGGGGCGGACGAGCAGGACCTCGTTGACGTCGGAGTCGAAGCCGATCCCAGGCTGCGAGACGTCGTTGGCGACGACGAGGTCGCATCCCTTGCGCACCAGCTTGTCGCGGGCCTGCGCCTCGAGATCGGAGGTTTCCGCGGCAAAGCCGACCAACGTGCCGCGAAATCCGAACTCCGTGCGCGCGCTGCCGAGGATGTCCGGAGTCGGCTCGAGTTCGAGCGTCAGCGGCTGCTTTGATTTCTTGATCTTGCCGTCGGCGACACGCAGCGGCCGGTAGTCGGCCACGGCCGCGGCAAACACCGCGATCCGCATGCGCCCGATTTGGCGCGACACAGCGTCGTGCATTTCGGCGGCGCTTTCGACGGGAAGGAAATCGACGCCCTCGGGCAAGTCGAGCGCGGTCGGCCCGGAGACCAGCAGCACCGCATGACCTTCGCGTGCGAATGCCGCGGCGATCTCGTAGCCCATCTTGCCCGACGAACGGTTCGTGAGGTAGCGGACGGGATCGATGGCCTCACGTGTGGGGCCGGCGGTGACGAGCACGTTCACGCAACCAGTGTGATGTCCGACCGCCTCCGGGCAACTCCTTACTTGCGGATCTGCGGCGGCTTCGCGGGATTCACTGGTTCGGGTCCGACATCGGGCACTGCCTCGGCCGCTTTTTTGCCGAACTTGAGTTCCTCAAGTTGTCGCAGCGCGTCGGCGCGCTGTTTTTCGTCGAGCTGGTCGATGATTCTGCGCGCCAATGACTTGGCCTCCTTCTCGCCGCGCTCGGATGCGACGGTGGCGAGCACCCATGCCTTCACCGGGTCGGACTGCGTGCCCATGCCTTCGTTGACCAGCCGGGCAAGCGCGTGAGTGGCGGGTCCATGACCTTGGTTGGCGGCCAAAGAGTAGAGTTGGATCGCTTGTTCCAGGTTCTTGGGCAGTCCGGCGAGGCCGGTCTCGTGCAATGCCGCGAGGTTGTTTTGTGCCTGGGGGTTGCCACCCTGGGCCGCGCGGGTGAGCCAGGCGACACCGGCGGACGCGTCGGTAGCACCGAGCTTGCCGGAGAGATATAGCAAGCCGAGTTCGTTCTGCGCTTGTCCGAAATTCGCGTTTGCGGCGGTCACGAGATGTCCGTAGCCGGTGACCAGCTTGTCGGCTGCGGGCTTCTCGCCGCTGAAGCAGGCCGCCGCCATGCGCAGGTTGGCGATCGGGTGACCGGACTCCGCCGCCTTGCGCAGCAGTTCGTTGCCTTTCTCCTCGTTCTTGGGAGTGCCCTTGCCTTGAAGATGGAAATCCGCGAGACGCAGGATGCAGTCGACCTGCCCGGCATCACTGCCCCGGCTGTAGGCGGCGAACGCCGCCGCCATGTCCTTCTTCACGAATTCCTCATAGTCGCCGAGGACCAGGTGCGCGGAAGACTCACCGGCATCGAGCGCTTTCTTCAGCCACTCGCGTCCCTTGCGTTCGTCGCGGGATTTCTCCGTACCGCTGAGGAGGCGCGAGCCGAGCACCGCCATCGCCCCGGAATTGCCCAGACCGGCCGCACGCGAGTACGAGGTCAGCGCCTTGTCGGAATCCTTCGATTGCGGGAAACCGAATTGCCCTTCGTAAAAACGCGCCAGCAGGATCATCGACAAGGTGTCGCCTGCGTCGGCCGCACGACCCCACCAGAACACCGCCTTCTCCGAATCCGGCTTTGAGGTGAGCATGCCGCGCAGATAGGCTTCCCCGAGAATGCGCGCCGCCACCTCGGGGTCGTCTTTCGCCGCCGTTTCGAGCGCCTGCCTCGCCTGATCGCGCTCCTTGAGGTCCTGCGACGCCAGCAGGATGAACGACATCCGGTACACCGCGTCCTTGTGTTTTCCGGCGGCGGCTTTGCGATAGTAATCAAGCGCCTTCTCGCGCGACGGCTCGACTCCCTGACCCGACTCGTGCGCAAATCCCAGCAGGTAGAGCGCCTCGGCATTTCCCTGCTCGGCAAGCGGCTTGGCCAACTCGATCGCCTTGATGTGACTACCCGACTGGAACGCCTCCATTGCCGGCTTGGCTGGCCCTTCGAGATCCGCGGGCATCGACACCGAACTGTCCGTCTGCAGCGAGATCGCGGCGTGCACGCCCATCGAGAACAACGGAAGCATCCACAGGTGAAGCCAAATTCGTCGCGTGGTCATGATGTCGATCGAATCCGATCAACACGGGAAATCAAGCCAAAGCTCGAAAATTCCGACTGAATCGGAACACACGGATATTTGCGGATCGCACTCAAGGACCGCCGCGGGTGGCGCTTTCACCCGTCAGGCTGCGCAGGAACGCCGCGAGGTCGGCCTGATCGCGCTCCGACAGCCCGAGTCCGCCCTGGGCCCGATGGCGGGCAAGGTTCGGATCGAGAGTCGCCGATGGCTTCAACTCTGAGTTGTAGTGGACGATCACTTCTTCGATCGTCGCGAAACGCCCGTCGTGCATGTACGGTGCCGTGAGCGCGACGTTTCGCAGCGAGGGGACCATGAAGCGCCCGCGGTCCCACGTCTTGCCGGTCGCGGTGAAACGCCCTTGGTCGGCGCGGTCCTCGTCGGCATCGAGGCCGTTGTTCGCAAACTGGTGGTTGGTGAAGTGCGCGCCACCGTGGCAATGGAAGCAATCCGCCCCGCGCATGCCGCGCCCGGGATCGCTTTCGGAAAAAAACAACACGAAGCCGCGCGCCTCGCTTTCGGTGAGCTGCGAGAAATCCGCGAGCGCCTTGTCGATTCTCGCATCACCGGAAATCCGCGTGAGCAGGAACTGCTCGAGCGCGATGGCGAGCGTCCCGAGACTGATGCCTGCATCGCCGAATGCACTGGCAAACGCATCGGCATATCCCGGAGCGTTCTTGAGCTTTTCCACAACGCGGTCGGGCGACTCGTTCATTTCGTCCGGATCGCGGATCGGGTGGAGCACCTGCTCGCGCAACGAGGGCGACCGGCCGTCCCAGAAGAACGAAGGTTTCCAGGCGAGGTTGAACAACGGCATTGCGTTGCGTCGGCCCGCGCGCCCTTCCGCGCCGATGCTGAACCTGCGCGCGTCGGACAACGCACGGGCGTCCTGATGGCAGGTCGAACAGGACTGAAGCCCGTTGACGGAAAGCAAGGGATCGCGAAACAACCGCTCGCCCAATGCCATGCCGGCGGCGGTGGGCGGATGGTCCGCAGGCCAGGCGGCTGCGGGAAAATGCGCGGGAATTCGGCTCTCGAGCACGGCAGGCGGAGACACGGCCGAAGCATTGCGCGGCACAGGCGGCTCCGATCGGGATCCGGGCCCGACACCGACCAAGGAAAACGCCCGCAGTGCGTTGTCCGTGATCCTCGATGCCAGACCGTCGTCGTTCAGTGAATGCGTCACCGCCGTCGCCGCCGGATCGATCGGATAAACCGCATCGAACAACCGCGCGGCATCGAATGCCAACACCAGCTCTTTCGGTTCGGCGAGATCGAACCGCACCGCAACTTCGACGGTGCCGCGATAATCCTCGCCCGCCAAATGATACGACCAGCCGCCGCTGGTTTCCTTCGATTGCTCCCACAGCCCCTCGGCCGCCAGAAAGACATAGCCGCCGCGCCAGCTCCAGTGCAGACCGTTGACGTCCGGATGCAGCGGATGACCGGGCGGCCGCCGAGCCGGATCACTCGCATCCGTCGCGGGATCCAGCCCAAGGTCGAATCGGATCGCATCGTAGGATCCGTCGGGAATCCCGTCGAGCGTGAAGCGCGTGCGATCGGCCATCGGATCCACGAATTCGACCCAGTCGCCCGCGCGGATCCATTCGCCCGATTCACGCCGCAACTGGATTTGCGATAGCAGGTAGCACAGGCGCATCACCGATACGTGCGTCTCGCCCATCGATCCCGGCACCATCCCGGCCCCGAACGGCGCTCCATTCCACGAATGATCGATCCGCACGGTGAGCCGGGCCGCCGATGCCGAGAGCGACAGCAGGAACAAGCATGAAACAATCGCGCGCATCGATGGAGGCGGGCGAAAGCAAAAAAGCACCATCATCCGCAACCGGATCCAACCCAGAAAACCGGGAAAAGTCGCGCACAAAGAGACCGGCGCTCACCTGGGCCGTGCCATGAGCGCCTCGGCCCGGCGCTCCAATTCACCGACACACCGCGAAACCAGATCACCGTCAAGTTCGTGCACATCGATGCCGCGGCCGGCCGCACGCAGCATCATCACGGTGAGCGGGCCGCCGAGATGCTGGCGGAATTCGTCGATGCCCTCGAGCACCCGCAGGCGGCCCGCGTCGTCAGTCCAGCGCAGGGCCGGATGGACCAGCGGCAGGCGCAACGTGGCAAGCAGACGCAACACGCGTCCGGTGAGCGACTCGGAACACCATCCGGCATGCGTGGAAATCAACGAGTCGAGCGCGATCCCGACGGATACGGCATGCGCGTGGGACAACCCGTGACCAACGAGTGATTCCAGTTTGTGCGCCGCCCAATGACCGAAGTCGAGCGGTCGGCTCGATCCGTTTTCGAATGGATCCCCGCCCTCGGCGATGTGCCGCGCATGCAGCAGCGCCGATCGTTGCACACACTCTTCGAGCAAATCCGCATCGAGCGCGGCAAGCGCGTCGGCATGGGCCTCGATCCAATCAAAAAACACGGCATCCTTCACCAACGCGACCTTCACCGCTTCGATCAACCCCGCGCGCCGCGTCTCTTCGTCCTGCAGATGGAGGAACGCCGCGTCGTTGAGCACCGCATGCGGCACGGCAAAGGCACCGATCCAGTTCTTCTTGCCGAACGCGTTGATCGCACACTTCACGCCGACCCCGCTGTCGGCCTGGGACAAGGTGGTCGTCGGCAGGCGGACCAACCTCACCCCGCGGTGGGCGGTCGCCGCGGCAAAGCCCACCGCATCCAGCACGGCACCACCACCGATCACCAGCACCTGCGAATGGCGGTCGAGCCCAGCCTCGTCGATCCACCGCCACACCTCGCGCACACCGCGATCGTCGGCCTTCGCGGCTTCACCACCGCCGAGCAGGTGCACACCCCGGAGCTCCAAGCCCGCGGCGGCAACATACTCCGCGACCTGCCCCGCAAGCGCGGGACACACCCGCGTCACGCCTTCGTCGATCACCACCATCGAGGGACCTCCCCCGCTTTCCCTGAGAATCCCGCGCAGCACATCGTTGCCGGGATCAAAGGCCGCGCGGGTGAACGCGACGCGGTGACGGAACACGACGGGAATCTGAAATTCGTGCAGGGACATCGTCGCCGCGCGAGCATGGACCTGCCGCCGCGAGGCTGACAACGTTTCCTTTACCCAATCCGGGCTTGACACCTGCTGCCGCTGCAGGGATGCCCGGCGGGGTCCGGCAGCGTGCGGTTTCCCCGCCTGCGGAATGGCAGCCGGAGCCAGCCCACCCACCTCCACCCATGCACAATATCGTCCGGCTTCTTGAGGAAAAGCGGGCCCAAGCCCGCCTCGGCGGTGGCCAGGCACGCATCGACGCCCAGCACGCCAAGGGCAAGCTCACCGCGAGGGAACGGCTTGAAGTATTGCTCGACGAAGGCAGCTTCGAGGAATGGGACCTCTTCGTCGAACACCGCTGCAGCGACTTCGGCATGGATGCACAGAAAGTGCCGGGCGACGGAGTCGTCACCGGTCACGGCCTCATCAACGGCCGACCCGTCTTCGTCTTCAGTCAGGACTTCACCGTCTTCGGCGGATCACTCAGCGAGGCCCATGCGCAAAAGATCTGCAAGATCATGGACACCGCGATGCGCGTCGGCGCGCCGGTAATCGGCATCAACGACTCGGGCGGCGCGCGCATCCAGGAAGGAGTCGCCTCGCTCGGTGGCTACGCCGAGGTGTTTCAGCGCAACGTCACCGCCTCGGGCGTCGTCCCGCAGATCAGCCTGATCATGGGCCCCTGCGCCGGCGGCGCGGTCTACAGCCCGGCACTCACCGACTTCATTTTCATGGTCAAGGACAGCTCGTACATGTTCGTGACCGGACCGGATGTAGTGAAGACGGTGACGCACGAGGAGGTCACCGCCGAGGACCTCGGCGGCGCGCTCACGCACACGACGCGCAGCGGCGTCGCCGACCTGGCGTTCGAGAATGACATCGAGGCGCTGATCAGGGTCCGCGAATTCTTCAACTACCTGCCGTCGAACAACCGGGAGAAAGCGCCCGCCTGCGCGTCCGATGATCCGCCGGACCGCGACGAACCTTCGCTCGACACGCTGGTGCCTGAGAATCCGAACCAGCCGTACGACATGCGCGAGCTGATCACCAAGGTGGCCGACGACGGCGGGTTCTTCGAATTGCAGCCGGAGCATGCTGGCAACATCCTCATCGGGTTCGGCCGCATGGGCGGGCAGACCGTTGGTTTTGTCGCCAACCAGCCGCTGGTGCTCGCCGGCTGCCTCGACATCAAGAGCAGCATCAAGGCCGCGCGGTTCGTGCGCTTCTGCGACGCCTTCAACATCCCGGTGGTCACCTTCGTCGACGTCCCCGGCTTCCTGCCCGGCACGTCGCAGGAATACGGCGGTATCATCAAGCACGGTGCCAAGCTGCTCTACGCCTATGCCGAATGCACCGTGCCCAAGGTCACCGTGATCACCCGTAAGGCATACGGCGGAGCCTACGACGTGATGTCGTCCAAGCATCTGCGCGGCGATGTGAACTTCGCCTGGCCCGCCGCGGAGATCGCGGTGATGGGCGCGAAGGGCGCGGTGGAGATCATCTTCCGCAGCGAGAAGGACGATCCGGAAAAACTCGCCGCACGCGAGGCGGAGTATCGCGGAAAATTCGCCAACCCGTTCATCGCTGGGGCGCGCGGATACATCGACGACGTGATCATGCCGCACGGCACGCGCCGCCGCGTCTGCCGCGCGCTGGCGATGCTGCGCGACAAGAAGATCGACGAACCGTGGCGCAAACACGGCAACCTGCCGCTGTAATCCCCCGCAAACGAACGCCCGCCATGTTCCGCAAAATCCTGATCGCCAACCGCGGCGAAATCGCCTGCCGCGTCATCAAGACCGCCCGCCGCATGGGCATCCTCACCGTCGCCGTGCACTCGGAGGCCGATGCGGACGCGCTGCACGTGAGGCTCGCCGACGAGGCGCTGTGCATCGGCCCGGCCCCGTCGCGCGAGTCCTACCTCGTCGCCGAGAAGATCATCGACGCATGCAAGCGCAGCGGCGCGGAAGCCGTGCATCCGGGGTACGGATTCCTCTCCGAAAACGCGGCATTCGCCAGGCAGGTCGAGGAACAGGGCATCGTGTTCATCGGACCGAAGCACGCCTCGATCTCGGCCATGGGCGACAAGATCGCCTCGAAGGAACTCGCGGCCAAGGCGGGTGTGAATACGATTCCCGGACACGACGAACCGATCGCCACAGCCGATGACGCGGTGGCGATCGCGCAAGGCATCGGCTACCCGGTGATGATCAAGGCCAGCGCGGGCGGCGGCGGCAAAGGGCTGCGCGTCGCGTGGAATGACAAGGAAACCCACGAGGGGTTCACCTCCTGCCGCAACGAGGCGCGCAACAGCTTCGGCGACGACCGCGTCTTCATCGAGAAATTCGTCGAAGAACCCCGCCACATCGAGATCCAGGTGCTCGGCGACGCGCATGGCAACCACGTCTTCCTCTGGGAGCGCGAATGCTCGATCCAGCGCCGGCACCAGAAGGTGATCGAGGAAGCGCCGAGTCCATTCCTCGACGAGGCGACGCGCCTCGCCATGGGCGCGCAGGCCGTGGCGCTGGCCAAGGCGGTGAACTACCAAAGCGCCGGCACCGTCGAGTTCGTCGTCGGCAAGGATCGCTCGTTCTATTTCCTGGAAATGAACACCCGGCTCCAGGTCGAACACCCGGTCACCGAGTCGATCACCGGCCTCGATCTCGTCGAGCTGATGATCCGCATCGCCGCGGGCGAGCCGCTCGGGTTCGGTCAGCAGGAAATCAAACGCGAAGGCTGGGCGATCGAATGCCGCATCAACGCCGAGGACCCGTTCCGCAATTTCCTGCCGTCCACCGGACGGCTCGTGCGCTACCTGCCGCCGCCGCAGACGATGACCGCCGCGCATCCCGTGCCGCCGGACGGCGGCGTGCGCGTCGACACCGGCGTGCGCGAAGGCGGGGCGATCCCGATGCACTACGACTCGATGATCGCGAAGCTGATCGTCCGCGGCGACGACCGCCCTGATGCGATCGCAAAGATGCGCTCGGCGCTCAATGCGTTCGTGATCCGCGGCATCTCCAGCAACATCCCGTTCCAGAGCGCGCTGCTCGCCCATCCGAAATTCGCCGCCGGTGATTTCAACACTGGCTTCATCGCCTCCGAGTACCCGCACGGGTTCTCCATCGACAGCGTGGCCCACACGGATCCCGATTTCCTCGTCGCCTTGGCCGCCGCGCTGCACGACCGCACCGACGCACGTGCGCGACCGGACCGCGCTGCCACCCGCTCGTGGACCGTGGTGCTTCGCCGACCCGACGGCACCCGTACTCAGTTGCGCGCGGATGTCACGGACCATGCCAACCACCTCGGCGTGGAGATCGACGGCCGCGTCCACCAGATCCGCCTGGACACGCCGCTGCGCTCGATCGTCGTCGAGGGCGAGGCCGACGGCATCCCTTTCCATGCCCAAGCCGACCGCACCCCGATCGGCTGGAGGATCAGCCATCACGGTGCGGGCATCGACGTGCTCGTCATCCCCACCCACGTGGCACCGCTCGAGGCACTCATGCCCTTCAAGGCCCCGCCCGATCTTTCCAAGGTGTTGCTTTCACCGATGCCCGGCCTGCTCGTCGAGATCGCCGTGAGCGTCGGACAGAAAGTCCTCGCCGGGGAAAAACTCGCGACCATCGAGGCGATGAAAATGGAGAACATCCTGTTTGCCCAGCAAGACTGCGTGGTCGCCGAGATCGCCGCCAGCCCGGGCGAAAGCCTCGCCGTCGACCATGTGATCCTGCGCTTCGAATGATCCGGCGCAGCGCGCGTTGGCTCGGTCCCCGCAACACCACATCCGGGCGTTTGCCGCGATGAAATCCGCGCGTCGTTCAGGAGTTCGCGTCCTCTGCAAAGGCGGGTGCCCGCATCGATCGGATGCTTGTCCGGTCTGCCACACCGGATTATCCTGACGGCATGCTGCATCCGCGCATCGATGCCGACACCGGATTCGGTCTGGCTTGGATCGTCGTGTTCGAGCTGGTGGCGCTGGGTCATGTCCTCCACGCGCTGATGCATGTGCGCACCTCGCAAGGGACGATCGCGTGGGTGATCTCGCTGGTGGCCGCGCCCTATCTGGCGATCCCGCTTTACTGGTTGATCGGCCGCACCCGCTTCACGCGAAATGTCGGCGGTCGGCGCGAGACGGACGGTCGGCTGCGCCTGCTCGCGGAGCGGATGCACGCGCGCTTGCGCGACCTTGAGGTGGACATTCCGGAGGACGACGCCTTCGAGCGGGCCGCGAGGCTTCTTGGCGGACTGCCATTCACCCGCGGCAACCGACTGCGGCTGCTCATCGACGGCGACGAAACGTTCGCGCGCATCTTCGACTGCATCCGGTCGGCCCGGCATTCGCTTTGCGTCAACTTTTTCATCGTCAAGAACGACCGCCTCGGCAAACGGTTCCAGCAGGCGTTGATCGAACGGGCGCGGGCCGGAGTGAAGGTGTGTTTCCTGTTCGACGAGATCGGCTCGCACAAGCTGCCGTGCCATTACCTGCGCGAATTGCGCGAGGCCGGCGTGCAGTGCCGGCCGTTCGGCATCAACCGCCACTGGTGGTCGCGCCTGCAGCTCAATTTCCGCAATCACCGCAAGATTGTCGTCGCAGACGGGCACACCGCGTTCATCGGCGGACTCAACGTCGGCGACGAGTATCTCGGACGCAGCCAGCACTTCGGCGCGTGGCGCGACACCCATCTGGAATTGCGCGGACCCGTGGTGCAGGCGGTGCAGTTGGTTTTTCTCGAAGATTGGTTCTGGGCGGCCGGCGATGTGCCCGAACTGCTGTGGGACACGCGGCCGGAGGAGAGCGACCAGGTGGCGGCAGTGATTCCGACCGGCCCGTCGGACCCCGCCGACTCATGGCAGTTGGTGGTTGCCGAGGCGGCGAATTCCTCGCGACGCCGGCTGTGGATCACCTCGCCGTATTTCGTGCCGGACGAAGGGGTGCTCACCGCATTGCAGGCGGCGGCGATCCGCGGCGTCGACGTCCGCATCCTGATGCCGCAGCGAGCCGACCACTTGCTCGTCTGGTTGTCGGGGTTCTCGTACTATGAGCAGTCGATTCCCTTCGGCATCCGCTTGTTCCGCTACAACCGCGGATTCCTCCATCAGAAGGTGATGCTCATCGACGACCGTCTGGCCGCAGTGGGCACCGCAAACCTGGACAACCGCTCGTTTCGCCTGAATTTCGAGATCAGCGCGTTCTCCAACGACCCGCGGTTTGTCGCCGAGGTGGCGGCGATGCTTGAAGAGGACTTCCGTCATGCATCCGAGGAGCGCGTCGAATCCTTCACCGGTCGGCCGTTTCTCTTCCGTGCGGCCTGCCGTGCTGCCCGGCTGCTCGCGCCGGTGCAGTGAGACCGCAACGGCCGCATGGCACGGCGGACGCGAGCAAAGGACTCGACGCCGATCCCGTCGCGGCGTCATGCTCGGCGCGTGCGCCAGCGAACCCCACCCCCGCGCCGCGAGCACGGCCGTACCGCCCGTGAAAACCGCCATGTTCCCGCAGGAACATCGAAGCCAGCTCTCGATGAAGACGGCCTGATGGAAATCATCGCCGCGCGGGCGGTGCCGTTCGTTCTGATCCTCGACTGCATCCAGGACCCCAACAACCTCGGTGCCATCCTCCGCACGGCGGATGCCGCGGGTGTGGACGTCGTGGTCGCACCCAAGGACAAATCCGTGGGCATCACCGAAACCGTGCGGCGCGTCTCGGTGGGGGCGGCCGATCATGTGCCGTTCGCGCAAGTGACGAATCTCGCGCGCACCATGGAACAACTCAAGCAGGCCGGGCTGTGGATCGTCGGCACGACGGACCAAGCGAAGGACCGCACGCTTTACGAACTCGATCTGCGCGGACCGCTCGCGATCGTCGTCGGCGCTGAGGAAAAGGGCATGCGCCGCCTCACCACCGAACACTGCGACTTCCTCGCCTCCCTACCGATGGCGGGCCACGTCGGATGCCTCAACGCCTCGGTGGCCGCGGGCGTCTGTTTGTTCGAAGCGGTGCGCCAGCGCGCTGCAGCCGTCAGATCCGATCCATCATCGAACGACTAACCCGATCCACATGACGAGTCCGACAGTTGCCAGCGGCTACGGACCGGTCTGCATTCTGTCCGACCTGCATCTCGGCCACCGCTTGTCGCGCATTGCCCGTACCGAACAACTGCGGCCGCTGATCGCCGGTGCCGCCACCGTGGTTTTCAACGGCGACACTTGGCAGGAACTGGCAGCACCGTTCCGCGTTCGTTCGCAGGAGATGCTTGCGGAACTCCGGGACATCTGCGCCACGGAAGGCGCGCATGCCGTGTTTTTGCCGGGCAATCACGACCCGGGATGGGATCATCCGGGATTTCTTGAACTCGCCGGCGGACGCATCGTCATCACCCATGGCGACACGTTTTACCCGGAGGGTTCGCCATGGAAACGCGAGGTCCTCGCCAGACCGGACCTCCTGCGGCGAATCTGGCAAGATCATCCGGACGCCGCGCACGATCCGGCCGTGCGCATGATCGTCGCCCGGCGCATCTCACGCGAGCTTGGCTCGCTCGAGCATCCCACCGGAAAAAGCATCGTCATGCGCGCGATCGACGCGGCATTCCCGCCACAGCGCGCGCTGCGCATGCTTGCCTGCTGGCTCGGGCGCTTCGATGCAGCCCGCCGGTTTTGCGACTCGTGGTTTCCCAAAGCAGAGGCAATCGTCTTCGGCCACTTCCATTTCCAAGGCAACGCAACTCGCGGCCATCGCCTCGCGATCGACACCGGCTCGTTCGTCAACCCCGGAGCCGCCGCGATCATCGAGTGGAGGAACCACCTGCTGCAGCTCCATCAAATCGACGAGTCGCGCACGGCATTCCGCCACGGCCATGCACTCGGACTGTGGCGGATCGGATGAACGGACCACCGACGGTGGACGAATGCAGCCGGTTCACCCTCACCCGAGAAACCCGGTGAGCGGGCTGGTGGGATTGGCTTGATCGCTGATTTCGGGCAGGCCGAGTTCGTGCGCCTCGCGGCCGGCCTCGACCGCAGCGCGGAATGCGCGCGCCATACGCAAGGGATCGGAGGCGATCGCAATCGCCGTGTTAACCAATACCGCGTCGGCTCCCATCTCCATGGCCTCGGCCGCATGGCTGGGCGCGCCGATGCCGGCATCGACAACCACGGGTACCACGGCTTGTTCGATGATGATGCGGATCTGGTCGCGCGTGGCGAGTCCGCGGTTGCTGCCGATCGGTGCGCCGAGCGGCATCACGGTGGCGGTGCCGACATCCTGGAGCCGTTTGGCCAGCACTGGATCGGCGTTGATGTAGGGCAGCACGGTGAACCCCTCGCCCACCAGGATTTCCGCGGCTTTGAGGGTTTCGATCGGATCGGGCAGCAGCCACGTCGGATCGGGATGAATCTCGAGCTTCACCCACTTTGGCAGACCGGCGGCGGCGGCAAGTCTCGCGAGGCGCACCGCTTCCTCGGCATTCATCGCACCGCTCGTGTTGGGCAGCAAAAGATAGCGCGACGGATCGATGAACTCGAGGATGTTGGCGTACGGGTCGTGATTGCCGCTGAGATCCGCGCGACGCAATGCCACGGTGACGATCTCCGCGCCACTCGCGTCGAGCGCGTCGCGCATCGATTCGTTGGAGGGAAACTTGCCCGTGCCGAGCATGAGGCGCGAGCTGAAGGTGCGGCCAGCGATGACGAGCGGTGACATGTGGGAAGAGATCAGACTTGGGGTCCCCGATGCTTGGCGGGTGCGGCATCAGAGATAGGCGGGAAGCCGGTCAGGTCAAATCCCGAAAGCCATCGATCGAAGGCCTCATGGTTGTTGAGGTCGTAGAGGTGGCAATGAAACCCGAACTCCAGCCCGGTGGCGATGTTCTGCGGCAGATCGTCAATGTAGATCGTCTCATGCGGCACCAGGCCGTGCGCCTCGATGGCATGACGGTAAAAAGCGGGATCCGGTTTCACCGATCCAACCTCGTACGAAAGCACCGCGGCGTGAAACCGGGAGAACCGCGGAAACTCCTCAAAGATCCACGGGCAATGGATCCCGTTCGTATTGGAAAACAGGATCAGGCGGCAGCCTGCGTCGGCCAGCGCATCGACCACCCGCCACATCGGCTCGTTGGGCGTGAAGATCCGCCGCCAAGTCTCGCGAAACACCGAAGGCGAAGCATCGCTGCCAAGTGTCTCCAAAGCCCAAGCGACGTACTCGTCGGCAGGAATCGCGCCGGTCTCGAACTCGTCCTTGCGCTCGAGCAAGCGCGCGATCCGCCCGGACGCGTCGGCACAGTCCGGCGGCATCAATCGGCCCAATGCCGATTCGAAATCAAAATCAAGCAGCACGCGGCCGATGTCGAAAAGGAAGGTCATGGATGGAATGCGGGATGGATGGATCCACCGTCGTTGCCGCCAGCGGCAGGCGTGTTTTGCAAAATGAATCGTGCGGCCATCGAGGCTCCCGAATCACGCGCGTGGCGGGCAAGCGCGTGTTTCATCCCGCGCCAAAGCGCGGCATCATCCGCAAGCATCGATTCAACGCGGCGTTTCATCCCGGCCGGGCTGTCCGCCAGCGCGCCGCCGCCGATGAGTTCAAGCAAACGCAGGTTGCCCTCTTCCTGGCCGGGCACAAGATGGTGGATGAGCATGGGACAGCACGCGGCGATCGCCTCGTGCACTGTGGCACCGCCCGCCTTGCCGACCGCAAGATGATGCGACGCGAGCAGCTGCGGCACGCGGCGGGTCCAGCCCAGCAGCCTGACCCGTCCCGGGTGCTCGCGCTTGAGGCGCAGCGCCGCCGGGCACAAGCGGCGGGCATTGCGGCCGAGCACGATCGTCAGCCGCACGACCGGCGACGCGGAAAGCAGCGCGCGGCCGTGCTTTGCAAGCATCGACGCGTTCGCTGTGGCGAAGTACAAGACGCGGAACGGCATCACCTCCGCGTCCGCCGCAAGACGCGTCAACGATGCGAACACCGGATGCACGGGAAACCCGGTGTCCACCACGTTTCGCGGATCCGATCCGGCCGCCACCATGCGGTCGCGCGTGAACGCATCAGTCACCAGCCACCAGTCGCCCGGCGCACGGGTCCATGCGGCGTTGATCTCGATCGAATCGGTGACGACAATGAATACCGGCAACGCGCCGCGCGCTCCCTGCGGGATGCGCTTCATGAAGTACGGGTAAATCGGATAGGTGGTGACCAACGCCGATGGACGGAACTCGTCGATGAGCGCGCCGAGCATCCGCTCCGGGACGCGCATCACGGGCAACCGCCGACGGCTGAAATCGCAGCGATCGGCCGACCGGTAAATGCGGCCCCACAACCACGGGAAGCGTTCGGTGACGATCCGGTACGCGCGGTTGACCAGCGCCGTGAATCCCGGCAGTCCCAGCAGGCAGGGATCGGCCACGCGGGCGATCGCACCCGCGGACTCGAGCGCGAGCGCCAGATGCCGCGCGGCGCTGTTGTGCCCTTCGCCAAAGGCGGCGGTCACAATCAGAATCCGGGGTGTCTTGTGCTCCATGACCAAGAGATCTTTGCGCCGGCCCAGTCGGGCGTTGCGCGGGTACGGATTCTTGTGTTTCTTGTCTGCGGACATGGCAAGATCCAAGAACCGGGTCGAACTCAGACCGATCGATGAAACCAAGCCGGCCTCGAGGCCGACCGTGGCTAGGCTGTTCAATCCGGAGCTGATGCAGACCAAGGGGCGGGACAACAAACCCGTGCGCCTTGGTCCGGCCGATACCGATCGCAACGAACCGGCGAAACTCGAAGTGGCCGACAAGGATCTGGTCCGATCGCGATCACAGGAACCGGGAATCGATGAATTGCTCGGTCATGATGTGATGGCAGCGGACTCGAACGAGCGCGGCTGGGGCAATCCTTGGAGGGACAAACCGATCACCGTCGGCTGGGTCGTCCTCGCCGTGCTCATGCTGGGCGGGGCGCTGGTCTGGTCGCTCAGCCGGGTAAAGCAGGCGGACAAGACCGTCGCGGGATTCCGGACGGATGCGGAGACCGCCGTCGCCCGCAATCAAGCCGACGAGATCGAGGCCGAGCGCATCGTCGAGAACGCCGAATCCGCGTTGCGCGCGTTTTTCAAAGCCGGGTCCGTCGAAGAGATCGCACCGTGGATCCGCCATGCCGAGCGGGTCATGCCACTGGCCCGCGCGCACGAGGGCGGGCGCTGGCCCACACCCGTTCCGGTGCGCGACATCCGCCAGCTCGTCCCTCTCACCATTGGAATCCGCACGGAGTTCTGGGCCGCATCGGTCGAGCTGGTGGATGGATCCATCCGCAATCTCTACCTCGAGGTCATGCCCGATGGCCAAGTGCTCATCGATTGGGAAACCCTGGTGTGCCACCAGCCGATGGCGTGGGACACCTTCGTCACGCAAGGACCCGCCGGCGTGTCGCTGGACTTCCGCGTGTTCATCGAAGCCGATACGTTCCACGCGCATGAATTTGGATCTTCGGACAAGTGGTCGTGCTTCCGCCTCACCGCGAACGGCAGCGACGAACCGATGTTCGGCTACGTCATGAAGGGCACCATGACCGAACTGTTGGTTCTCGACCTGCTTGCCGGCTCGGCCTCCGGCAGGGCAAGCGCGATCCTGAGGCTGAGAATCCCGGATCAACTCACGGCACGGCGCTCCGCGGTGATCGAGGCGGTGATCAACGACCGCTGGATCCATCTCGATCCGCCTTGAGACGGACGAAACGCCATCCACCCGGCACGTGCGATCCGAATCCTCCAACCGACCATCGAACGAGCGGTCCCCCGCTGGCAACCCGTTGCTGTTGCCCATGCTGACCGGCATCGCGGCGTTCCTCGTCATGCAATTCGTCTCCGCTGTCTGGAAGCTCGACGACAGCTCGGGCACAATGACCAACAAATTCAGCTCGCTTGCGCGTGGTGAATACCTCGGGTTCCTCATCGGTAGAAACCTGCTGACGCTTCCGGCATACATCTTGCTCGGTACCGCGGCCGCACTGGTGGTCCGACCGGCCTTCGAACTCCCACCGCTGCGCAAGGCCAGCTGGCGTCGTCCGCTGCCAACGGCAGGTGCAGCCTTCGCCATCTGCGCGGCGATCCACGGATTCGCCGGACTGCGGCTGCTGCACACCCGCCCGTATTTCATCAACGAACAGGAATTCGGCCGCTGGCATTACCGGATCGTCGATTTCATCGCCGACCTCACCGGCCCGGGATTCCTCATGGCCGGATTCACGGTGCTTCCCGCGATCGGGCTGGTCGCGGCCTGCGTGTGGCACCTGCGGCGCTTCGGCAGGAAATCATGGATCGCCTCGGGATCAGCCGCGGTGATCATCGGCACCACCGCCCTCGTCGCGAGGATCGACAATCATGGAAACACACCCGCATCGCCCGGATCCGCAAGGCCGAACCTCATCGTCATCGGCTCCGATTCGCTGCGCGGCGACAAGCTCGGCTTCGCCGGTCACCGGCCGGGGCGCCACGACGGCCCCGCCGCGGTAGGTGTCTCGCCGACCAACGACGCACTGGCCGCGCGCTCGGTGTCGTTCGAGCGCTGCTTCACGTCGATCGCCTCAACGCTGGAGTCCGGCATCCAGACAATGGCATCGGTGTACCCGCACACCCACGGCATCCGCCAAATGTATCCCGACCGGAAATCGGTCGCGTCGGCGACACGCACGATCGATCCGCTCGCTGCGCGCTTTGCCGCGGCCGGCTACGACACCGCCGCCATCGGCGACTGGTGCGCGGGCTATTACGACATCATGCCGATGGGCTTCGAGGACGTCGCGGTCTCGAGTTTCGACAATTTCAAGATCTACATGAGCCAGGTCGTGCTGATGTCGCACTTCATCATTCCGCTCTATTTCGACAACCCCGTCGGTCATTCCCTGTTTCCGGAAATCCGCTCCTTCGCCCAATTCGTGACGCCGGAGGTGGTGACGCGCCGGGTCGAAAAGCGGATCGCCAGCGCGTCCCGCTCGCAGCGCCCGTTCTTCTGGCACGTCTTCTACTCGTGCAACCACCTGCCCTACGGCAGCCCCGAGCCGTATGCGGGGATGTTCGCCGACCCTGACTACGCCGGGCCGCACCGCAGCAAAGTGGCCTTCGACATCGACCGCTTCATTGGCGGCACCGACCTCGAGTCGAAGTGGAAGGCGCTGCCGGAGCAGGACATCCGCCGGATCCGCGCGCTCTACGACGGCTGCACGCGCCAGTTCGACGACTGCGTCGCCCGCATCCTCGCATCCCTCGCTGCCAACGGGCTCGAGAACAACACCATCGTCGTGATCACCGCCGATCATGGCGACGATCTCTACGAACCGGGCGTGACACTCGGCCACGGGCTCACCCTCGACGGCGGCATGCATTCGTATCACGTGCCGCTGGTGCTGCATGTGCCGGGCGTGGAGCCGAGGCGGATCGGTGAGACGGTGCGACTGCTCGACCTGGCACCCACCTTGGCCGGCCTCGCGAGAATCGAACCAGCCGCCGCGTGGGAAGGACGGGATTTGTCCGGATGGATCCGCGGCGATTCACCACCGCAGGATCTGCCCGTCTATGCGGAGACGGGTTTCCCGTTCATCCAGTTCAGCGTGCCCGGCGTCGAGCGGCCCGCTCTGGCACCGATGGACGAAATGACCTTCATCGACAAATCCTTCAACTACCAGTTCGTGGTGAAACCGGAGTACCGCGAACGCATCGTGCAGGCCAAACCGCGCTGCTTGCGCACCCGCGACTGGAAACTGGTGTGCACACCCGCAGCCGATGGATCGCGGCATTTCCGGTTGTTCCACATCACCGGCGACCCGCACTGCATGAACGATCTGGCGGAATCCAAACCCAAAGTGCTCGCCGCGATGCGCGGCGCACTGGAAGCATGGATCGACCAACACATCGAAACCCCCATCGGGGCGATCTTTCCAGACGGCGAGCCTACGATGACGGAGTGAAGACGCCTCAAGGAGTTTCAAGGCTCACAGGCGATACCGATACTGCGACTGCATCGTCATCGATGAAGCGTAGAGACTCTTCCCGCCCCCCCATGCGGGACTTTTTGTCAAGATTTGTAGCCTGACCCCATTTGCCTGTCTGAAGCGCGACAGATCAGGCAGATCCGCGGCAGCGCATTGCATCCAAGGTAGGGCTGGTCGTCCCTGCCACTTGGGTATCCATGCCGAAATCAATCGACACTGTCCTGGGTCCTGACGCGCATGAACAACTTGGCTGCACCAGCTTGCGATGTCACGGCGATGTCGATGGTCACCGTCGTCGTCGATCCCTGTGACGCCACGGCGGCCCGCAGCGTCGTCCACGACTGCGCGTCGGCCGGATTGTCCGACGCTTCCACCGTGTAGCTCGCACCGGGCTGTGACTCCCACATCATCGTGCAGACCGTGCCCGACATGCGGATGCTCGTCACCTTGAATGCCGGGTGCTCCTGCACCGAGCCGATGCTGAAGTCCTCGCTCTTCGAGCCGGTGAAGTTCGGATCGTCGACGGTTGCCGTCACCGTGTAGTCGCCATCGGCCGACGGTGCATCGGCGCTCGGCCCGTAGCTGGTGCCCTCGCGGCCCGAGTAGCTGTAGCTGAAGCTCGCCACACCCGCGGCCGAGGCCGTGTAGGCGTTGCCGTCGCGGGTGAGCGTGATGTCCGCATCGCCCAGTGCCTTGGGCAGGATGGTGAAGTCCGCACCGCTGAAGGTGATCTCGTAGTTGCCGCCGGCGTCGAGCGTGCCCTGGTTGATCGCATAGACACCGGCGTTGTCACCGGCGGCACGCGCCAGTGTTCCGCTAATGCCGTCCGACCCGACCAAGCCGCTGGTCGTGTAGGTGATCGGAGGATCGGTGTCGCCGTAGGACTTCGAGGCGGGCTGCGCGGTGACGGATAGTTGAGCCTGCAAGACGACGCTCGCCGCGATCGAGACCGATTTGGAAACCGCACCGTTGCTTGCGAGATGGACGGCACCGCCGGAGTCGTAGTTGTCCGCCGCTGCGGCCGCACCGAGGCGAACGTGGATCGCGGTGGCGGCGAGCGTGCCGGTGCCGCCAATGCTGAGCGACTGACCATAAACGCCGTCCGCGCTCTCGGAGATCTCGAAGGGCGGCGTCACCGTGAGCGAGACCGCAACGAGCAAGCCGGACCCGGACAGCAGGAACTGCCGCGGAACGGAGGGCAACCCGTAGCAGGTCGAGAATCCCTCAAGTGTGGCGACATCAGTGGTGATTTCCGGGTTGGACGCATCCTGCGGCCGCACGGTCTGGAAGTGGGCGAATCCGCCGCCCACCGGCTCGAGGTCGCCCCACGGCACGTTGGCCCCCTTCTTGAACCGGGCGTGCATGATCTCCTCACCGACACCCTCGAAGTAGGCGATCACGATGCGGCACGTCGCACCGAGGGCCACCGTGCCGGTGCGGGTCTGAAACCCGTGTCCACCGTTGTTGTCGACCACGAGCTCGCCGGCGTCGGCGAAGTCGCCGTCGTCGTTGAGATCGAGGTAAATGACACTGCCGTCGTCACTGCCCGTGCCGAACGTGTAATCCCCCGGACCATCGACCGACACGTCGAACCATCCGCTCCACAGCACGGCGAAATCCTCGTCGTCGGTGAGACCGGGCAGGACGCCGAGCATCGAGTTGTCGTCGTAGGCGAGCGGCGAGGTCTGCAGGAAGGTGGCGGTGGAGGGCGAGTTGATGAGGTTGGCGACTGGATCGAGAAGCGCGCTTCCAGTGAGCGTGTCATAGGTCTTGCCATCGAGCGCACCGAGCGCGACATCGATGGCCAGATTCGCCGACCGCTGGCCCGACGCATTGGAAGCCGTGAGCGTGTAGGTGGTCGACGACTGCGGCGAGACCGTCGCGCTCCCGGACGCAGCAACGGTGCCAAGGCCGGTAATGGTCACCACGTTCGCGTTGCCGACATTCCAAGTGAGCGTCAGCGGGTTTCCCCGGATCACCAACGGCACGGAAGAGGAGAAGCTGATCGACGGCAGCGAGCTGTCCGGTCTCTCCGTTTGGAAACACGCGCTGTTGGCGTTGATCACATCGAGTGACGCCCAACCCAGCGCCGTTCCCTTCTTGAACCTCGCCTCCATGACGTCGCCGCCGCCGGCCTCGTAATACGCGATGGCAATGCGGGTGAACTCGCGGTTGAGGCCCGCTGTGCCCGTGCGTACCTGTGTTCCGTGGTTGCCGTTGTTGTCGACTACGAGTTCGCCCGCATCGTTAAAGTCCCCGTCGTCGTTGAGGTCGAGGTAGATGACGCTGCCGTCGTCGCTGTTCGTGCCGAAGGTATAGTCGCCGAAGCCCGCGACCGTTGCGTCGAACCATCCAAGCCACAGCACCGAGAAGCTGTCCGAGCTGTTCAAGCCGGGCAAGTCGGAGGGTTGGCCGGTGTAAAAATTCCCGTTGTAGAGAATCGGTCCGGTTTGCAGAAAGGTCCCGGACGGCGTCGCGGCAATCAGGTTCGAGATCGGCGCGAGATAGGTCGCGCTCTCGAGCCCCTCGTAGGTCGTGCCGAGCAGCGCGCCGTCAATCACGAGGATCGAGACCGATTTGCTCACGGTGATGCCGGCACCGGTAGCGGAGACGGTGTAGGTGGCGGATGTCGTGGGAGAGACCACGACCGAACCGACCGCGGGCTGCACGCCGATGCCGTTGTCGATGAAGACCTCGCCCGCGTCGCTTGCATTCCAGTTCAGGACGACGATGCCGCCCGGCTTGACGACCGACGAGCTCGCGCTGAGCGAGACCTTCGGCACACCCGGGATCAGGAAGAAGTCATCCGACGCGGTGTTTCTCGCCAACGGCACATCGGCGCCAGCGTCCTCGCGTTCATCGATGACAAACCATGCCCGCCCGTCGAGGCTGCCTTCGATGCGCCATGCAACCGGATCGTTGTGGTGGCTGCCGGCACCGGTGGTGACGCGATAGGACGTCGGAGAGAGATGGCTGCCGAAATCAACCGCCACCGGCGTGAACGGCGCGGGGCCCGGTTCCGACCAGTTGAGGACGGGACCGGGAAGCTCCGTGCCGTTGGCGTAAAACCGGATCGCTGCGGCGGCGGCCGGAAGGCTGTCGCCGCCGCGCGCCGAAAGCACCGTCAATCGCGCATGGCGCAGCGTGCCCGCGGGAACGACCGTGACTTGGACAGCCGCAGTGACGGGAGCGCCTCCAACGGATGCGCTGAGCGTGTAGGTGGTCGTTGCCGATGGGGAGACCACGACCGATCCCGATGATGCGACACCGCCCAGTCCTTGATCGATCGAGACCGAGGAAGCTCCCGAGACACCCCATTGCAGCGTGGCCGACGCGCCTTCGTGGATCACCGTGGAAAGCGTGTTGAAATACTCGATCGCGGGCGCGGCAGGCGCGGAGGCCTCGGGATCGAATGCGAAGTCGATCCCGGGCGCGTTTTCCTCGATGTCGTCGCCGGTGGTGATGGCGAAGCTAAAACCTTCGGGGATCTCCAACGCGTTCGGACTGAGCCGCAGGAAAACGAATTTGCCGGCGTTGGCACCGCCCGCGTAGGCCTCGTTGAGCCAGTAGGCGAGCCGTTGCGACGCGGCGCCCGACGCGGTGCCGATGAACTGCTCGAGCGGCGTCGCGGGACTGAGGAACAACGGATCGATCAGGATGCCGTTGGACAAGTGGTTATCGTCGCCATCGACCACGTCGAACGGCTCGGTGAGCGAGTCGTCGCGTGCGCCTGGCAGTGCGAACAATTGCACGGCCGGACGGCCACCGCCGTGCCGGCGTTGTTCGTCCGGAATCCGGCAGCCGTCGGATGCCCGAGAATTTCATCAGCATTCAGCGATGCAGGCATTAGACCGGACGCGATGAGCCAGGGAATGCGAAACGTGCGGATCGTGGGTTTCATGATCGAATCGATGGATGCGACGGGATGCGATTCGCGCCAGAGGAAAGATTCGCCTCAGGATGCGATCGAAGCACTGCTAAACTATCGAATCCCCCGGGTGAGCGTCAACCCATGAATAGGCGCTGTCCTAAATAAATGATCAAAGCTCCCGATTCCGCATTTTTGCTCGCAGCGGGGCCGCGGGCCGGGGGATGGTGGCGCTGATGATGTCACCTCGCGCGCTGATGGGATTGCTCGGGTTGTTCACCTCGTTTGTGGCGCGTGGCGAGGCGTTGCCGTGGGTGGGATACCCGCCTGCCTCGGGTCCGGGCGGCGGCAGGCATGTGGTGCTGATCGCGGGTGACGAGGAGTACCGCTCCGAGGAATCGCTGCCGATGCTGGGCAGGATCCTCTCGCAGCGTCACGGGTTCCGCTGCACGGTGTTGTTTTCGGTGTCGCCGGACGGATTCATCGATCCGAATGCGTCGGCGAGTTTGAGTCATCCCGAGGCGCTCGACACCGCGGACGTGATTGTGATGCAGATCCGATTCCGTCGTTGGTCCGACGCGGCGATGGAGAAGTTCGATGCGGCAATGCGGCGCGGCGTGCCGATCGTCGCGCTACGCACGAGCACGCACCCGTATCAATTTCCGCAAGGTCATCGGTTTGAGGCGTTCAACCGGTTCGGCAAACGCGTGATCGGCGAAGAGTGGGTAAGCCACTGGGGCAAACACAAGAAGGAGGCGACCCGCGGCGTGATCGAGGCGGCGCATGCGGACGATCCATTGTTGCGCGGGGTGCGCGATGTCTTCGGCGACACCGATGTGTACGAGGCGGCACCGCCCGCCGACGCGCGGATCCTGCTGCGCGGCCAGGTGCTCGCAGGTTTGAAGCCCGATGATCCGCCCGCGGACTACCGCAAGCGGCGCGCGGACGGCGGTGAACAGGCGGTCAATGATCCGATGATGCCGATCGCGTGGACGAGGGAATTGAAGTCCGAGGAAGGAAAAAACCAGCGGATCTTCTGCACGACGATGGGGTCGGCCACGGATTTCCTGAGCGAGGGACTGCGTCGGCTGGTGATCAACGCGGTGTACTGGTGCGCGGGATCGGAGGTTCCCGGGCGAGCCGATGTCGGATTCGTCGGGAGTTATTCGCCGAGTCCCTACGCCTACAACGGATATCGACGTGGTGTGAAACCCACCGATCACC
>Ga0194116_10001936_pt1 | contig 28003 bp, 23 predicted proteins | sample TA2MahsurfametaG_4_FD_148617 | JGI IMG/M metagenome (GOLD analysis project Ga0194116, IMG submission 148617) | Freshwater microbial communities from Lake Tanganyika, Tanzania - TA2015008 Mahale S9 surface | ecosystem: Environmental > Aquatic > Freshwater > Lake | place: Tanzania: Lake...
AACTGGCTCAAGACTCAGTACGACTTTGTGATTATCGATACTCCACCCTGCACCCTGATTGCGGATGCCTTCGAGATGATGCGCTTCTCGGATGTGAACTATTACGTGATGCGGCAGAATTATACCCGCAAAGAAATGATCAAGATTGTGGAGGGCATGCGCCTCAACGGGCAATTGCAGAATGCCTGCATTGTGGTCAACGATTACAAGATCGAAACCGCCTACGGTTACGGGTATGGCTATGGTTACGGCTACGGCTACGGGTATGGTTACGGGTACGGTTATGGTTATGGTTACGGGTATGGCTATGGCTACGGGTATGGCTACGGCTACGGGTATGGCTACGGCTACTACGAAGACGAAGGTCCCCGCAAGAAGAAGGCCTGGTGGAAGAAATTGTTGCCCTAACCCAAGCCGCCTACGAGGCTATCCAAGCACTCCCTGTAAATTATAAATCCTATGTCAGAAAATTCATTTCATCCCCATCAGGTCCGCATCGGTATTATTGGCCTGGGCTATGTGGGTTTGCCGTTGGCGACCGTCTTTGCGGAGGCGGGGTACCGGGTTTTGGGCTTTGATGTGAGTCGCGCGGTATGCGATGGAATCAATGCGGGCCAGAGCCATATCAAGGATATTCCCACCCCAAGGCTGGCCCCGCTGGTGGAGCAGGGATTGGTGGAGGCCACGATAGACTTTGAGCGCTTGGCGGAATGCACCGCGATCTCGATTTGTGTTCCAACACCGCTTAATAAAATCAAGGACCCTGACCTCTCGTATGTGGTTGCGGCGACAGAGGCCATTGCGCCCCGTTTGCGCCTTGGTCAACTTATTATCTTGGAAAGCACGACTTACCCAGGAACGACTCGGGATTTGATGCTGCCTATTCTGGAGAAGACGGGGATGAAGGTGGGCGTGGATTTCTTCCTTTGCTTCTCGCCGGAGCGGGTGGATCCGGGCAACGAGCGTTGGCATACCAAGAACACGCCCAAGGTCCTGGGCGGTATCACCTCGGCCTGCAAGGATGCGGGCATGGCGTTATATACCCAGGTTTTTGACCGCATGGTACCGGTGGAGAATACCGAGGCGGCGGAATTGGTCAAGGTGTACGAGAATACCTTTCGGATGATCAACATTGCCCTGGCCAACGAATTGAGCATGGTCTGTGACAAGCTGGGGATTAGTGTTTGGGAAGTGATTGACGCTGCGGCGACCAAGCCCTTTGGCTTTATGAAATTTACCCCGGGACCAGGCCTGGGGGGGCATTGCATTCCGCTGGACCCGCATTATTTGTCGTGGAAGATGCGGAATCTCTCGTTCAAGACCCGCATGATCGAGTTGGCATCGGAGATCAACGCCGAGATGCCTGAATACACCGTGAACAAGGTGGCTTTGGCCCTCAACGAACAGGGACTGTCTCTCAAGGGGTCCCGCGTTTTGATCCTGGGCATCGCCTACAAGAAGGACATTGACGATCTGCGAGAATCGCCTGCCTTGGATATTATTCGCATCCTGCAAGAGCGGGGTGCGGAGGTGCTCTACCACGATCCGTATTGTCCGGTCATTGCCGATGATGGGCATACGGAAATTCCTCATCTACCCATTTACTCGACTCCCCTGAGCGATGATTTGTTCAAGCAATGCCATGCCGTCGTGGTGGTAACCGACCATAGTGGATTGGATTATCAAGGCATTGCCGCTAAATCCAAGGCCTTGGTGGATACGAGGGGGGTGGTTTGAGAATTGGATGACGTTAAATGATAGACGGAAAAAAAAGAATTATTGACTTATTCGATGGGTAACTAAGGTTTAGAGGTGGCAATCAACCTCACAAAGCAAATTAAAAATTGATACTTGGTTCTCAACGACCACCAAGCCAACCTTGCCCACCAATACGTCTATGGGAATTACAAAGAAAAGCCTAAAGATCGGGATAAAACCTAGATTAAGCAAATATTTTGGGGGAGTGGGTGATTGCAGATAAAGTAGAATATATTGCTAAATAACAAACTCTATTAAGACTAAATTCTACAAAATACTATGGTATTATTACAAGACTTATTAGCTATCGATTTCTAAGAATTTGGAGATTGGATTCTTATTGGAAACGCCGTAGTTTAGAAAGCAAATGAGGCTTTTATATAGTACATATTTTCTGAATGATGGTAAAATGCTTATTAAAAAATTTTTTATGAATGATATTTTTGATAGGAACAAGGACAGAAGTGCTGTTCTTCAAAGAATTTTACCGAGGACTCCATATCAAATGTGTATAAGAACCGTCATGGACGCAGCTGATCCAGCTAATACATTTAATAAATAAGGAGTTTGTAATCTTGTAGTTAAGTATAAAAAACACTTAAAAAATGGTTAAACACGCCCCGAATTAGCAAGACAGTTAATGGAACAAATGGCTTCAAGTCTTAGGAAAGATGTAAATGGTTAGGATTATGATTGCATCATAGGATTAAGTGGAAGGGTGGGCAGTTCTTGCGTGACACGGTATGTTGTGCAAAAATAAGGTTTTGACGGGCAGTTTGAAGAAGGTATCGTCGTATTCAATGCAAATTCAAATCCGATTCAAGATATTGAGGAGTCAATTATGAAAGTGGCGAATTGTTATAAAATAATAAAGACTAATTGATTAGAATATAATTATAAATTAAATGGGAAAGAATTGTAGAAATTTATTTTACGATTTATTCTGAGGCTTTGGAAAATTTCAAACGTAACATTTCTAATTAAATGAATCAAATTTCAAGTGATAATAAAAGAATAGCCAAAAACACTTTGTTCTTATACACAAGGATGATTTTAGCTATACTTGTTACTTTTTACACATCAAGGATAATTCTAAAGGCACTTGGCGTTGATGACTTTGGAATATTTACCGTTGTGGGCGGAATCATTTCTGTATTGGGTCTTTTTCAGTCTATTATGGCATCTGCAGTTTCGCGATTTTTCATGGTCGAATTAGGAAGGAAAAATTATGTAAAACTAAACGAATATTTTCGTCTATCAATTATAATCTATTCAGGAATGGCTATAATTATATTCATTCTTGCCGAAACCATTGGACTTTGGTTTTTGAATAATAAGCTCTTAGTGCCTGAGGATCGAATTATTGCAGCTCAATGGGTATACCAATTTTCATTATTCTCATTTATTACTAACATCTTAACAGTACCATATAGTTCAATAGTAATTGCTCGTGAACGAATGAATGTATATGCCTTTATTGGCCTTACAGAAGTTATTATGAAGCTGATAATTGCTTTTTTTCTTTTAACAGTATTGTATGATAAGTTAACGGTTTATTCAATTCTTAATTTTGCCACTGTAGTAGTAGTTTTTTTAGTAAATTATTTATTTTGTAGGTTGTACTATCAGGAAAGTAAATTTTCTTGGTTTTGGAACAAAGCGATGTTTTATGAAATGATGGGTTATTCTGTATGGAGCTTATTTGGCTCGATATCTGCAGTCGCTCGAAATCAAGGCATTAATATTTTGATTAGTATGTTTTTTAATCCCGCCATTAACGCCGCAAGAGCAATAGCATATCAAGTTAATGAAGGAATTAACCAATTTAGCAATAACTTTTTTACAGCCGTACGGCCTCAAATCACTAAAAAACATGCATCAGGTGATAGTTTAGATATGATGAATCTAGTTTTCCGATCATCTAGGTTTAGTTTCTATCTGTTATTAATTTTTGCCTTGCCCGTCTTGCTCGAGACACAGTATATTTTGAACGTATGGCTTGATAATCCACCATTAAACACGGTATTATTTACTCGCATTGTCGTTTTAACTTCTGTTGTTGATTGTTTAGGTTATCCTCTAATGACAGCGATTAATGCCACTGGAAAAATAAAAAACTACCAGATCATCACAGGGGGCCTATTAATTTTGACCCTACCTCTATCATATGTTGTGTTAAAAATGGGTTATCCTCCTGAAAGCACTATGTATGTTGCTCTGATAATTTCAATTGCAGCACAAGCTTCGAGAATTATTTTTATGAAAATACTTCAAAACATTTCGGTTTTGATATATGTTAAGGAAGTTTTATATTCTATTTTAGTGGTATTTTTTTTATCATCTATATTACCACTAATTGCCCATACCATTTTACAATACAGTAATGAACGCTTTTTAATTGTGATGACATTAAGCATTGTGAATTGCTTCCTTGTAATTTATACGTTTGGGATTACAAAAGATGAGCGAATCATAATTAATGAAATAGTATTGAAGAAATTTAAAATTTGAGTCAATGATTAGAAAGATTTTGCGAAGATATCTTCCAGGGTTCTATGATTTTTTAAGAGCATTTTTAGCAATGAGAAGACTTAAGAGCACATATCGATACGACATAAAAAGGTATTTTGAATACTCTGATTACTTCTTTAATAATTCTGAGGAAAGGATAATGATGAGAATTATCCATCTATATCATCCTATTGAAAAGGGCTTAACAATTTCAAAGATGCGGCTTGGATTTGGTAAGGAAAATATTTTGAATTTGATAGAAGACTGCTATGCATATAAAGATAGATATCTTACTTTAGCTGCTGAGCAAAATTCTGCTGGTTTTCAGCACTATAATCAGGCTATTAATATCTTAGCTGAATATAAACAAGTACATTTAGATTCCGGATTTGAACTCGAAAGTGATTTTTTGGAAAAGATTAATACTTTGACAAAAGGGTTAGAGAATGAATTTATCTGCCAGCAGATTGAAACTACACGTGAAGCTTATTTCGCAGATGTTGATTCATTATTTAAAAAATTTTCAGCTAGTAGACATAGTTTAAGAAATTTTGAAGGAAAAATAAAGAATGAAGATCTAATAAAAGCTATTGAATTAGCGCAAAATGCTCCTTCAGCTTGTAACCGACAGCCGGGTAGGGTGCATGTTGTTGAAAAAGAGATATTGAAACATAGAGTTCTTGAAATTCAGGGAGGTAATAGGGGCTTCGGAAGCATGGCTGATAAGGTGTTAATTGTGACCGTTGAAACCGCGGGTTATCGTGGTTTAGCAGAAAGGAATGGTATGTTTGTTGACGGAGGAATTTACGCAATGAATTTACTGTATGCTTTACATAGCTTTAGAATTGGTGCATGTCCTTTAAATTGGTCAAGCACACCTAATAAAGATATTCTTTTACGAAAAACTATTCCTATATCTGATTCACATACTGTTATTATGATGATTGCTTGTGGTTCGCCACCTGAAAAGTTTAAATTAGCTTCTTCAAAAAGAAGTAGTGTTGATACCGTTATCTCTTATCATTCATAGCACTAATTCTTGAACTCTTTTAATTTATAAAATATGAAAGGAATAAATACGGCGGGAGAGAAAAACATTGGAATTGTAACCTTTTTATATACAAATTATGGCGCTTTGTTACAGGCGTATGCTCTACAAAGATATTTAAAAAATGAAAATTTCAATGTTGTTAACATATATTTTAAGACCATTGAGCATGAGAATGATTCAAGAGTTTTTAATTTTTACGGCACTTTTAAGAGCAAGATAAGCCAGCTATTTTTTACCTTAATTAGATACCGTGGATTAAAAAAAAGAAAACTGCGTACTGATTTATTTAAAAATAAATATTTTAATTTATCACCCATATATAGAACAATTGAAGATTTTATAAGTAGGCCACCATTATTCGACATTTATATTTCTGGTAGTGACCAAGTTTTCAACCCATATGGTGATTATAGAGATGTTTTTTATCTTAACTTTGATAAAGGTAGGTCAAAAAAAATTGCTTATTCCGCAAGTTTCGGTATAAATGAATTCACTGATGATGTTACTAGAATGGTCTTACCTCTTGTTCAGGATTTTGATGCTATAAGTTGTCGAGAAAAAGATGGAGCCGATTACTTACGCGATGTTCTCGGTAGAGAAGTTTTTTGGGTTGCTGATCCAACATTTTTGCTAAAGGTTGAAGAATGGGACGAGATTTGTGTTTTGCCTAAATTGAAAGGTAAATACATTTTTGTGTATGCATTAGCAGATGAAAAGTCTTTAATAGAGATTGCTAAAAGAATTAAAAAGAAAACTGGTTTTAAAATAATTTGTGTTCGCGGAAATACTCGGGATTTTATTTCGGCTGACAAATGTATTTATGGTTGTGGTCCTGCTGAATTTATTGGACTAATACGTAAAGCGGAATACGTTGTAACTGATTCATATCATGGAACGATATTTTCAATTATATTTAATAAAGCGTTTTATACTTTTATCTCTAGGCCAAAAGTGGCATCAAGAATCTACAGCCTTTTCAATTTATTAGAATGCTCAGATCGCGTAGTTACAAAAGAAAAAATTGATTGCTTTACATTTGATAATAAAGTAGCATTGCATAACACTGAGAAATTAGAAGAAATGATTAGACATTCACGAGTGTTTATTTCGAAAGAAATATTAAAATGAGAAGTTTAAAAGCGTACTTTGTAATATTTGCCTTTATTAGTTGGAGTATATTATCCATTTTAGTTACAATTATTGATTCATTTATTGTCGCGCGAGGTTGGCAAATAACTACTTTCACGATATTTGGATTTGCTGTTTTTGCATTTTTTTCTCAACCAATCATTATTTCAAATAAAATCATTCGTATTTTACTTACTTGGGGAATGTACGTGTCATTTGTTAATTTAATCTACTCGGGAAAATATGAGTATGGTTACATTAATGCTTTAACAGATGTTCTTTGGTTTCCCTCAGTATTTGTTTTATTCTATAGTATTTTTATAACGAACAAATTTGACGCTTTATACAGTAAATTTGTAAAAGGGTTTCCCTTATTTTATTTTATTTTGTTTTTTTTAGTATTATACAAAATGGTATTTCAATTTGGGTCAATGGATTCTGGATTTGTTACATCTGATCAAATTAATAGTGTATTTTGGGTATTATTATTAGTTCCATTTGCTTTTTTAGTTGAAAGTCGATTTTTAAAATACCTAATTTTTGTTTCAACGTATATCTTAGTTCTAGCCTCTACCAAGCGAAGCGCAGCTATAGCATTATCGCTGGTTATGGGCATTTCGTTAATCAATGATTTTTTTATAAGAAAAAACGCTTTAAAAAGTATACCAATCGGAATAATACTCTTGTTATTACTAGTATTCATATTTAACACCTCAATTTCTAAATTGGATATAAATGTATTAGATCGATTGCAAGAGACGAGTTTTTATGAAGAAGCAAGAATCGATTTGTTAAGGGACTCGTGGGCAAACTATCAAAATAAATCATTGTTTTCTAATTTCTTTGGTTCAGGGCATAGAAGCACAGCTTTTGATCGCGGAAGAGATATGAATTCTAAAACATCTCACAATGATTTTTTTGAAGTGTTGTATAACTATGGCTTTATAGGGTTATTTTTGTATTTTTCTTTTGTTTGGCAGATATCCAAACGATTAATTCTTCTTAAGGGAACAGGAGGTAAATACTTTGATTCATATTTAGCTTCATATATAATATTTATAATAATGTCAATGGTTTCTCATTTAGTGATTTATCCAACGTACTATGCTTTTTTACTTGTTTTTTGGGCTATGATGGAATTTAAGATAGATAATCTAATTTGTGTTCGAACTAACATAAAATCTTCACGAACAATTTGATTTAGAAATTTAGGCATAATTTATCCTGTCATTTTGAATCATTAATAGTCTGATAACTCGTAAGATCATAGCATTCTAATATACATACGTAATTTGACAATACCGATTTCTTTATTGAACTTATATCAATTTTGCATCGGAAGGTTTTTCTTTTGAATATAATTGTGATAATATTGAAATAAATAGCCCAATCCTGTCCTTATTAGAATACTTTGGCATCGATAAATTTTTAATATTTTTTGCTCTTGGTCTTTCAGAGTTTTGAAGTTTTAAATATTTTCTTTAGAAGAGGATATTCCTATTAACAAGTCCTAAAGTAGTAAATTGAAATACTATATAATTACACCAGCTAAGAACGAAGAAAAATTTATAGAACAAACATTAAAGTCTGTTATCGCACAGACTATCAAGCCAAGGAATTGGATTATAGTTGATGATGGTTCGTCTGATAATACTGCAACGATAGTACGTGAGTACGCTAGTAGGTTCGATTTTATATATCTGATAAAAAAGCAGTCAGACGGAGAACAAAGGTCAGGAGGGTCAAAGGTTATACGGGCTTTTAATGTCGGGTATGATATGATACGTGATGAGCACTTCGATTTCATTGTTAAACTAGATGCTGACCTTACTCTTCCTTGTAACTATTTTGAGCAAGTAATCAAATGCTTTAAATCTAATCCAAAGGTAGGTTTGTGTGGTGGTTACTGTGTTTTGGATGAAAAAGGAAAACTTATTCCTGAAAGTTATACACAAGATCATGTAAGAGGGGCATTTAAAGCATATAGACGTGAGTGTTTTAATGCTATTGGAGGTTTAAAAGAAATATGGTCCTGGGATGGAATAGATGAATCGGCAATTGCATTTCATGGGTGGGAACTTAAAGTATTGCCTTTGGCTGTCGTACACCATCGCCCAACTAGTAAGGAGTATAATATGTTTAAATTTAGTTATAAAACAGGACGGGAAATGTATAAAGAAAGAGTTGAGTTTGCATCTTTGCTTGTTATTTCATTAGTTTATTGTTTTCGTAGGCCAGTACTTATTGGTAGCCTCCTGTTTTTATTTGGATATGTTGTGTCTTTTTTCAAACAAGAAAATAAAGTTATTGATAAAGATTTAGGTGATTTTATCAAGAATTATCGTTTTAAAAAAATCACTGATAAATTTCGTGTATTCCAAAGATTATGAATTTCAATTGAATAGAATAATTTTATCTTGCAATGTTTGGTTAGGTCTTTATTATTTTACTTCGATTATTGGTGCCTAAGCTTGTATTTTTTCGAGGATCTAGTGTGGTTGATTATATGAGTTGGCTCAATTTGGGTATGAGGACTTATAATAATTGTTTAACTGCCATATGATCGCTTTAAGGAACAGGGGAAAATATATCTTTTTGGAGTCCCTGATAGGTATATATCTTATCCATTGCAAGGCTCTATTACTCGTCAATTCAGTAGAGTTGTGTTCGCCCATTTCGGATTTTCATTCAATTTAACTACATTTACATGTGTGTCATGAAGCTGAAGACTAGCGTATGCCCGGTATTCGTTTGTCTATTGAACACTGAAAATGTCGGTGTTGGCGTTGAAAATGGGCATCAGTTAGGTTCTATGCCGTGTCGTGATTTGCACTTTCAAGTATATCCATTTCACTTTTTTCATGCTTAACAAGATAGATTTTTCACTCCGCTCTCAAATCCCACATGGGGCCTACCCTGATTCTAGTTAAAGTGGTTTCGTTTAGCTTAAGATAGCCGTCTATGCTTAAGGTCTAGGCAAGTATCTAATGGTAGACGCACGAATGATAGACTCGGTTCATGTGCTCAGGATCATTCTGTTCTAACTTCACCTAGAAGTGGAGTCTGTAGGCTGGAACCTCAAGGTAAAAGTACTTCAGCAATTTGACGTTGGTCTGCTTGAAGTGTCGGCTGGACTGCAACCACACTCACGCAGGTTTGAGTCCATATCGATATGTCACTCACAAAGAATACCCCTACACAAGGACTATAGTTTTAGCTTGATTACCTTGGGCAGTTTTGAATATCCATAATCCTTTTGTAGACTTTACGAAACCCGTATTTCAATTAGTAGTATGAGCACAATTTGCCTAATTTTATTTTGAATTCAATTATGCCTTACTAAATGAGTGCCACGCTCTGTCCGAAAAGTTTCCATAGTATGATTTGTAGTTAAAATTTAAAATAAAAAAATATCATGAATATGCAACATTTATCTTCATTAATAGAACCCCAATATGACCGCTATACGCTTTTTCCCTTTAGCTTAGTTGAGAGTCTTATTGCAATCTTCCATGATAGAGGAGTTGTCTTTGAGTGTTTCAGCGACCAACAGATTTCTGCAAATGAATGCCAATCAAATATAAAATATCATGAAGAATACACTTTGTGGAAGACAGGATTTTGTTTTTTCCCATTGCAAATTGCAGCTACAACATTATGCCGAATAGCATTGCGAGATGAGAGGATGGCCGCTATGACTCGCATATTTGCATTGCGACAACCAAGAACCCCTACTGTAATTCTACATCATGATGCAGATCGGCAACCACACAAAACCGTAGATATGATGCATTTGGAATTAAAACACGGGGTAACAAGTTCAAACTACTTTTTTGTGAAACGTTGTGCACGCTGGCTCGGCGATGAAGAACTTTATGATTTAGATTTTAATGCCTTGCAGAAACTTGAAAAAAATGGATTTGAAATTGGTTATCATTGTAATGCAATGGAACAATCGGGTTACAATACATTACGTGCTTTGGAAATTGCTAATTCGGATATAGAAATGTTGCAGAGTCATCACTTGAACATTCGCACATTTGTTCCACATGGGGGTGTGCCTGGGGCAGGTGGTTTGAATAATGAACACACTCCATATTCCGGGCGGCTTGCTGATTTAGTTTGGGCTTATAACTGTCGGGGTTTCTTGAATGATGTTTCATGGAGTGATGGATACGCAGAATCGCCCATAATACCTGGTAATGATCAATTTAGGCTCAAGGATCCGAGGGTAGTCGCTGCTTCATTAAAAGGCCGTATGCGAGGACATTTTCTTTTGCATCCTCAATATTATGGGCACACCCTTCGACCAGACTGGGAAAGTTTTGCCATCAGTCAGCAAAAATGGTGGCGTAATCTTTGGAATGTTTGACCCATTAAAACTTAATAAGTCAGAAATATTATTACTTCTTTAATAAAAAAGATATGCTGAAAAATAGTGAAGAAATTGAGCTTCTTTTAAGTGCGCGAGAGCCAGGAATACGCGACCCACAAAGATCTGAGCAAGGCCCAAAGGAGATTTTGTGTGATTTTTTTAAAGATCGTGATGTTAATGGTCAGCGAGTATTGGAATTGGGGCCAGGTCACTATGAGTTCTGTGAGACAATTCGACAACGAGGCGCTAAAGCTGAGGCAGTTGAACTTGATCCGCCGGTGATCGAATTGGGGCTTCGTCGGAAATTCAGGGTTTGGCCAGGTAATCTCACCCAATTGCCCTCTTTGACAATCTACGGAAAATTTGATGGGCTGTTTTGTAAGGGTTCTAACAACCCTTTTTGGTTCTATGGCAATGAAAAAACACTGCGAACATATATTGTTGCAATGGTAAACCTAGTTAAACCTAATGGGTGGTTATGGATCGTTTCATCCCCAGATTGCAGTCCGACCTTAACTTCTACTCAGGTCATTCAATGGCTTGAGATCGAGGCTAGGATTTACCGAGAATTAGGCTTTACAGAGTGGGTGATACCTCATAAAGTGATAGCATCTTATTACGGAATATGTTTTACTCATTCACGATTGGCGGTTTTCACTCTGGGATTGCCGCCACACTCTTGGTCGGCTTATAGCATAATGCGTCTAATTTGGTTCTGTCTAAATTCTTTCTTTTTTAGGCATTTAAGGAAATTGTTCAAATGATCCCCGTTTATGAATCAAATTCTTAAACCAGATAGATATATAATATTCTATAGTTAGGGTAGTATTATTCTTATTTGATTAAATCCTTCTCTGCAATGAAACGATTCCTTAAGTTAGTAATAAATCCATTTGAAAACGAGAACAGAGATCTTCGTGAATTAACCATTGTGCGCGAAATGGGTCATGAAATTATAGTAATAGCCAAAGGTGAAATTAATGAAATTACAACGGTTGAGGGGTTTACGGTTCATCGTAGAACGACTTGCATTTTAGGTTCTCGTAAATTCAAGTTTTTAATAGCCATAAATCGTATTTTGTCAGTAATTACATGGGCTTATTATGTACGTAAATTTAAAGCCGATTGCATTAGTTGCCATGATATTCATGCGGTATTCATTGGTTGGATATCAACATGGTTTTTGAAAAAAAAAAAGAAGCCATTACTTGTTTACGATTCACATGAGTTTGAGATTGGTAGAAATACCTCAGGACAACGTGGTACAATTGTCAAATTGATTGTTACATATTTAGAGAGGTTTTTAATAAAAAGGTGTGCGCTCACCATTATGGTCAATGACTCGATTGCAGATGAGGTTCAAAGAATCCATAAACTGAAAGTTCGCCCGATAGTTGTTCGTAACATTTCTTCTTATTGGTATATTGACGAAAATGAATGTCAAAAACAGCGTACGGAGTTTTGCAAGGCATTTAACGCTTCAGAAGATACTTTTGTAGCAATGTATCATGGCTTTATTTGCGAAAATCGTGGAATAGAAAACTTTATTAAAGCAATCGCAAAATCAAAAAATACAGTAGGGGTTATCTTAGGTTTCGGCGAAGAAGGTTATATAAACAACCTTAAAGATTTAATCACTTATCTTGAAGTTAATGAAAGAATAATGTTTTATCCAGCAGTACCAAGAGAAAGTTTGTGGCGATATGTAGGTGCTGCTGATGTAGGCATGGTTTTAATTGAGAATATTTGTTTGAGTTATTATTATTCTTTACCAAATAAGTTATTTGAAAATATTCATTCAGAAACGCCAATAATTGGCAGTAATTTCCCTGAAATAAGAAGAATCATAACTGATTATAATATTGGGCTTTGTTGTGATCCAAATAATCCTGATGAAATAGCAAAAGCACTTGACGAGATTATGAAAAATAAAATACTTTACGCAGATTTTAAAAGAAATACGAAAAAAGCAAAGAGTCAACTTAATTTTGAAGCGGAGAAGGAGATTCTACGAATTGCATATAGTAAATTATTATAATTTTATATTCAAATGGTTACAATCATAGACTATGGAATGGGCAATGTTGGATCAGTTCTAAATATGCTTAAGAAGATTGGAGTTAAGGCCATGTTGTCTTCTGGGCCAGAAGATTTGTTTGAAGCAGATCGTCTTATCTTGCCGGGTGTGGGTGCTTTTGACACTGGGATGAATAACCTCAAGGAGAAGGGATACCTTGAAGTCCTTAATCAACTAGTCTTACATAAAAAAATCCCTATCCTAGGTATTTGTCTGGGCATGCAGCTTATGACAAATAGCAGTGAAGAGGGTTTGATGCCAGGCCTTGGCTGGTTAGATGCCCATACAATTCGATTTAAAGATTTACCCTTTGGAATGAAAATTCCCCACATGGGATGGAATTATATTCAAATAAGAAAACCTTCTGCACTATTATCAAATTCTACACCTGAACAGCGATTTTATTTTGTTCACTCGTTTTATGTTTCATGTAGTTATTCTAATGATGTACTATCAACAACTAAATATGGCGTAGAGTTTGCAAGTTCTTTCTGCCATAAGAATATACTTGGTGCTCAGTTTCATCCTGAAAAAAGTCATAGATTTGGACTTGAATTTCTACAAAATTTTATCAATTGGGATCCTTCTATTAATGAACAAACGTCCTTATGAGCATTATTAGAATAATACCATCTTTGTTATTAAGGGGAAGTGGTTTTGTCAAGACATTCTGTTTTAAAGATCCTGTCTATCTTGGAGACTGCTTCAATACTTTACGTCTATTTAATGAGAAAGAAGCGGATGAACTTATGATTTTGGATATTACAGCAACTTTTGAACATCGCTCACCTCGTTTTGATTTCCTACGTGACCTAGCAAGCGAATGTTTCATGCCGTTGGGTTACGGTGGTGGTATACAAAGTATTTCAGATATGCGACGTCTATTTAGTTTTGGATTTGAAAAGCTTTCTCTCAACACGGCAGCATTTAAGAATCCGGGTATGATAAAGGAAGCAGCTCGTGAGTTCGGGTCTCAGAGTGTTATAGTGTCAATAGATTTCCGTAAGAAATTTCTTGGAGGGTATGAGGTTTATGTTAATGGAGGTAGAGAAAGAACAGGATTTGATCCAATTCAAGCGGCAAAGTTAGTAGAGGAAATGGGGGCTGGCGAGATCTTGCTTAACTCCATTGATCGAGATGGTACTATGCAAGGATATGAACTCGAAATAATCCGCAAGGTTGCCGATGCAGTAACCATTCCGGTAATTGCTTGCGGTGGTGCTGGTTCTTTGGATGACTTCAAAAGGGCAATTCATGAAGGGCATGCATCTGCTGTGGCTGCAGGTAGTTTTTTTGTATTTAATGGGAAACATAAAGCCGTGTTGATTTCATATCCTGCACACGAAATATCAAAAACTAAGATAGGAAATATATGAAAAAGATAATTAAGCCTGGAGCCCCGGGATATCAGCAATGCACTGTAACTATAATGGATACAACTGATCCGGACATTACATTTGAAATGAATGGTGAATCTAGTTGGGTTAAATATTATCGTGAGAAAGTCCTACCCACTTGGAGACCTGAAGGTGACCCAAAGGCATTCGCCTCACTGATCCAGAAAATCAAGGACGATGGTAAAGGTAAAGAATATGATTGTGCTCTTGGGTTGAGTGGTGGCGTGGATAGTTCCTATTTGGCATACATCGCTAAGCGTGAGGGGCTCCGGCCTCTTGTCGTGCATACCGATGCAGGCTGGAATTCTGACATAGCAGTACGCAATATAGAGAATATTGTTAATAAATGTGGCTTTGATCTGTTTACTGTGGTTATCGACTGGGATGAGATGGCAGATCTTCAACGTGCATTTCTTCGGGCAGGTGTGCCAAATCAGGATATTCCCCAAGATCATGTTATTTTCTCAGCTTTTTATGGGATAGCAGTTAAACACCGTATAAAGTGGATTTTGAACGGATCTAACTACGCTTGTGAATCCATTTTGCCGGAGGCATGGGGATACGATGCCATGGACGTTCGTCACATTAGGGCTATACACCGCAAGTTTGGAGAGCATCCACTTGCCACATTACCACTTATGAGTCGTCTAAAGTATGGAATAGAGTATACATGGTTAAGGGGGCTTAAGGTTGCAAGACCATTAAATTATCTGAATTACAACAAAGCAGAAGTAATGAATTTGCTAAAACAGGAATTTGATTGGCAGTATTATGGTGGGAAGCATTTTGAATCCCGCTGGACTCGGTTCTTTCAGGGATGGTGGTTGCCTACCAAATTTGGTTATGATAAGAGGTTGGCGCACCTTTCTAGCTTAATTATTAGTGGACAGATTTCACGGGAAGAAGCATTAAAAGAGATGGAAACAGAATGTTATACATTACAGATGATGGAAGAAGATCGTGAATTGATTTTAAAAAAATTGAATATGTCTCAAGACGAATGGAAGAAAGTTATAAATTCACCCGTTCATAATCATGATGAATACGCCCAATCATCATTCTTTCCAAAACTTTTAATTTTCGGATTGAATACAATACGACGAATATTAAAGGTTTGGTGAACTTTATTTGGTTCTTCAATTAATTGTTTTATTAATGCTAATATGCTCTATCATTTCGCCATTACTGATTTGGGAGATTTAATAAACATTCTTAATTGTTTTGTATAATTCCCGATATACCTATCACTTGTTCCCTTTTTCATTGGACAGTGTCATATTGCAATATCGCAAATTAATTGCTAAATTGTAAAAGCATTATTTAAATACTCTAATGAAAAGCTTTTAAATCTTCATCGAAATAATTGCACTGGACGCACCATTGGAGAAATAATAAACATTTTATTATTTCACCAAATTCAACATTAACTTCACACTTTAAACCCGTATAGAAAAAGGGGTACTAACAACTTTAGAATGATTCTAGCCTAAATTAGCACTATATAATATTGTTATATTTTTAGATTTATGAATTAAATGACAATTTTTTAAATATTTACATTGATATTTAGTTTACTTAACTGATTGTATTTTACTAAGGTTATCGTAATATGCACACTATTCGAGTACTTCATCTTAGCCCAACCGATATTCGTTATGATTCCAGAATACTTAAGGAATTGAAATCGATTGCTAAAATGACTGATTATAGCGTTTGTGGTATTGGTATCGCAAGTGATAAAGCTACTAACATTTTCGAAAAAGAGCAAAATTTCACCGTAATTACTATACATCTTTTCTCTAGTGTTCTAAAAATGTTTCCGCGCCCCATCCGTTATGCATTTACAATGGCAGAAATGACAGTTCGCTTAATCTGGAAAAGTCTAAGTCAACGTCCAGATATTATTCACTGTCACGATACAATGGCGCTTCCGGCTGGTATTTTGGTCAAACTCATAACTGGCGCAAAAATTCTTTATGATGCACATGAGCTTGAATCAAATAAGAACGGACAAACAAGAATTTTGTCAAAAGCAACACTTGCCATTGAAAAAAAATGTTGGCCTTATGTTGATCATTTAATATCTGTAAGTGACTCTATTCTTGAATGGTATAATATTAATCTTGGTGTAAAAACCAATACTCTTATTTTAAATTCACCAATAATTAGATCTTCTGAGCTGAAACATTCAAAGTATTTTCATAAGTTGTATGGTATTGAGACTACCAAATTAGTTTTTGTTTACCTTGGGATCTTAGGTAATGGCAGGGGGATAGAATTAATTTTAGATGCATTTTGCGAGGAAAAAATTGAATCGCATGTTGTTTTCGTAGGCTATGGAGAGCTTGAAAAGACAATAAGAGATAAAGCTAAAGTACAAAGTAATATTCATCTGCATGAGGCGGTGCCTCATGAAGACGTTGTGTCGATTGTAAAGAGCGCTGATGTAGGATTATGTCTTATAGAGAACGTTTCATTAAGTGACTATTATAGCCTTCCAAATAAGCTTTTCGAATATGCATTTGCAGGTTTGCCTATATTAACTTCGGATTTTCCTGATTTAAGTAAATTGGTACATAGATATAATTTAGGCAAAGTTTGTTCATTAAATTTGAGAGCACTTATTTGTATAATTAAAGAAATGGAATTATATCCCCTAGAGCGATTAAGTGCAGATTTAACGGAGTTAGGATGGCAAAGGCAAGCTGAAAAGCTTGTAAGTGCTTATAGAATTATCTTAAATTTCTGATTTTTGGGGTTTAATCATTTAAAAATGTTGACTTATTTGAGTCAATCAATTGAGTTAACACAATTTATTTCTCCTAATCTCTTTTAATCTAAATTTGATTTTTGCCTTTGAAAAACCAGTATATGCTGTACGACTATTTTGATAGGGAAAAGCTTATCGAATTGGATCAGTACTTTGATTTGCTTACCGATACCCTCGTATACGGAGTCCATGGCCAAGAGTGGTCATTAGGATTAACACAAACTTTAAGAAACTGTACACAATGAATCGTCCACCACATGGAGATTAAACTTTCAGTGCTAAATTAACAAACTTATACCTATCTGTTGTATGGGAGAATACATGTCTAAATTAACTCAATAACTTTAATAAATATAATCATGTGTGGTATTTTCGGTATTCTATCAAGTAGTAAGGTGAACAAAATGCATCTTTCTAAATTAGCAGAACATGCTAGACAGAGAGGTAGGGATTCAAGTGGTTTAATGTACCTAAAAAATGATTATCTTGAGATTATACGATCTGATTTTGATATAAATAGTTTGTTAAGAAAAAACAAATCAATTGATAGCAAATTCGTGATGGGACATAGTAGGCTAATAACCAATGGACTTTCAGATAATCAGCCAGTAACAAGGGATGATATCACACTAATTCATAATGGTATAGTTGTTAATGATTCAGAAATATGGGCTAAATTAAACGAAAGTAGAAAATTTCAAATTGACTCAGAAGTTATTATTGCAGTTGCATTAGAGCATTTAAAATCAGGAGGGGATATTGAGGATATTCCCAAAATAATCTTTAATTATTGTAAGGGCACTATTTCCGCTGCAATAGTTATTCAAAGGTTAGGTAAACTTATACTTTTCTCAAATAATGGTAGTTTATACACTGGAAGTATAGGATCTGATTTTTATTTTGCATCTGAGAGATTTGGGTTGGATCTAATAAAATGCGACAATATAGAGCAAATTAAAAATGAAGATTTTAAATTATTAAAGATACCAGGCAGTAAACAATCTTTGAAAATCACAGATTATAAGAGTAGATCAGAGGATTTAATACCGGAGTTTAAGTTTATAAGTTCTGAGGATAAGTTGTTGGAGTATGGAAGTCCCAAAATAAAAAGATGTACTAAGTGTGTCTTACCTGGAACGATGCCTTTTATTAGATTTGATGACAAGGGTGTTTGTAATTATTGTACGAATTATCGCCTTAGAAATGTTCCAAAACCCAAAGAGGAGCTTTTTAAGCTAGTTGAAGGCTATAGGAGACCCGGAAAGGAATTGGACTGCATTGTGCCGTTTTCTGGTGGAAGAGATAGTTGTTTTGGACTTCATTTAATTGTTAAAGAACTAAAAATGAAGCCAGTTACGTATACTTATGATTGGGGGATGGTTACTGACTTGGGCAGAAGAAATATTAGTAGGATGTGTTCGCAGCTTGGTGTAGAAAACATTATTGTTGCAGCGGACATTTCCTTAAAAAGAAGAAATATAAGAATGAACCTTGAGGCATGGCTTAAATCGCCTCATTTAGGGATGATGGCTATGTTAACTGCTGGTGACAAGCATTTCTTTAGGCATGTTGAAACTATCAAAAGGCAAACTGGAATCAATTTAAATTTGTGGGGTGTAAACCCCTTAGAGGTAACTCATTTCAAGACTGGATTTTTGGGTATTGAACCTGATTTTGAGGAAAAGAGAGTTTATAGTAACGGGGCAATGAAGCAATTCCGTTATCACTCTAAAAGATTTATAGCTATGACTGAAAGTTTAGGCTATTTTAACAGGTCTCTTTGGGATACGTTGTCTGGGGAATATTATAGAAGCTTCACAGAAAAGCAAGATTATTACCACCTCTTTGATTATTGGCGCTGGGATGAAGACTTGGTTAATGATGTATTGTTAGGCGAATATGAATGGGAAAAGGCAATTGATACACCAACAACCTGGCGTATTGGCGATGGTACTGCTGCATTTTACAATTATGTATATTATACGGTAGCAGGATTCAGCGAACACGATACGTTTAGAAGCAATCAAATCCGTGAAGGGCAAATAACAAGGGAACAGGCATTAATTCTACTTGAAGAGGAAAACAGGCCAAGATATCCGAATATTCGTTGGTATCTTGACACTTTAGGTTTGGATTATGAAAAGGTAATCAAAGTGGTTAATTCTATTCCAAAATTATACAAAGAATAAATGAATATTTGGATAATTACTAAATATGCTTCCTCTATAAAAGAAGGCTTTGAGAGCAGGCCTTTTGCATTAGCGAAGGAATTTACTAAAAAGGGACATTGTTGTAGTATCATATCATCTGATTCAAATCATTTTGGAATTTATCCTAAATTCAAGAGAATATATAATGTCCAGCAAAATTTTAATTTGTTTGTTCTAAGAATCAGAACGTTTAAATATAAAAAAACTGCGTCATTAAGAAGAATTATTAGCTGGATAGATTTTGAAATCAAATTGCTATTTGCCCCATTAAACAAATTTCCTTATCCGGATATAATTATCGTATCATCGCTGTCATTGTTGACCATTTTAAATGGAATAAGACTCAGAAAACGCTATAGTGCCAAGCTGATATTTGAAATACGAGACATTTGGCCGTTGACTATGATTGTTGAGGGGGGGTACAGTAAATACCATCCTGTTGTTTTGTTTACAGCTTGGGTGGAAAAAAGAGGTTATGCCAAGTCTGATGTGGTGGTTGGTACCATGCCGAACTTATCGATGCATGTGTCAAAACGGCTTGGTGCCCTAAAAACGAGGTGCGAATGTGTTCCATTTGGATTTGATCCTGACTTTTTCTTATTAAACACATCAAATTCAACTGGATTTAGAATGGCTTATGATATCCCTACGGGCAAATTTATTGTAGGGTACGCTGGGAGTATTGGCCTATCAAATGGATTGGACGCATTGATTGATTGTATAATTAAAATGCAATCAGACGAGAGATTTTTGTTTTTGTTTCTAGGGGATGGTGCATGTAGATCGGAATATGTGGAACGAACAAGGAACTTGCCGAATGTAATGTTTCTTCCTAAAGTCGAACGAGAAGAGGTTTCTTCTTTCTTGAGTTTATGTGATCTATTGTATTTTTCTTCACTCAAAAGTGAGGTCTGGGAATATGGTTGGTCGCCTAATAAATTGATAGATTATTTTATGGCGGGTAAGCCGGTTCTTGCTTCATATAGTGGTTTTCAATCCATGATTAATGAGGCTGAATCAGGTTTTTTTATTGAGGCTGAAAATCCTGAGGAAATTAACAAAGCCCTTAACAAAATTATTGATATTCCAAGGCATGATCTGGAAGAAATGGGCTCCAAAGGCAGGTCTTGGCTAATTAATAACAGAAAATGGGAGGTTGTAGCTGAGCAGTACCTTTTGCTTATGAATGAAATAAATTAAAATTACTAAGTATTGGTTCAAAGTAATAAAACCAAGAATAAATGAATAATTATTATGCAAACGAAACAGCTGTAATTGATCCAGGGTGTAAAATTGGAGCAGGAACAAAAATTTGGTATTTTACTCATATCATGCCCAATTGCAACATAGGAGAAAACTGCAACATTGGACAGAATGTCGTGATTAGTCCTGAGGTGGTTTTGGGCAAGAATGTGAAAGTACAGAACAATGTGAGTATCTACACGGGAGTTACCTGTGAAGAGGATGTTTTTTTAGGGCCCTCTATGGTATTTACCAATGTCATCAATCTGCGTTCTGCAATAAATAGAAAGAATGAATATATGAAGACACACGTAGGTTAAGGCGCCAGTATAGGCGCAAATGCTACTATCGTATGTGGATATGATATAGGAAAATTTGCCTTTATAGGTGCAGGAGCAGTCGTCACCAAGGAGGTGCCTGACTATGCATTGGTGGTAAGCAATCCAGCAAGGCAAATTGGATGGATGAGTGAATACGGTCAAAAATTGAGTTTTGACAAAGATGGTAAGGCACAGTGTGCAGAAAGTAAGGAATGGTATCAGATTAGTGATGGTAAAGTAATAAAGCTCTAGGATATGGAAATAAAAATGGTGGACTTAAAAAGTCAATACCTGCATATAAAATAGGCAGTTGATGAGGGTATACAAGAAGTGATTGACCAGACTAGTTTTATAAAGGGTCCGGCGGTACAAAAATTTGAAGATGAGTTGGGGTTGTATTTAAGGGCAAAGCATGTGGTAGCCTGTGCTAATGGGACAGACGCGTTGCAAATCGCGATTATGGCCCTGGATTTAAAGCCAGGGGATGAGGTTATCACGGCTACTTTTACTTATGTGGCGACAGCCGAGGTCATCGCTTTGTTAGGGTTAAAGCCTGTTTTGGTAGATGTAGATCCTGATACTTTTCTCATAGACCCTGAAGGAATAGAAGCTGCGATTACGTCAAAAACCAAAGCCATTGTGCCTATTCATTTATTTGGGCAATGTGCCGATATGGAGGCCATTTTGAATATAGCAAGCAAATATAATCTTTATGTTATTGAAGATACGGCTCAAGCTATTGGTGCTTCCTACACTTTTTCTAACGGGAAAGTTCAAATGGCTGGCTGTATGGGAAATATTGGCTGTACGTCCTTTTTCCCATCAAAAGACTTAGGATGTTTTGGTGATGGTGGTGCAATGTACACGGATGATGATGTCTTGGCCCAAAAGATAAGAATGATTGCCAATCACGGACAATCAATCCAATATCATCACGATGTTGTTGGGGCAAATAGTCGTTTGGACACGTTACAAGCGGCTATTCTTAGAGCGAAGTTGCCTCAGTTGGACGAGTATAATGCTAAAAGAAATTACGCCGCCGAATACTATGACGATATGTTTAGTGCGGTTCCCGGGTTAAAAACCCCCACAAGAGCGGCTAAAACCAATCATGTATTTCACCAATATACCCTACAAGTTGAGGGTTCAATCAGTCGGGATGCTTTAAGAAATTACTTAACGCATAAAGGCATTCCGTCAATGATCTATTACCCCGTGCCATTACACAAACAGAAAGCATATATTGATGAACGATACCCTGAAGGCTACTTCCCAATAACGGAGGATCTGTGCAAACGGGTTTTGTCATTGCCCATGCATACAGAACTTAGTGTAGAGCAGTTGGGATATATCAGCGATTATGTTTTATCATTCATAAATAATCAAAAAGTATGAAGAAATTTGCCCTTATTGGAGCGGCTGGATACATTGCCCCAAGGCATTTGAAGGCCATAAAAGACACCGGCAATTCATTAGTGGCAGCATTTGATCCCTACGATGGTGTAGGTATAATGGATAGCTACTTTCCAAATGCTTCCTATTTTGTAGAATTTGAAAGATTTGACCGACATATAGAGAAACTTAAACGACAAAATCAAAAAATTGATTATGTAAGTGTTTGTTCGCCAAATTATTTGCACGATAGTCACATACGTTTTGGTTTGAGAAATGATGCGGATGTAATTTGTGAGAAACCCATTGTTTTAAATCCATGGAATATTGATGCATTAGAAGAAATAGAAAAGGAAACAGGAAGAAATATTTACTCTATACTTCAATTAAGGTTGCATGAAGCTATTATAGCGCTTAAGAAGAAAGTAGAAGAAGGTCTAGTTGGAAAGATATACGATGTGGATCTCACTTATCTTACTTCAAGAGGCAATTGGTATTATTCTTCATGGAAAGGCGATATAGATAAGTCAGGAGGAATAGCTACCAATATTGGCGTGCACTTTTATGATATGCTAACTTGTATATTTGGGGGCTTAAAATCACAAGTTATTCATGTAAATACACATGACAGGGCCAGTGGCATCATGGAATTAGAACGAGCACGTGTGCGATGGTTTTTGAGTATCAATGAAGACTGTTTACCAAAAGAAGCCCTTGCGGCTGGCAAAAGAACCTACAGATCTATACAAATAGAAGGAGTAGAGCTAGAATTTAGTGAGGGCTTTACGGATTTACATACAAGATCTTATGAGGATATATTGGATGGTGGGGGATTTCGTATTGGAGAAACAAGAGAAGCCATTCAAATTGTACATGACATCAGACATGCAGAAGTAGTAGGTTTGAAGGGAGATTATCATCCTTTGGCAAAGTTGCCGTTGGGTAAACATCCATTTGTAAAATAAATTTTCTTAGTAGATTAATGCAAAATAATACAAGATTTAATAGCATATATTTAAACAGCAAACAAATATCTGAATTAAGAGAAATTGTAGGTGCTGAATATGTATTTACAGATGAAGATATTTTATTAAAGTATGGAAATGATGAAACCGAAGATTTTGTTTTTCCTCCTTCTGTGGTAGTAAAGCCAAAAACAGTAAGTGAAGTATCTCAAATAATGAAGTTTGCAAATACGCATTTAATCCCTCTTGTGCCCATTGGAGCTCAAACCGGTTTAAGTGGTGGCTGTTTGAGTGTACATAAGGGAATTGGTTTGGCAATGGAACGTATGAATCAAATCATTGCTATAGATGAAAATAATCTTCAAATTACTGTTGAGCCAGCAGTTATTACACAAGTATTAAGAGAAGCTGTTACTGAAAAAGGATTATTTTATCCAGTAGACCCAAGCAGTATGGGTAGCTGTTGGATTGGAGGGAATGTTGCCGAAAATTCTGGAGGTGCTCGCGCAGTTAAGTATGGTGTAACTAAAGATTATGTGCTCAATTTGGAAGTTGTTTTGCCAAATGGAGATGTTATTTGGACGGGTGCCAATACGCTTAAAAATTCTACGGGATACAATCTAACACAATTGATGGTGGGTAGTGAAGGCACACTTGGAGTCATTACTAAAGTGGTGCTTAAGTTACTTCCACAAGTTAATCACAATATTTTGATGCTGGTCCCATTTTATCAAGTTAATGAAGCTTGTGAGGCTGTTTCGGTAATTTTTAAATCAGGTATTACACCAAGTGCTTTGGAGTTTATGGAACGTGATGCTATTGACTGGGCTTTAGAATTTATGGATGATGTTCCAATTAAAATAAATGACGAGGTGCAAGCACATTTATTGATCGAATTAGATGGTAATTATCCTGAAATACTCATGTTGGAAGCCGAGAAAGTTATGGGTGTGCTAGAAAAATATAATATTGACGAGGTTTTGTTTGCTGATACTGATGAACAAAAAAAAACCTTATGGAAAATGCGTCGCGGCATAGGTGAAGCAGTTAAGTCTCATTCCATATACAAAGAAGAAGACACTGTTGTTCCTAGATACTATTTGCCTCAGCTTTTGACTGGCATCAAGCAAATTGGCCGTAAATATGGTTTTAAATCGGTGTGCTATGGGCATGCAGGCGATGGTAATTTACATGTCAATATCATAAAAGGAGAGCTATCAGAGGAATTCTGGAACGAGAAAATTAAAAAAGGTATAAGGGAAATTTTTGAACTTACGGTTTCGTTGGGAGGAACCCTTTCAGGTGAACATGGAATCGGTTATGTTCAAAAAGAGTTTATGGATATTGCTTTTACACCAAATCATCTGAGTTTGATGAAAGAAATCAAAAGGATTTTTGATCCTAATGGTATAATGAATCCAGGAAAAGTGTTTTAATTTTTAGCTTTGGGGTTATTTGCGTCAAGGTAACTTAAATTCTACCAAAAATTGAGTATTTATAATCATTATATAAAAAGTCTTTTCGATTTCCTTGCTGCATTTATTGGATTATTAGTGCTTAGTCCAATCTTTATATTAACCACAATAGCTTTAGCCATCGCCAACAATGGAAAGCCCTTTTTTCTCCAAAGCCGACCAGGTGAAAAGGGAAAGATATTGAAAATAATAAAGTTCAAAACAATGAACGATAGCAAGGATGCAATTGGAAATTTATTGCCGGACAGCCAAAGATTAACCATGGTGGGTTCAATTGTGCGCAAGTCTTCTCTCGACGAGATTCCACAATTTATCAATGTGTTAAAAGGAGATATGAGCCTAGTAGGTCCTAGGCCGTTATTACCAGGGTATCTGCCGCTATACAATGATGACCAAAAGCGACGTCATGATGTTAAGCCAGGCATTACCGGCTGGGCACAAGTTAACGGCAGAAACGCTATCACCTGGGAGGAAAAATTCAAATTGGATGTGTGGTATGTGGATAATCAGTCTTTTTGGTTGGACATGAAAATCCTATGGCTCACCATCCGGAAAGTTCTAGTCAGAGAAGGAATCAATCAAGATGGTCAAGCCACCATGGAACCCTTCAGAGGATCAGAGTCATGATTATATACGGTGCAAGTGGTCATGGTTTGGTGCTCAAAGATATTCTGGAGCGTTGTGGGTATTCCAACATTCGGTTTGTCGATGATGCTGAAAAGCCAAATTGGATAGGCGGAATTGTACTTCCGCCTCAAGAAATTGACGAACTTGGCAAGTTGCCTTGTATCCTAGCGATTGGGAAGAACGATATTCGCAAAAAATTAGCCATTTCATTAAATGGAATTTTTGTATCGGCTGTACATCCCCAGACTATATTGGCGATTGATCCCAAAACTATCGGCGAAGGAACAGTAATTATGGCGGGTGTAGGTGTTTATTCGGGATGTCATATTGGTCGACATGTAATTTTGAACACTTGTTCGTCGGTTGATCATGAATGTGTTATCGGTGATTATGTCCACATATCTCCCAACGCTACCCTCTGTGGAAATGTAGTCGTCGGCGAAGGAGCCCATATTGGAGCAGGAGCAACGGTGATACAGGGAATCCGAATTGGTCAATGGGCAACAGTGGGCGCAGGAGCAGTGGTGATCCGGGATGTACCTGACTATGCCGTGGTGGTAGGAAATCCCGCACGCATACTACGCTATAATTCCAACAATATTGAGGATTAGTGCTATTTCATCGGTAGTTCCTTCTACTGTTCAGAGCCAATTTGATTGGCTAGCCGAAGGCGTACTCAAGGAAACCAACCAAACCGAGAAGCACACCGGTTTAACCTCGCTTCGAAGCTCTCCTTATTCTACCTTGGATTTGGTTGTGGCGGCTTTGCAACAAGGCCTTAGCAAGGATGAAGAAGTTCCGGATGCGGTGATTTTTGTGACCCAAACGCCGGCGCATCGTGTACCGGGCAACGCAGCCCTCTTGGCAGGGGCCATGGGATGGAATCGTAACATTCAATGTTGGGATTTGTCCCACGGCTGTGCTGGATTGGTGTGGGGCTTGTACCAGGCCCAGATGCTTCTGCGAGAGCAAGGTTGCCGACGTGTCCTCTTGGTCGCCGCCGAAACCCATAGCCGGCTCACGGACCCCACAGACCGCAGCACCAGGACTCTGTTTGGGGACGGCGCTACCCTCTGGTGGTTGCACCAAGCTTTGGATTCAACAAGCTTGCAGGGGGCATTTGGATTGGGGACCCTTCCCGACCTGGCCAAATCCCTGGCCACCGATCACACAGGCTGTTTGCGGATGGACGGTTTGGCTGTCTTTGAATTTGCCGTCAGGGAAGTGGTACCGCGTTTGAAAGCCTTCATGACCGAACAGAACCTGACCAAGGACGCCATCAGCACCTGGCTCTTTCATCAAGCAGGGGGCACCGTGCTTCAGTACATGCAGCGGGCCCTGGGCTTGGGCCCTTTGCGAGTCCCTTCGGCCTTGGACGGCTACGGTAATACCGGTTCGGCCAGTTTGGGAATTCTGTTATCGCATTGTTTCCCTGGGGAGTCGCATCCCGAACTGGAACGCTCCATGCTTGTCGGTTTTGGTTCCGGATTTCAATGGGGTTTTCACCTTGCGGATCTTTCCCAAACCCGCATTCATCCTGTACACGAATTGCATCCCGATGGTCGATTGCTACCCTTGGCTGGAACAGGAGTATAGAACCTACCGCCTACTGCGAGGTTTGTCGGATGACCCCAACTTGGGACTGCCGCTCTACGGTCAAGGTGGCTTGGACTCCTTTGTCTTGGTGGACTTCATCATGCATATCGAAGACGCCCTCTTCCGCGATTACCAACGAACCTTGGTCCTGGCCGATCACCAAGGACTGGCCTCTGCTCGTTCCCCTTTCCGCTCCTTACCCGCCATGGCCGCCTACCTCCAGGCCAGGTTGGATGAATCCCCTGCATCTTGACCCTCCACGATACCACGATACCACGACGCGCCCTGGTTACCGGATCCTCCTCCGGCATCGGTGCGGCCATAGCCACCAGATTGGTCCGGGATGGTTGGGAGGTGACGGGCTGGTCACGAAGAGGTACGGCCCCCACCGGCGTACAAGCCGTGGCCGTGGACCTCTGCGATGATCCATCCTACCAACTAGCCTTGCAAGCTCTGAGGTCCCAGTCTCCGTGGCATCTCCTGATTCATGCCGCCGGACAGGCTGCCATCCAACCTATGCTTCTCCTCAGCGACATGGCATGGGAACAGCAATGGCAATTGAACCTCCGAGCTGCCTGCCGATTGGTCCGTGATTTTCCGAGGTTGATGCCTCGGTTGTCTTCTTCTGCGGAATCCAGCCAGGGAGAGGTCATGACCAACAGCCCCCGCCCCATGATCGTATTGTTCAGCACCGTGGCGGTTCCCCTGGTCTTGGCCGGCGAAACACCTTACGCAGTCATGAAGGCCGCGACCGAACAACTCACCCTACAAGCAGCTAAGGAACTCACCTCAATGGGCATCGCAGTCAATTGCCTGGCCCCCGGGCCCGTGGATACCCCCCTGTGGCGAACGGTGCCTGCCAACGCCCAACAAGAGGTCCTGGAGCGCTTGGATCCATCCACCCTCACGACCCCCGAAGAACTTTACCTCCAAATTCAATCCTGGTACCAAGACCATCGCACCGGTGCCATCGCCTATTCCCGTGCCTGTCGTTGAATCGTTGATCGCCCATACCAGGGCCTTGGGTGATGCGCCATGGTTGAGTAGAACAGAAGGAACCCTGTCGTATGCGGACTTGGCGAGGGCATTAGAGGATAAAACATCTCCGT
>Ga0194116_10001954_pt1 | contig 27797 bp, 17 predicted proteins | sample TA2MahsurfametaG_4_FD_148617 | JGI IMG/M metagenome (GOLD analysis project Ga0194116, IMG submission 148617) | Freshwater microbial communities from Lake Tanganyika, Tanzania - TA2015008 Mahale S9 surface | ecosystem: Environmental > Aquatic > Freshwater > Lake | place: Tanzania: Lake...
AGAGTTGTCTTCTCCCCTTTTTTTCCTCCCCCACCCCCTCTATATTGAGGCCTGTAATTTTCAAATTCTTGGATATCATTTTCTCCCAAGAACCTGTCCTTGCCAATTTTAATTGTCACCTAGTATCCTCCCTCCTGAAAACAAAATTCCAACAACTAAATATTGTTATTTCACTCCTTAATGTGAAAGCTTTTATCTACCTCCTACAAACAGGACACTGAAAGGAATTTCTGATCCAAAAACAGAGATTGTTCAGAAAGTGTGAAAAACATCACAGACTAATAAATCAGCAGACACAGATCAGAAAATATTCATATTTATCAGCGCATATTCGTCAGCGCATATTAATCAGTGATTTTTATTGAAAGATATTTATTTCTAACAAACTGTAACTAACCAGTCAACACCCATATTTATTGTGTTATGTAATAACTTACCAACTCTCTAACCCCTCTTTCTCTTAAATTCTTTGTGTAAATAATATCTTACTAATATTAGACTCCCATATGGGAATAAAATTTATTAACCACTAATATTGACGATATTCTGAAAATCCTAATGCGACCCTGAATATCCGATAGCAAACACTAACATCTGACGATATTCTGTTGCATCCTAACGCGACCCCGAATATCCGATAGCCATACTAACGTGTGACGATATTCTGCTGTATCCTAATGCGATCCTGAATATCCGATAGCATATATCGTAATAGTGAATATCCGATATCAAAACAGGGTAGTCCAAAGGACAATCATTATCAGACATCAGACAGATATTCTCAGTCTGAACAGAAAATATTCATATGAATATTCCAGCCCCAAGAACCGAGAATTAGTTACACCCTCAGAATTCTACAGTAACAAAGCATTCAAAAAATTTCAAATATCAGGAATCAATACAGACAACAGACAAAACTAATTTTGTCCCTATTAAGTAACCGATATTAAAATCAATCTTTTCAGTACCAGAGACTTATTTAATTAATATTCGATTCAAATGAAGATTGATCCCCACATCAATACCTTATCAGTATTTTATTGTTCGTTAATTTGCGCACAATAACCCATTGTTTTATGTTGACAGATCTTGCTTAAATTTAAAATTATTGTAACTATAAATATTAAATTAAATTGCTGAATATCAGCTTTCTTCTTCTCTATTTAATTCGAGTATTCAAGCAAATTCTCAGAGACCTGATCTGCACCTCGTAGCACCAAAATTAAATTGTGATTAAATTGTCCCCCTCCATGTGAATATTTAATTCCTTCCTCTTCCCCCCTGTGTATATTTAGTTCCCAAGTTGCAGTAGCCACTCTGTAAAATATCAAATTTGATTTCTCGAAAATTGTAAATCTTTCTTCAGTCGCCCCCTCCCCCTCAGTTGCCCTCTTCCCTCCAGTAGCCCCTTCCCCTTCAGTTGTCTTATATTTGCAAATTGAAATCCAGATGACAGCTGTGAAATAGTGATAAGGAAAATACACCAAACTGAGAGAAAGAAGGAGCCAGAATTGGAAATATTAAGTTAACTAAAATAAGAGAGAAGAGTACTAAAGAACCTAAGCTAAGGAAAAGGATGAGACGCTCAACCCTATATAACCATTAAGTCAAATACTCAGCTCAATTCAACACACTTTTACAATTGGAAACTCAACCTGAATCTTCAATTACTGACTAAACCTTAACCCTATACGGTCATCAATCTGACCAAACCTCTCTGACTACAAGAAAGATCTTTATTGAACCACTGACTCACTACTATTCCACTGTAACACAGTTCACCCTGAACCTTCGTCGGACTACAACCTATCATCAACACAACACAGTCATCAACTTGATATCATAGAACTTACTATAACTCAACGTCCATTGGACCCCCAACTGAACCCTATCTATTAGGATCTTCAACCAAAACCCGCCTCTCTGAGCAGTAGTTAAACATCAGACTTGGACCCAACCAAGACCCTACACGGTCATCAACTTAATCCTCAGCCTCACTTCAACCCAACCCTCATTACCTTTCCAGCCTGACTGTACTCCAACTTAAGCTGAACCCTCATTGGACCCTTAGCTTAACTTCACCTCATCAAACCCTCACCTCAACCTAAGCCTAGTGGAGTCCTCAGCCGAGCTCCTTTTCACTAAACAGCAGCTCAACCCTGCCCTCATTGAACTTCAAATCAACCTTAACCCTATACAGCCATCATTATAAATCTATGATACTCGTTTTAACCTAACGACTTATGATCTTTCCAAACCAATTCCACCTCAATAGTCTTCCACTCAATCTGAGAACCCGTTGAACCTTCAACTCATCCCAACAGATTGTGATTTCAACCAGAATCGTTATAGTGCCAATAACTCAACTTGATTGAACCCCGTTCAACTTCAACCCACAATCAAGTCTGAACTCAGCCTCAACCACCTTGGAGCCAAATGGTATGTCACAAAATCTATTTAAAATACCACCTGTAGCTCAGAAGATCCAGATTAAATCGGTTAGATCCCTTGGAATAACCCAAGACATTAAACCACGTAATTGGCTAGCCCACCATACTTTAAGTCAACCATTAGAACGGATTTCGGAAGAACTACCAGCTGAAATTTTTGACGATTCAGAGGACTCTCCGTTAATCAACCATCCAACCTTTTCTTTACCAGACATTAAAACCATAATACCCCCTGAAAACTACTCTTCATCCGGCTTCCAATACGATCCAACGACCCCAGTTGTAGACCTCAACAAGGTTGCTCTACAAATTGGTTCTATAAACCACCAGCTGATTATCCTAGCCACCAGCATTAGTAGACTTAACTTTTCTCTTAGCTTAATCCTCAGTCAAATAACTAAGAGAAGTCGAGAACAAGATCGAATTTTGATTAGTCAACTACTTAGCGAGGTCAACCAACAGTTCGAAGCCCTATCAGCCTTAACTCAGAAACTCAACTCTGAAGTCTATCAAAGCTCAGCTTTATAAAATTAGCCAAGATGTCGAACTTAGTCCTAGACTATGTTAGAGAAGAAAATACTGACTTTGTCAGAAATATTCTAGCAGTCCTTAGACTAAATGCACAGAACCAAGTTCCGCCTCCCGGAGAAAATGCTGCTAATGCGGCTCAACGAATTGCCAGACAGAATGAAGCTAACGTTCTTTTGGACCAAATCGGTCAGAGAATTGAAAACCGCCAACCGGATCTTCCTGAACTGGAAGCTTTTGCATTTAACATTCCAGCCCAGAATCTAATTGAATGGAAAAACCATCTCCAAGCAAGACATATTCAACCGGAAGAAGACGTTCATTACAGAAAAAGCTGCCAAGCTTATTTTAAAAATACGGCTGAAGCAAGTTGGAAACAAAACGAAATTACCGAAGGGAACCGAGCTTCCGACAATTTTAGAAGAAATAATGCCAATGCCACTGAGGAACAACTCAGAGCTGAATTCAACCGAGGCGCCTTCAATGCCAGAGAACATAACCGAGATATCGGAGAGAATAACCCACCGGTATGGGAGATACTAGCCAAAGAGCCCAATATGCAAAACGATTGCAAAGGCGAAGATGTATTTCTTCGTTTCATGGATATAAAACACCTCGCCCCAGATTGGTACAAAATCTGCCATAATCTGAAAGAATTTGGCGAAAGCCAAGGCTATACCGGAGCGCATTTTAGACATGCTCTAACCCGATATGTTATGTGGTTCTGTCCCGACCTCAGAAACGTTATCGAAGGATTAAACCATAATGAAATGGCCAGATTCTTACTCAAGCTAACGGCCCCAGAGCCCAAGTTTGACCGAATTCAAAAACAAATGAACGCTCTTATCCGACCAAAAGGAGAAAGTATCAGACCAGCAATGGCCTACCTTTCCGCCCTCGCCAATGCTTTGCATTCCGATACTGAGGAACCAGAAAGGACACACTCTATAAATCGAGTGTTATATCAAGGTCTTGTAAGTTTCACTACCGGACAAACCAGAACCAATATTCTGGAAGCTCTGGAGCAAGCCAAACGAGAAAATCAGACAATCCAACCAAACAAACTAATTAGCGGCGTTGAAAAAGCTGAAACTAGATATGGAAGACCCTCTACCAATTTGACTTTTTGTAACCAGTCTGAAAACTCTGCAATGCTATTTAACGTCAGCAACCCCGTCTCTATTGGACCTGACATCTATCCACAACCTGTTAGTATGTGGTATAATAACCGGTATAATGATTATCAACCCTGCTGCACCGGACCCCAACCACCTGTAGATTATCAACAAGACAAACACGCCGAATACAATCCCTACCAAAACCCTATTGGAATCAACCACCATCCGCCTCACTATCAACCTCATTTCCAACCCCATAATCCTGTACTTCCCATGGCCCATCTGCCAGTAAATAATCAACCAGCTCTTCAGCACCCTCCAGCCCCTCCCCCTCAGTACGTACCACCCTTATCGCCCCTAAGACCCCAACCAGCAAATCAACCTCTTCAACTTCTTCAACCTCTTCAACCTCCCCGCCAGAATCAACTTCCTGCCCAGCTACAACCTCTTCAACCTCAGGCACAAGCTATGATACAACCACTTGAACCCATGATCGCCCAAGGAGCTACAGCAGGAAAACCAGAGAAAGCCATCGGCAGAACCAGAAGCCAAACCCAAGAGTTAAGAGATGCAGAAATTCAAAGACTGAGAGAAGAGGAAGAACAAAGACAAATAGCAGAATTAGAACGCCAGAAGGGCGCGGAAGACGCTAGAAGATACGAAGCAAGGAAGGCCGAAGCACGAGACAAATCTCCCTCTGAAGGAATAAGAAACTCTGAACGATTACAACAAAAAATGAGGGCAAGCAATAAACCTGATGCGACCAGTAAGATTAGTAAACCCACTAAAACCCGGTATGACACCACCCAAACCCATAATACGGAGATAATTTATGTCGAACAATCGAATCAAGATTATTCTGACAGCCCAGAGGAGAAAACAGAAAGGAGAAGTAGACGGAAAGATAAAGAGCAAAAGAAATCCAAAAAGGAAAAGAAAGACAGAAAGATAAGAAACGAAAGTGTGAACTCTTCCATTGGAAGAACCTCCTCAAGCTCCTATTCAAGAAGCCCCAGACCACAACAGAGATCAAGGTCATACAATGATAATAAAGGTTATTATAACCAGAGAAGGAACCAACCTCGCAACCAATCTTATTCTCCCGACAGGAGAAGATCTTATTCAAACCAGAAGAGAGACCCAAAGTATTCTAATTACCGAAACAAGGACAGAAGCTACTCCAATGATCGATACAGAAGAAGATCCTTTTCTAATGATCGTCGAAATAGAAGATATTCTGGTGATCGCCAGAATTATAGAAGAGACAACAATAGAAGATACAGCCCAGAAAGAAGATACAGTCCAGAAAGAAAATACGCACAACCCCGAGACGCAAGCTTCTATTTTAGGAGAGACCAAAGATCAAGATCAAGTAGCATTGACAGTCGTCGCAATTATAGTCCAAATGGAACTTATTATGGAAAGGATAAGACCAAAGAGAGTCCCAAGGAAACAAAACCTTACGTTCCTAGCGGCGAATTTTCACCTGGAATAAATTGCGCCTCGGACTATGATAAAAATGGTCCTAAAAATTGCTTTAAATGTTTATCTAGAGGAGAACACCATGAATACTTATGCCCCAAATACTTCAAACTATCCAAATTCCCCTGTAGTAAATGTCATGAAGGAAAACACTGGCCCCAGGAGTGCCAGACATCCAAAGGCAGGAGTCCATCTCCAAATAGAAAACCATCAAAGCCTTTAAACTAATATCCCAGGCTGAGGAATCCTCATGTTTTCCCAACTCAGCTGAATGGGAACCAAGATCAAAATCTTTTGATGGGAAGCATGACACTACTGAACCAATGAAGGAAGCGGATAGCTATTCCTCACCAGAGCCAAAAGCTATGGAAACAAAATCCATTCAGCAAAGTACAACCCCCAAAGTTAACGTCAATACCATGAAGTTCCCAAGACCAAGACAATTGTTGATAAATGAATATCCAGATTTAGTATTCTCCCAGCCAGAGCTTTTACAAAAAATGGTAACGGAAATTGTTCACCCAAAGAAAGGATCCAAAATGGACAGATACTACAAGGCAACCATTGAATTCCTTAAAGACCAAAAAAGACAAAGAGAAGAAACTTCCAAGCTAAACAATGTTCTACTTGGAAAATCTCTCTTTTTCATCGAAGCTAAAGTAAAAGACACTCCTTTTAAATTCAGAGGTCTTGTCGATACTGGAGCTACTAATAGCTTAATCCACCACTCATTAATTGAGCAATTAGGACTACCAATGGAACCCCTCAGACTAAACATCTGTACCGCCACTGGATCATCGAACAAAATCGTTAAAGGATCAGTCAAAATTAATTTCCTTTTGGAAACTAGAGACGGTAAAGAAGTTGAGTTTACAACCACCTTCATAGTCACTACCAAGCTAAACAACCTAGAAGCTATTTTTGGAGCAGAATTTCTATTCCATGAAGAAAACATGTGCTCTATCAACGCCCACTCTCTAGTAATCAATTTTGACAACCACTATCACTCTGTACCTTTATGGAAACAGAATCCTGAGATCAATAAATTGGAATACATTGAACTTCATCACTCAATCAGCCATGAACTACATAATGATTGTCAAAACCACGACAGTTGCTATCTTAACTATCATACCATTAAAAAACAATACCAAAATGAAGTCATGCCTCCATCTGAGGAATTCTTTGATAACTTTGATGAATTAAAATTCGAAGAATTAGATAAAGTTATCAGCCTAGATGCTGGAGACTATGATAATTGCCCCAAAGAATGGCAAACCAAAGTAAGGAAATTAGTAGAAGAGTTCTCTGATAGGTTCTCTAAAAATAAACTTGACATAGAGATAACAGATCTCTATGAAGCCTCTCTTCCTACCGAAGATGGGAAGATAGTTTGTCAAAAGTCAAGAAGACTTCCCCACCACAGATACGAATTTGGCCTTAAAGCTGTCGAACAGCTTGAACAAGCTGGAGTAGTAAGAAAATCAGATTCTGAATGGAGAAGTAATGTAGTTATGGTTCCAAAACCAGTTAACCCTGGTGATAACAGAGGAACTACCAAAGCTGAAAAATTAACTGGACACCAAAATACCAGTCAACTATATAGACTTTGTCTTGACTTTAGAGAATTAAATGACGTATTGATATTTCCACAACAATGTCAATTCACAACCATCGACAAATTTCTGCATACCCTCAAGAATAAATGGGTCGTAAAATTGGACATATCCTCTTCATTCTTCGTCATCCCCATAAAAGAAAAAGACCGGCATAAGACCGCCTTTTGGCTTAATGACCTAAGCTATGAGTTTTGTGTCCTAGTCATGGGTCTAAAATCTAGCCCTTACCATCTCAACAAATTTTTGGAAAAGGTCTTTTCCAAAGAAAGATTTGAGAAACTCAAAGCAAAATTTTCTGAACAAGAAAGGAAACTTCTTCCAGAAGATTTTACCAAGCTCATCCTATACTATTTCGATGACCAATATGTCTTTGCAGAAACCCTAGAGAAACTCTATGTTAATCTCAAGATAGTCCTGTTGGCTGCCAGAGAAGCTAAAATTAAATATAGCATAGAAAAATCTTCCTTCTTCACCAAAGAAGTGACCGTTTTAGGTTACGTCTTTAATACAGAAGATGTTGTCCTAACTATGGACAAAGCCAAAGCCTCAGGTATTCTCAACATGAAGAAACCAAGCTCTCTCTATGAGTTGCACAGTAGACTAGCAAGTTTCCAATATCAGAATATGTTCCTTCCTTTTATTAAGCATATTCTGTATCCCCTGAACTTCCTCCTTAGGAAAAAGGAATTCACTTGGGGTGACACTGAAGAAACAGCATGGCAATTAGCCAAACAGCTAAGCACTCTGAATCTAAGATTAACCATCCCCGATCCAACTGATGAATTGGTTTTGGTCACTGATGCCTCCAAGATTGCAGCAAGTGCAATTCTGTATCGTGTTAGAAATGGAAAACTGCAATTAGTCAGTGTCAGCAGTAAATACTTTGCCACTGCAGACCTAAACAAATGCAGCTACATGCTAGAAAGCATCGCTTTAGCATTCGGAATGAAAACCTTCTCCGCATATCTGTTGAATTGCAACAACACTGTCAAAATATTTACAGATGCTAAAAGCCTTGTTTACGCAAAAAGAAATGCTTCTCATAGCATTCTTTTAAACTCAACCTTAAATTACATCACAAATATGTGCTCCCTAATACGAGCAGAACTTTATCATATACCAGGAACCATCAACCTACTAGCAGATGTAGTTTCAAGAGCAGTAGCAGACAACCTCAATTGTGCATTACCAAGAGAACACGTTTTATCTAAAACATGGGCAGCCCGTTTACCACCACTACCAGACAATTTAGCCATAGATTCTGAAACTCTGTTTAAATTTCTAACAGAACCCTTAAAACCAGAATCGCAAGACATTTATGACAAAACGATGAGAAAACTCATGGAACCAAAATCTGTTCAAGTTTGGTATGATGAGACCACCAGCCAAACTCCAGAAGAAAAGTATTTTCATGCTTTGAAACTTCTAGAGCAATGGAACTATGAGACAGAAAGACTAGAGAAACTTCCAACTCATTGGACTAAAATCCACATCAACAAATTAGAATTTGACGTAGAAAAGGAAAAACTATGTCTGGAAGAAATCGATAGAATTATGGACAAAGTATATCCTAATGTCAAAAACTCTCTAATTTTTAAAAGGATAAGAAAAAGCCTAATTGAAGCTAGTCAAAGATATCTCAAAATCTGCCATTCAGGAATAAATGAAGAAGAAGTCTTCAACCTGACAGCTGACTTAGACATTATTAAATCTAATTTGTCAGACCTTGAAAAAGAAGGAGTTGAAATGAATGTTAATGAAATGATGAAAAACAACTTTGTCACTATAATGAACATTCAATCAGAAAATACCAATCAATCTGATTTCACTCCCACTCTAATATATACCATGTCAAAGCAAGCAAAATATTTGCCAAGTCTTTGTGAGAATAGCAACGGCATCGATTTGCCCATGCAGGAAGCACTAATTATAAACCCAGGAGAAGTAATTAAGACCAATCTTAGGATTTCTTTCAAGATTCCAAAACATCATTGTGGCTTACTTTTAGGTAAAAGCTCAGCCAAAACAAAATATGGAATTTCAATAACACTAGGATTAATTGACGTAGGCTTTAGAAACGAAGTTTGTGCTGTTTTACAAAATATCTGTACAGAAGCACAACACATCCCAGCAGGAATTGCTTTGTGTCAATTGCTATTAATTCCTAGTTATGTTCCAAAAATCGAATTAGCATCAAAAATTGATCCCTCTAACAGAGGAAGTTTTGGAAGTACTGGCCATTCCTTCAAAGAGATTAATTGGAAGGAGTTGGAATTGGAAAGCCAACCCCCAGTTCCGATCAATATAATGAAGATTGACGAGAATCAATTAGCAAAATTCAAAAGCTATGCTGACCCCGATTTCTTTTCAATTGATAGTCTAGATATCAAACTGCTTGGATCCCCTGAGCAAAGATGCAGTCAATTGAACAATATACTATCATTGGAAACTGATCTCCTGGACCTAGCCAGTCAAACCCTTATCCAAAACCTACCCATAGTCGATTTATTGAATGTTACCACATCTTCCAAACAAAATACCAGTTCCACCACCAGAGTCCTAAGATCATCAAAAAATAAAATAGAATCCAACGATAGGGAACCTAAAATGACCAAACAAAAGAGTACTAGACCCATTTTAAGAAATCTCAGATCGTCAAAAGGCGAATCTGATCCAAAAGACCACCCAGGAATAGACCCAAAATCTATTTCCTCTGAGAAACCTATAATTGATTCAAAAGAGTTAAAACCAAGCTCGACCAGTTTGGATACTAATGAAGTGCCACAAGAAGGGACAGATCTCCCTGAAGAATTGACGAATGAAAGCTCTAATAATTCAAAAAACAAAACTGAAGTCACAAATAAACCAGAAATTGATTCTGATATCAACCCTGAAAGTACGCATCATGAAAATTCCAATTTTCCTGACACCTCTGAGAAAGATAATATTCTTGACAAGAAATACCAAGAATTACAAGAGAATGAGAAAGAAATATTGACTGAATTACTTAACAGTGATTTAATCAATGAGAGGAAAATCTCTCCAGAAAATTTCATATCTCTTCAGAAAAAAGATGAAAGACTTAATGCTATAATGCAGAATCTCATTGGAAATGAAAATGCTTATAATTTCTTTTTCCTAAAATCAGGAATAGTGTGCAGGAAATTTAATAAGAAACATCCAGGAATTTTAGATTATGGAATATGTATTCCAGACATCCTTCTTGATGCTGTTATGATATACATTCACAAAAAATTTCTACATCCAAGCGTTACACAGACTTACAAAGAATTTTGTAGTCTCTATTATCATGCTTTTGCAAAAAAGAGTGCTTCAAAGATATGCAAACTCTGCATAACATGCACCCAATCACGGAATGTAGAATTTAAAGAAATACCACAAGGAAAAGAACGGTCCATCAAACCTACTAAACCCAGGCAAGCAATTTCAATGGACATTCTCTATTTACCTAAATCCTCTAAGAATCACAGTCATGGACTAATAATCACAGATCTTTATTCCATGTACCTTTACTTTTACCCTCTTAAAAGTAAATCAAGCTCAGATGTAGCAACCGCATTTAGAAGTTTTATAAGCACAAATTGTGCTCCTGAAATTGTCTACACTGATTGCGATCAATCCTTTAGAGGAGAATTAGAAAATGTCTTAGCGATATGGAATATCAAACACATCACAAGTTTCCCATATTCCCAAAGACAAAATAGTGTTGAAAGTCAAGTTAGAACTTTCAAAAATGCCCTCAGAGCAGCTCTTTTAGAAAGTACCATATTTAAAACAACTGATTGGCACATTCTCTACCCCCTAGCCATTTGCAGAATAAACACAATGCTTACCAAATATGGTGTAAGTAGAGAACTCGTACATTTTGAAAACACCCTAATGACCAATCTTCCCCTAATTCTAGACGAATCTTTCGACCCATTAGAGAAAGACCTTGATACACTGTCAAAAAGATTCAAAGAAAAAATTGGACGATTTATGAACAAGAAGAAAAGAGACAAATCCCGCTATAAACTAGGGAAATCAGTCGGATTTTATCTTCATGAACTTGTCATGAGACGTGTTTATGTGCCAGAAAATGTTTTAGAAAAAAGATATGAAGGACCCTACAGAATTATAGGCCTTCACCCCCGAGGTGCAACCATTAAGGATCCAAAAAATGGAGACACCTTTTCAGCCACCTTTGAAAACCTAAGAAAAGTCAATCTTTCTGAAGTCTTAACGTTCCTCCCAGAAAATTTTGACTCTGAGCTGAAAGAAGTACTCGGGTTACACCGTTACAACAAAAGTGAAACCCAGGAGACAACAGAAGAGGATCAATATACCTTCGAGAAACCAGAAAAACCTTTGGAAAAACAACCAAGAATTTTAAGATCCGGGAAAATATTCAACTTCATTCATTCTCCCGCCAACACCAACTTGAGAACGAAAATTCTATGGACCAAAGGAAAGAGCAGAAAATTTTCACAATATTTGAAAGAGAATTTTAATCGAGACAAGCCTCGTTTTTCAATACTGAAACGGAAACCTTACACTGACCAATCACGTTTTTTCAGTACTGACCAATATTTTCTGCATAATATTTGGCATTTTGAAGCCAGACTACCGCTAAATAAATGTCATCTTAAAAGCTACCAATCGACCATCAAATCATCCTTCTCATCTCCCGGTCCTGGCAAGCTGATATTATTTTTCGAAGAAGAATGTTCTCAAAATATATCATACAAAAAAGTCAAATTTGATAAAGTAGAAGTTAATTTTTACGATGACGACGCTTAAACAAGCCCCTCTCATCCATTGTCAACCAGTCAAAAGGTTTCATAAAAATATGACTTAAAGGAAACTAGGAAAAATCATGCAAATAAAGCAGTAATGTCATAAGAATGGACGGAATGAATATTAAGGTTAAAGGAGAGAAAGGATAGGGAAACAGTTTATCTTTTAATCTCTCTACCCCAAAAATTTGTTTTGAAATCTTTCTTGAAGTAAAGAAAGGAGTCTTATTTCAGACTGATTAAACCTGTACATTTCATGAGAAAACCCAAAGGAATACCAAAGTCAGAAAAGTGAAACCCATTATTTAATAGAAATGTTTATTGGAAAAGAAACAAACAAAACAGATCAACGCATTGGTTCATATATTGGACCATAAAAATCGACTGGATCATATGGTACATATACAGATTCATCATCAAAATCAGTAAGTGGAACTACTGGAACCACTGTACCAGTTGATTCTCCATCATTCCAGTCGAACAACCCACTCTCTTCTCTTCCAACAGAAGATTCTTCAACAGCAGACTCCAACAACCCGGCAGACTCTTGTTTCTCATCACCTTCTTGCATGATGATGATCATCTTATGAACATTACTTTCCTTCATCAAAGCGTTGATATAGGATCTAGCCATTCTAGCCCTGTATTTCATAGTTATCAGACGGAAATAACGCACTGGGAGAGTCAACATATACTTGACTCTTCCCCAGAATTCTTGCAGGAAGGGTAGGAAGACCATCTTCGGAGATTAACAAGAGTTAACTGAAAGAGCCACCCCAAAAGATCCTTTAAGGACAATTCATCGTCAAAATTAAATCAATGATTCTTTCTGAAAGATTTCATTTGGAATGTCTACTGAAGAAGAACTCCCCTACCATCATAATTATGTACTCCTACCTCATGAAGAGAAGAGAATAATAACTACCAGTCATACGATCAAAGACCAACATGATCGGCCCCTTAACATCCTATATGACAGTACACCAGGAGATAATCTAGTTAAATTAGGTTATACAGTTGCTGCCCAGGCTGTACAAATGAGACCAGTACAGATGGGAAATTATGCCCAGCTGAAAAGAGTATTGATACCATTAGTAACGAAAAATGAAGGATTAGTTAACCTTAAAGCAATAGTTGTTGAACACATTGGAACAGTATACCCTGGATTAGACCCGATGGAAGCCCACTCTGTATTCCACAGACTGGACCCTGAAGGAACCTTTAATATCGCAGATCAACCTGGAGGCGAAATCGATCTAGTAATTAGATGGTCAGAATCATCCCTAAGACTCACAGAAAGTTACAGAATTGGAGAAGAACTTAAGCTATTTAGAAATCAACTTAATGACCAGATGATAGTAAGTGGATACTATGACCCTGAAAGAGACTATGCCTCTCTTCCATTTACATTTGTTTCTGAAATTCTACCTGAACACTAAGAGTCTGCAGACAGGGAACTGGAATTCCAAACAAGCAGTTAAGAAACAAGGACACGGCAATCAATAGATACAAGAGATAAATTTAGTCCTCCTTCCCCCAAAACTCAACCCAAAATTTTCAACTTTTATTACCCCTCCCCCTCCTACATACCTTTCTTGGGGAACAAAATGGGAAAGAAAATCAGTCCTCCCCAAGAGAGCCAACTTTTCTGAAAGCTGCTCCACCAAGTAAGAATTATCTAATGTCCCTTGTACACAAATTAACTTGGACAGAACAAAGTCTTGAGGAACTAAAACTACTATCACCTAGAACATGCTTTAGATATTATGGAAAACCCCTCATGGACCACCTCAACAGAGGATGTCATAGACTGTTGACACTTCTCTGTGGAGAGGATGGACATACAGTAGAATTTGATCTTGACGGACTAGTTCAGCTACCAAGAAGAATTAGTTTAGACAAAGGACTTACAGTTCTCTATTGGTGTAGCTGGGAAACCCAAGCAGACGTAGAAGGAGACCCTATAAGAAGTTTTCCCGTGACAACACTTTGTCATAAAAGAAATGATAACTGGACAACCATCAAACTTTATGAACTAAGGAAAAGCCTGTCTAAAACAGGTTACCCTTTTGATTTGCCTTATGCAGCTTATGATAACCCACACCATGATGAAAGACCACCCCCCGCCGAAGACTCAAGCTATTTTTTCGAGACATCCAAAATAACAATAGTCACAAGACGAGGAACAAGACCAAACTTGTATTGCCATCAAGCTATCCGAAAGCTTGTTGGAAATTGCAAAGGAAAACACTATTATGACACCCGTGTCAAGCTAAGGAAAGACTTTGTCGACCTTCCCGTAAGATACATTCAGCTACATTCAAGCTACCTATTTTGGTGGCAAGTCAAGGAAGACTTACGTCCTGTTGACCATGACTTTGAAGAGAACGACGATGCTGAAAACAGCACAGAGGAACATTTTGAATTCTGAAAATTGACAAAGACTACCATTTGTCACTTGAACAGTAATATTTTAAATTAATCTGTATTTTCAGCCGTTCATCCCTGCCAAGTCTGTCAAAATAAGAATTAAATTAGGATGAATCAAGTCCCTACATTTAAACTTAGAAGAGACCCGTCCAACCCTGAACATTATGACCGTATTCAGGAAAATTACCAACCAGGAATTTATTCTGAAATAATTCCAGGAAACCCGCAAGGAATGGAAACTCAGCAAGAGGAAAACTCCTTAGAACTTTTAAGTAATCTTGTATCAACCAGAATTACAAGTCAAACACCTTCCTCTAGCCAGCTAAGGAAGCCATATAAAATTTATAGAACAAAGACATTTTACAACTCCAAAAATCAAGGATTCTGGCGACATCCTTCCCAGGACTCAAATCCACCCGAACCTCATTTCCAATTTTTCGCCCCACAGCTAGAATATTCCGGAAAGGAAGTCAAAGGGAAAACCAGAAAATCAGCGATTAGAAACATAAAACCCAAATTAGACTTAGACAGAGAAGAAGTAGACCCAGGACAGAAAGAGAAGAAGATTAGGAAAGTAACTCGAATTTCCAACCCTGATCTTCTACTGTCAGCTGAAGAAGGGATAGAATACCTTAGGAAGATCTATGAAAGAGAACTAGAACAAGGAGAGAAAGCGAATTGCAAGAAATCGAATATCCTCCCTCCATGGAAACCAAAGTCATCCTCTTTCACAACCAAACCTCCTAAAATTTATATATCAGACCTACCAATCTTGAAAGCTACACAAAAGGGACGTATTGCTAAGAGTGTACCTCCAAAAACCATTCAGAGACTTGTGAAAGTCGCTCTGTATGGAAGAGTTAACGCTATTTTTCAACCACCCCCAGTAGCAACAAGTTCTGAGCCAACTATTAGCAAACTCAAAGCGGACGAACCAAGCAAAGAGCCAGAGAAAGATGATGAATGTGAAAGAATTCAGTTTCTCACAAATCAAAATCCACTAATTGTACTAAATAAAGATCCCAGGAATGACAAGGAAATCAAGCTCTATAGTAATGAAGGATTCATATCCATCCCCTGTACCAATCATGCAAAACGATGTTCTTGCCAAGAACTCTGCCTATACAACAACCTGGAGAACCTATTGTACACTAAGGTTTGCCTCCCCAAGAAATACAGTAGAACCTATGAGGAACCAAAACCCCAGGCCATCCCAAAGAAGAGTGGTAAGGATTACATGAACCCCTCCATAGTATTCTTTGGAACTGTTGGAGAATCTGGACTTTCATATCCCAAAATCATGAAGAACCAAAGCCTTGCCAACCTCAAAAGAAGCAAACCAGAAGAATATAACCCTCCCCTATCATCATGCGAATTTAGAAACTCTGATATTCTTCAAGATATGGTTACCCAAGTATACCGGAAAGAATTTGGAAAGTTTACCAGGAGAATTACTGAAACAGATCATGAAGACCATCCCATAACAGACGACAATGGTCAGAACCACTATGCGAGATTTTGTGGAAAGAAAAAGGAAAAGGAGATGTTAGATGTTAAAATTCTTGGACCCTCAGAATCCATAGAATCCAGACTAATTAACTCAGTCCCAGTCAAAATCTTTAAAGGTGAATTTGATTGCATGTACTGCGAACAAACCATCAGAGTAAACTCAGCCACTGATCTTACCGAACATTTATTCCAAGAACACAAGAACCTGACAAAAAGCATCATGACCTGCCCTGTTTGCATCAACGTCAGAATACTAGACTGGAAACAGTACCCTGAACACTGGACACTCCGCCATGAACCAGGAATAAACCTAATGATGGTACTGGACGAGCTTCAAACCTGTTTTAGATACCAATATGGATTCGCTCTTCTACTCTTCCACCAATTCATGGAAAAACTGAATGAAGAACCACAAAGAAAACCCCTACCCCTGAAAAAACACTACCTAGACCCCAAAGGGATAGGAGGATTCTTGGAACTTGAACCAGAACTGAATTCTTCTCATAAGACCGATCTAATGAACTACCTCAAGAGTTCGTTAACTGCCAGAAGAACTCTTTTCCTTAAAAGGTTGGAAGAAGACAAACGATCTGAAGAAAAACTCTCTTCGGAACCAGAGCAAGACATTGGATATTTTACATCTCAAGATAATTATGAAAAGGAAAAGATCAGACAACAGGAAGAAGCCAACCAACCTCCCTCCACCATAACTAGTGGAATGTTAGAGGAATCTTCTAACAAGGAAATCTTTGGGATTGATACCATAAACCTCCCCTCATTCACTGCTACTAAGGAAAGTTGTTTAAACAACAATGAAGCCTTTCCCAGTTCGTCGGAATATAACCCTTACCAGGAAACCTCTATAACCAGGAATGTACCAGACTATACTCCATCAACAAGACTACCAGAATCGGATCAAAGCCAAAGGGCAGAAGTCACATTTAACCCTTCTGCCAGCAATTTGGAAGCCAGTGGAGATTTCAACTTCTATTATTCGTTTCTCCATGATCAATATTATGAACCGGCCCCACATCCTGGGCAAAGCAATACAAATGAGGAAAACCATTGGGCAAAATATGAAGTCCCGATGAACCCCCCAATAATAACCCTGGAAAACCAAAGACAAGAAGGAGTACCCATGGAAGTAATTCAAAACTTCAATCTCAACAATGCCGATCTCCAAGACGAGACCATCATGGCACAAGCTAACTATCCCCAAGAATTTCCATCTTTGGGTCAAGCCTTTAAACCTCCCAGAAGAGAACCAAGATTGAAGAAGATTGAAAGAAGCAACCAGACCACCAGAATGAGTCGAGACCAGAAACCAACTATGGGACTCATCCCCAAGACCTCTGGGAAACCAGCCAACCCAGAATATGACCTTATGCTTCATACCCCTATCCCCTTTCTCGACTATGAAAATTAAAATTGTATGTATTTAACCATTTGTAAACATTTAATAACTCTCAGGCATAAAATTACAATCGAAATACTTAAGTTCTAAAGCAATGACCTAATTTATAAAAAGCTTTAAAACTAAATTATGCAACTAAATTGAAGGTTAAATGTAATAGATTAAACTTAGGGAATCAGTGACATTAGCCCTTTATAAATTGTAAGAGATGTAATATTAATTATGCCATCGAATTATACCTGTTAAAATCGCAACACACTCTTTTTCTTCAGTCAAAACCAAGGACGGATAGCACGTTAAAACGCCATCAATTAAATATCTGATACTACCTAAGTACCATTCGTTTGTACCAAAGCTATCAGTGCGACACATGAAAATAAACGTAAAACGCCATCAATACGAGTTATGGATCCTGTCGTCGAAACGCCACCAATTTGCAAAATTGGAAACGCCATCAATGAGTTAAGAGTCAACGTAATAGAAATTACCCTCTCTCAATTTAATGATTATAACGCCCCGAACATAGCGCCATAAATCAGATCGGCGCCGCCAATTAGAACAGCGTCAACAACTCTGATGTCCCAAACGTTGCGAACCGGAAAATTATTGTATATTTTCCCCATTTCATTTATATAAAACCCCTACAAGACCCTTTAATGACTTCCCTTTAAAATTCAAGTTAAATTAATGAAAACTTTCTCTCTTAAAGATAATAATAAGTTTAAAGTAATAGGGTCTGCTATATATATATAGTTGTGTTAAAACCCCCATGAGCACGATTCAAAGTTCCTAATAATGGCCAACATTAAATTAAAGTAAATTAATATCTAAATTACTGTTTCGATTTCATTAAAGCCATTAAAATATTTTTTAAATATTGTACCCTTCATTTTAGCCCCTGTCTAAACAAACTATTGTACTTAAAATTATAGCCACTGTCCAATCAACTATCTAAACCCAGTATCCCTCCTACCTTACTGAGAAGAAGACCGATAACCTCCATGAATGGCCTATCAACTTTTCCCCTCAACCTTGCCTAACATTATTCAGTCAGGAATAAACCTTCCAGTGTGGAACAGTAACAAGAAGACAGTTGTAGAGAACTATAATGAGTGTGCCTTTAAGGATCATATAAACATTTATTATGACTCAACAACCCAGCTCTTTTACCGTAATGAATTTAACTTTGAAACTAACTTCAGATTCCTCAAAAGCCTGGAACCATCCAACAACTTCGGGATTAGATTTGTAACCTCATCACCGAAGGACGAAGCTGGTTTAGTGTTCCTAGATGGCCAAAGTGCATTTTACCAGTTATGCAAGAAACATAGTGAGGAATTGGAGAACCTCCAAGTCTATCACGTACCATATAGCATGAAACCTGGAAACCATATGATCTTCAGCCCTCAGTAACGACAAAGAACGGTAGGAAAATGAATATCTTAATTCTACCATTCATACTTATCAACCTTCCTCAAATCTACAGCATACCCTTAGAACTAGCGGTTCAATCTATCCAAAGGGAACCCCTCAATACCATTTACATCCCAAAGAAGCAACATGAAATAATCAAACTAATGAACTTCCATAACATCACCTATCAACTTACTAGCCTTTCTTTAAGTTTAAATAGACTTAATCCTAATAGAGAAAGCGAGCATGAAATCATATTTGACCAGACCGGTGCCGCCTATGCTAAAAGTGTGCTATATCGAACACCGACAGAAAATAGAATATTCTGCAATAGCCTTGGAGGCCAAATGTTGGACCTCCAAACATTTACGGAAAGAAGACTTTCTAGTTCTGACAAAATTATGTTTTCCGACTACCTAAGAATTGAAATTCCCCCAGCCTTTAGGTGTGAATTCATGGGAAAAATTGAAACTGGATTACAGTGTGTAAAATCTTATGCTAACCTAGCCAAGAAAACCTCTCTTGAAAGGAATGAAGCTCATTTGAGTAATGCAGACTTCTATGTGTATTATACCACTTATCATTTAGGACAAGTCTTATTTTTGACTAAAAATGGAACCGAAATCAAATTAGATGAAAACCCTATGCATACCGTAATGTGCAGTCTTCCCTACCCAGGAAACTCTGATAACGTTACTCATATCGTCCAGCAAAAATTCTTTAACCATCTAACCCAGATCTATGGAGAACTAATAGACACTATGATGGACAAGAATGACGTCCTACAAAACTCTTTGCTCTTACTAATGGACAAAGGTGATTACGGACACACAAGGCCTTTAACGACCATTGAAAGATGCCACAAACTACAAAGTTGGTTTCCCAAAGAGGAATATCAACTAGAGAAAACCAGAAATAACGGACTACAGAACTGGATGGACAGACATATCTCAAATATCCAGAACATAAATGAAAACCTCTTAGAAATTAAGAAAATCCTTATAAGCTTCTGTAGCACCTTATCAACAAAAGACTTACCACTGATATCTCTCTACAATGCCATTCTAAGTTTCCACATTAACCTGGTAGATGTAATTAAAGTCTTTGCTTCCCACATTAAAAAGGAGAATTTCCAATTCAAACAACCACCCCTCTTTGATCCCAAAGATATCAATGGTCAAACCTACCAAACATATCTGGAAAAATTATTTGAAACTAATCTTGATGAAGAAAGTCTCAAATTCTTAATCACCAGATTTGAGAATGAGAAATTCTACTTACTACAAAAGACCAAAATATATTTGCCAGACCAACTCAAACCAATGCACCCTTTACGCTTTAGTGACTTATCTAGCAATCAAGAACAGCAGATTCTTAGAGAAATGATTAATAAAACTAAAACCCCACAGGCCAACAAAGTGGATAGAGCGTCTGAAGGGCAAAGGATTAAAAGAAGTTGGATAGGACAATATATAGCAAGTATTACAGGATTAGTACCAGAGGAAGATATAGAAAAAGTCTCCAGAAATGAGGAGAAACTCTTACAGAAGGAAAATGAAATTGTAGGAGAAATTCGTAAAATAGAAACCAAAAGTAATAAGATACTAAATGCCATTAAAGAACAAGATAAGAAGTTTAACACCCTGTATAAAGATGAGCAAAGATTACAAGAAACCCTCATGGAACTGTTGAAAGAAGAAACAAAAGATGTCGCATATTTGGTAGAGATTACAAGAAGCTTGGAAGTATTATCCGATGTCATATTGGAATTCCAAGGATTCCATAATCAATTGATGCTTCTTCCCCTCCTTCTAGAAGAAGCTGAAGAAGGACTACTAGCAGTCCTTAGTCAGACATTATATCCTAGTCTTTTACCTGAAGATTTCATGAAATCCCATCTTTTGGATTTTGGAAGCTTTGCTTTCCAGAACCCTAAAATCAAAACCTACATGAATCCGGAAGGAATATTCATTAGCCTTACCATCCCTGAATTCCATCCTACCTTTACCCTCTTTAGGATTAAAGGAATTCCCTTTTGGTCCAAAAACTCTTTCTTTGAGATCAGACCTGAAAGCGAATTTGTAGCCTCCAACAAACTAGGCCATTTCTTCGACTATGAAGAAAAGGGATGTAAACATGTTAAAAACGGATTATTATGCCTTCAGAATTATTTCAACATCAGGAAAAAGCCAGACAACTGTGGTCATGAACTTGCCGTTGGTAGATACGGGAAAGCATGCACAGAAAGCATCTATGCCATACCAGCCCCCAATTTCCAAAATTATTTTGAAGACCCAGAAAGCAATATAGTGACTATCTCTGCCTTCTATCCTGATAAAGCCATCAAAACCTGTGGAACCACTCATTCATCCTACAACATAACAAGAGGCTTAACCTTGATTAGCCTTGAAGGAGACTGTTATATTGAAACATCTGAACTATACATATATCCAAGCCATGTAGAACACACTAGATTCTTAATGGGTCACTCAAAGCTAGATCTAGCAAGTATCTCAAACGAACTAGGAGAACTTGCAGGAGATTTATCCCTAATACACACTACCAATCTATCTCTCCTTATTGAAAACTTCCAGAAATACAGTGAAGCCACTGGAATAGAAAATCTAGCCCTTAGAGATGCTGAAAAGGAATTAGAAAAATTTCAAGCTCTTGAAGACCTTAAAAATTTTACTACCTTAGCTCTACACCTAGAAAAGGTGACAGAAGAAAGCTCATCCCTAGCAATTACAGCAACCCTCATTACAATCTGCATAAGCATAACAATCTTACTTTGTTGTGTTATGATCTGCGCACCTTGCAACAAATGCTTTTTCTCATCCATAGGATTCATTTTCAAACTAATTTTTAGCATCCTCAAAATCATCAGTTGTGGGATAGTTAACTGCATACAGGAAAATATCATTATGAAAAAATCATCACAAAACTACCCCGAAGAAGATTTGCCATCAAAATCTAAAAAGAATAAAAAGATAACTAAGACTGAACCCACTAAAAAAGAGGAAGAAACAACCCTCAGATCAACCTCAACCATGGGAAACAAAAGAGAGACACTGTCTCTTCCTGAGTTAAGAAAGGACCCCTTCCTAAATTATTCAACTATTGATCATTCAAGGAAAACCCCTGTAAGATCCAATATAAGAACTAGTTACAGTAAGAAAGAAGAAAGAGTCCATTTCCATCATGACTCGCCTAAATTTAGTTACAACTATGATCTTAATAGCTTCAACAAAATACCTTGGGTAATAGAAAAAGAACCCGATGGACGACTAGTGTTATCAAAGACAGTGGACAGACTTAAAATAACTTATGATGTACTCAGTCAACAGTCCATCTCACAAAATGGACTTATAGTAAACATTCTGAACCCCGACAGAACCACTATAGATGATTATTTTTCAGAAATAAACAAACAAGAAGCCCCCTCCCTGATATACAGAGGAGCAGATCTATCTCTGGACGGAAACCCTGAAGTTCTTTATGATCCAGAAAAAAGACTATTTAAATCCAAAACCAATGGAAAGATACTCCTTGGATATAACCAACCTACAGATATATATAGTAAAGTTTGAATAAGAATTTGTCCTCCATCCGAAATCTGACAATGGAGCAAGATTTATCAGAAAATTTCTCTCACTTAAGAATCGGGAAAAAAGTGGAAATAATAAAATTGATTGATGCCAGATGCCGATTCAAATGGGATTCCCCATTAGGCCAATATATTAATCAAAACATCGGGAATAATGAAAATATCTCTTCCATCAAATGGATAATTCTCACGCTAGACGACTACTTTAGAGCCACTCAACTTATTGATAACGGCAACCCCACCGTTGTAGTATGTGACGGAAAATTACAGAAAGCAGTACAGTGTAACTCCTTTCATTATAATCAGCTAATTTGGATTATCTTCATGCAAGTGGAAATTCATCCGGCAGACATTCCAACTCGTGAGATTAACCATCTAATTAATTGCAGGGATCTTGAGACCCTAGAACAAACCGCTAGAAGAACAATAATTTATCAACCTCGAACCACAGAACTACCAGCTGATCAAACTGAACCAAGTTTTCCCCCTGATACCCGATTCCAGATTCCTGAAGATCTAAGAAAATTGATAAGCATCAACGTAGAACACCAAACTCAAACTTTAAGTGAAGGAATTAACTTGACAGAATTAACAAACCTGATAATCAGGTACCTAGATTCAAGACCCAACATCAAAGATGACCAGAATCCTGTCATGACCATAATCCAAAATGATCCTTTAGGAAGGATACTAAACATCAAAGCATTCCATGAAAAACAAACTGAAACCCTTATAAAACAATACATCAAAAATTGGTTCCGCCAGTAAAACACCTCAAAGCCATTCAAAACAACCAACACTAAAATACTCCCTTTAAAATCAATCTCCAAAATTTCTTCAGCCACTAAAATGAACCAAGATCCCCAAAACCCGTATCCTCCATGGAGATCATGGGAATGCATTACTCTTAGGCAAGTAATGAATGCAAGATGTTGTTTCAAACCTGGAGCCCCTCTGTCACGATACATAGTCTCCAACCTGAAGCCCAACCCTCAATCGATGCAAAATATGTATACCATAAAGCATTTAATCCAAATCCTAAACCGACATTTTAGGGAAGCTATGTTAATAGACCCTGAGAACCAATTAGTCGTCATATGCAACAAGGAATTGGAAGAAGCTGTATCTTGTCGCACCTTCTACCATTATCAGCTAATCTGGATAATATTCATACAAGTCAACTTCCACCCAGAAGACGTCCATCCACAAAGCATCGAAAGTCTCAGAAAATACCAAGACCATGACAGCCTCATGACAGCCTCACAGAATATTATTCTAAAAGAACGAACTAAGGAGTACCACATAACTAAAAGGATAGCAGAAAATAATTACGCCAGATTGATTTATTGGATCCCTGAAGACCTTATGAAATTACTTCACGACCATAATGAGTTGATCCCTCTAACTGCCCCTACTAAGGGAATAAGTCTTAAAAACCTAGGCTACATGATAGTCGACTACATCAAGTCAAAACCCAGCATCAGAGATCCAAACAATAAATGGATGGCCATCGTCAACAATGACCCCTTGGGAGCCCTACTCAATGTTAGAGCTTTCCATGTTGGACAAATATGTTTTATCTTAAATAAGTACATTGACAAAGCATTAAGAATCAAGCATGGTTTTCCTACAAAGTTCATTCGCAATCCAGAAATCAAGATTTCAGAACCGCCTGTTAGCCGTTCTCAGGGGACCCAAATCCCAAAAGCCATACCCCAAAACAACCAGAGTTCAGCCAGCTCAGTAATACAAAAACATCCAGTAGGAACTTTGTTCAAAACCCCAGATGGCCAATTAGTTCTGAAAGTTACCCAACAGAAAGTTATCCCATGCCAAATCCAAAAAGGGTCAAATTCAACAGAGGACCAGAATATAGAATCCTCAGCTACAACATCTAAGGCTGAAAACAGCCAAAAGAGTAAAAATGAGCCAAGCAAAACCTCACAAGGAGTAGAAAATCAGAACCCCCAGGAAAAGAAAGATATTAGCACAGCAGAGGATACAACAAGCAAAGTTAGCCAAGAAATAGCACCCTCAGGAACCAATGTCAAATTCAAGGTCCCTGAAGCTACTCTGCCAATCAAAAAGAGATTCCTAGACGACAAATTCAAATCTCCCAAACCTTCCTTACCAGTCAAGAAAAGAATCCTAGAGGAATTCCGACCCATGATTCAAGAATCCAAAATGACAGAGAAAGACCTTTCCTTTGGAAATCTTAAAATTAGGAAATCCAGGGTCATTCTTGAAAACTGTCTAGGGGTTAAAGGAAAGGAAAAATCAGATTCCCAGTCTTCACCAAAGCACGAAACTAAAGACATCTGTCTTACAAACAAGATTGAATTAAAAGAACTCCCCAAAGTCACTATGATCAAAGCCATCCAGCCCGACCCATTTGATCTAAACTAAAAACTATGGACTTAACTCTGACCCTAATCAGCATTTTACATCTAATTCTCTATGTAATCCCGGTCCTCCTACTCAATGCCTGGACAGTAATTTTTGCCAGAATAGCAATTATCATTGACCCAAGAATAATAATTATTCCTCAACCCCTCCGCTATAGCTCCATCAGAATTAAAAGAATTAAGAGGAAAAATTCAAAATTCATCAATCCTTATGAAATCAGAAGCTGCATGACGATTAGAACCAATAACTAAAATGCCTAAAGAGAAAGATAGTCCTCAATGTCCTGACTTTAAGAAAATTAGAGATTTCTGGATCCAGTTAGAAGCCAACCAGCCACCAGAAAACAGTCAAGCAAAATTCATGTCTGTGCTGAACTATTGGAAAGAAAAAGACCTGGTCCAAAATGGAAAACAACCTCCCACCAATCCTTCCAGCTAAACCATTCCATTTATGTATAGAAGGAAATATCGCAAGTGGCAAGAGTCAACTCTGTAGAACCTTATCAGAATCCCCTCTTATAGAATCTCTGCAATTCAAAATTCTACAAGAACCAATCGATGAATGGAGAAGCTTTGGCCTGCGCAAATTCAACCTATTAGACAGCCTATACAAAGAACCAGACAAATACTCCTGGTACTTTCAAGTAGTAGCTGCCATAACCAAGTTCCAGCAAATAAAAGATACCTCTGGTCTTATCTGTACTGAAAGATCTTTCCAAGCCCAGCAGAAAGTATTCTCACCCCTACTTCTAGAATACGGGCATATTAATAACTTTGAGTATGAAATCATCCAGAAATTATTAGAAAATCTGGGAAGCCTACCGCAATTTTCTCCAGACCTAATTGTCTATCTTAGAGCAAAACCTGAAACTTGTCTAGAGAGAATTAAAGCAAGAGGAAGAAGCGAAGAAGAAAACATTGCCCTGCCCTATTTGAAACATCTGAATATCAAATATGACAACTGGCTGCTAAAGCTCTGTGAGACCCCAGTGATTTGCATTAATACAGACAATTTCAAGAATATGGACATTTCCCCGATTTTTGAATACCTTAATGACCTCAGAGAGATTAGCCAACAGGAAAAGCTACTCTCCAGCCTCATTCAACAGGATAAAGAATCTCTTAATTGATCCATTAAGTAGTCCTGAAAAGGACTGATTGTTGTAGTTTTCGCTCTCCAGCAACTTCACAGCCAGTTTAGTTCTCCCCTCCAGGCAAGGAGGCAAGCCTCTCGACTCTGACCTGACAAGGCTTCATAGCCAATGTCAGCCTCTCCAACCTGACCTCCACAGGCCTGATTCTGACCTCCAGCCGTGGTAGCCTGACATCCACAGGCTTGTATACTGGCAACCAGTGAACCCCCTCCACCGGCTCTTCTTTTATAACAGGAACAATTGGAGTTATCTCCACGGGTGGGTATTGCTCCTCAAGATCCTTGAACCTCTGAGACATGATGAATGAGTGAAGGATTGAAAGCAAGTGATGACCTCCGCCGCTTGTACCATTTATTTATAGCCTAATGACCGCTAGTTGTACCAACGAGCCACCAGAGGCGCTGTTGCCCCTCCGCCAAAATCGGCCCGGTCATTATCAGGCGCGTGGTACACCAACCGGCCACTAGAGGCGCTGTTGCCCCTCCGCCAATCACCCCCGTCATTTCCAAGAGCGTAGTACACGGCCTAACCACCAGAGGCGCTGTTGCCCCTCCGCCAAGATTTAAAGGCCCTTCCCCATGTCATAACCAACCCCCAATGTCACCAGTGCCACTAATTAGCCGACAAATCAACCCCTCCCTTATCAAGAATAAAAGGGGTCGGCCTTAATACACTAATTAGAGGCTCAGGCCAAACTTAGGCCAAAATCAGGCCAAGAACAGTTCAATAAATGAACCATGATACGAAAGCGAATTTAGCCTTGGAAGAAATAGACGAACCAATGGATATTAACCCCACCCTCACAGAAGAGCAAAGAGATAAACTAAGAAACATTGAATGGGCTCAACTAAATATTAGTAATTGTAACCTTTATATTACCAACTGTGAGTCAACCATAGAGCATAACCAACAAATGAGGAAACATTATCTCCAAGTCAAGAAAAGCATACAAGGGTTGCTAGATCAATACATTGACAATTATGAAAGAAGCCTAAAGCCTAACTAAACCATCAACAGCCTCAAAAAGAATCAACATGGAGCGAATTCAAAACATTTCCCCTACATCAAAAACTCCCACTGAAGTATCCTTGTTAATGGCCAAATACATTAGTGATCTAGACAAGCTAAGAGAATATGAAATGATAATACATCAATGTGAAGACAATATAGCTTTCAACCAAGAAAAGAAGGATATGTACGAATTAAGAATTGAAGAGTTAAAAGTTAAGCTAGAGGAAGATAGAACTAACCTCCAATAAGCCCATCCCTTATAATGAAGCCTTTTGCCACAAGAAAACCCGCGTTTAAACCTGTCTGTAGAACCGAACCAAGAATTAAAAACAAAGCAGGACTGATAACAAAGTATGAGAAAAGGCTTAAAAATTTGGAACCAGCAATATTTCTGGTCAAAATGAAGATAGAAGCCTGCAACATGGCCATAGAGCACAATCAAAATAAACTAGCCTTCCTGAAAAAAGAGCTTCATGAATATGAAGAAATGCTGGTCTCAGTTAAAAGAGACCTGGGAAAATTCAAGACCAATGGAATCCCAGAATAAAAACTAACTGATACAAGAATGGGATATTTTGTTCACTCAACATGGACATCCATCAGTCATCTCCCTGGCCCCCCTTCTTCACCACCAGTCTTCTACAAGAAATTAAAGTAAGCTCTTTACAACCTGCCATTATCTCCCCCTGATATCATCAGTCCATGCCTCCACTTCAAAAGAAGAAAGCAAAAACCCCCCCACTGAATCCAAACTCCAAATGCCCTCCCTCCTGTTTCCCTGCCAACTACAGTCAAGAGAACCAAAACACCCCTTCAAACCTAAGTCATTGCTAAATCGTACCTTCCCTGCCACCACCAGCC
>Ga0194116_10001964_pt1 | contig 27692 bp, 26 predicted proteins | sample TA2MahsurfametaG_4_FD_148617 | JGI IMG/M metagenome (GOLD analysis project Ga0194116, IMG submission 148617) | Freshwater microbial communities from Lake Tanganyika, Tanzania - TA2015008 Mahale S9 surface | ecosystem: Environmental > Aquatic > Freshwater > Lake | place: Tanzania: Lake...
CCATTGATAGAAACGATTTAGGGAGTGTCAAAGGGATTGCTTGGCGAAAAGAAGGTACTCCTATTATGAACGCGGCCGAGTCGATAGTCCCAAGCGCTCGAATGGATGTTGACTTACCTGGCTATGCCTGGGATTTACTTCCCTACGAAGAGAATCCGTTGGATTTATATCGATCTCCGTTGTGGCATGCCGAGTATGATGACGCTCGGCGATCTCCGTATGCCGCTATCCAAACTTCTCTAGGATGTAATTTTGGGTGTAGCTTTTGTATGATAAATACAATTAATCGCAATGATGAAAAAGAAATAGGTATTTCTTCTGATTATAGTGGAATGCGATTTTGGTCACCGGGCTTCATTTTAAATCAGATAGATATTCTTACCAATCTTGGTGTCAGAACTATCCGTATCGTAGATGAAATGTTTTTATTGTACCGGAAGCATTATCTTCCACTGTGTGAAATGTTAGCTCAAAGAAAATATGCGTCAGAGTTGAGAATGTGGGCCTATTCTCGTATTGATACAGTAACAAATCCTGAATTCCTAGCAATAGTTAGGCGAGCTGGAATTCGTTGGCTTGCCTTAGGAATAGAGAGTGCAAGTAAACAAATTAGATTAGAGGTTTCAAAAGGAAAGTTTGAAGATGTCGACATTAAAAAAGTTATACAACAAATCCACAATTCTGGAATTGAAGTTATGGCAAACTATATTGTTGGATTACCTGGCGATACTCCAGCAACCATGAGCGAAACTCTAGATCTGTCACTTGAATTATGTACTTCCGGATGGAATATGTATCCCGCGATGGCCCTCCCTGGATCTCAATTGTACAAGAAAGCCTTGGATGAAGGTAGAGAATTGCCCACAAGTTATGAGGGCTTCTCTTTTCATTCCTACGAAACTGTTCCTTTTACATCTGGAAGTTTGTCGGGGGCTGATGTCTTGAAGTTTAGGGACAAAGCATTTGAAACATACCACTCGTCTCCACAATTCCTTAGGCGAATACAAGAAAAATATGGTTCTCATGCGGTGAAAACAATTAATCAAATGACCAAAGTGAAGTTAAGGCGCAAGTTAATTGACCATACAAAATAACTTATTTCGACTACGTCGCTTTTACCTAAATATTTGAGTTTCTTCTAGCTTGTCGACTAGGGCAAGGGCTATATTCATATCTTCCTCATTTTCTATATTAAGAGTAGTAATACCCTCCCTAAGATATATAGAAGTCTTTGAAGCCAATAAGGATTTCAGCCTCTGAATTGACTCAATTTGAGAGAGATAAAATGCTCCGGCAAACACGTACAGTAACTCAAGTTCTTGTCTTGGAACCGCTAAAGAGTGAAATCTTTCAGCCTCTAAAATCCCTTCTTGGTTTAGTTGAAATGCCTAATTCATACTTGGTAGAACTATACGACCGCTTTCCGCTAAGGCTCTTGCTATCTCTAAGTCTATCTCGTTATCGATATTTATCGTGCCAAGTCCACTCCTAATATAAATACGAGTTTTGTTTCCTATCAACTTAGTTTCATTGAAAACAACCGAGCATTTCGTTAGATAAAAAGCACCATCAAAAACAAGGAACTCCTCAAGTTTTTGCCTTGGCGTAGAAAGTCTCCCCGTGTTTGTCTCTGTATCAATCAAAAAACCTCTTCTATCAGATTTAATTCTTTTCTCTGGATGAGGGCTATCAAAAAGCTTTGCAGAAATAACACTATCAGCTCCTTCGATAAGCAATCGTAAAGAATCAAAGTCCTCTCTACTTCTAAAAGGTGAAGTTGGTTGCAGTAGTAGTAAAAAATCTTCACTACTTGCAGAAATTTGCTTCAGTATTGAAGGTAAAAACTCTGCAGTTTTCGAGTCAGAGGTGCTGTGTTGCTCCAATCTTCGATGTAAAGAGAAGTTAGATGTCAACTCTTTTACAGCATCTGGATCAATATTCTCCAGGACGACATTGTCTATGCCTAGAGACCTACAAATCTCATCTACAACAGTCTTGGAATCGGTTGATATTACTATATTCGAAATATTAGGTAGAGAATCTGCGTATTTCATAGATATCTCTAATAAAGACTGTCCTGAAATTTTTTGCAGATTTTTCTCCTTGATCGCCAGAGATGTCCCCTTGGCAGGAATTACGCAATGAATCGACACTTTACTCCTTACTCATGACGTTATCTAACAATTAGTGTAGCATTTTCGGTATGTCTCTTGACTTAATTGTTGAAGTAGGGAATTCTCACGAAGGCAGTTTGGGTATTGCAACCAGTTTCGTTGATATCGCAAAGGATGTTGGTGCAAATTGTGTAAAGTTCCAAATGCACTTACCAAAATTCGAAAGTTCAGATCAAGAGCCCTTTCGAAAGAAGTTCTCTCTTCAAGACAAAAGTAGAATTGACTATTGGAATCGAGTTGGATTTTCCTTCGCTGAGTGGCAACAGCTTATTTCTTACACTCACCAAGCCGGCTTAGAATTTTTGTGTACCCCGTTTAGTGTTGAGGCTGCAGAGTGGCTCTTTCAAAATGGTCGACTCAAAAGATGGAAGGTTGGTTCGGGAGAAGCTACTAATTTCCCTTTGTTAAAGTTCTTGATTGACTCAGAGCTCCCCATTTTAATCTCTCTTGGATTAGTTTCTTGGGACGAAATACATCGAATCAAAGACTTTTTTACCTCGAATAACGCTTGGAGTCGCGTTACTTTGATGCATTGCGTGAGTCAGTATCCGACCCCTCTAGAACATGCAGCTCTAAATTTGATTGACGAGTTGCGCAAGCTAGATGTGAAGGTTGGTTTATCGGATCACTCAGGTGATGTATCAGTGCCTCTTCGCGCCATCGCTATGGGAGTAAATACTGTTGAAGTGCATTTGGCACCCCACAAAAGATTTTTTGGTCCTGATACTCCAGCAAGTCTCTTAAGTGATGATTTAGCATTCCTTGTGAAGATATCTAACAAGTGGACTTTGCTAGATTCCAGCCCTGTATCGAGAGAGAATATGTACAACCAGTCTGAAGAAATAAGAAAAATTTTCAAAAAGGGCGTCTATTGGAAAACGAGTTTACCCAAGGCGCATACAATCACGCTGGATGATCTTGCTTTCTTGAAACCAAGTAGCGAAATATCGGCTATGGATTACTTGGAAGTGATTGGGAAGAGGACTTTGGTTCCTGTAATTGCAAAGAGTCCTGTTTCTAGGTCTGAAATAGGTCAATAATAATATGCAAAGTTTTTTTAGTTCTTATCAAGCGGATTTCTCGTGCTAAATCCTCCTTTTCTCGATGTCGTAGTTACGGCAAGGCCAAGTTGGGCTCGTGTCAAAAGTTTGGTCTTGGAATATTTAAAAATAGCTGGAAATTCTAAACTTCGCGTGACATTGGTTGGGCCAGCCCTTAGTGGTAGGTATGGAAATATTCTTGAATTGATGCCTGAAGGAGTCTTAACTGCAAGTCACTCCACCCTGAGAGAATCTGACGATTTGACAGCAATTGCACTCTCGTGTGTTGATGGTTCACAGTCGCTAATTCATCAATGGATGTCCTCTAGACCAGACTGCGTGTTAGTAATTGCGGATAGGTCTGAGACTCTCGGGGTATCTACTGCTGCAGCCCTTATGCAAATTCCCTTGATTCATTTGCAAGGGGGAGAAATTTCAGGGTCTATAGACGACAAAGTACGTGACACAAACAGCAAACTTGCCGATCTTCACTTAACTACGAATTCAGTTACTAAGCGGCACCTTGAAGAAATAGGAGAAAGTTCTGATCTTATCTTTGAAGTTGGCTGCCCATCTATAGATTTGGTTGCGGAGTTAATAAATAATCCTATGCAAATTTCTGGGCAGCTCACTGGCGTGGGGGTAGAGATAAATGTGGAGTCTGACTTCGGAGTAATAATGTTTCATCCCGATACCCTAGAAGGTAAACAAACTATTGATTGGGTTGCCTCTCTAGTCCAAGTGATTGAGAGATCTCCTATGAAGTGGTTCTGGTTTTGGCCAAATCCAGACCATGGGACTAATTTGGTATCAAAAACTCTTCGAAGAAACCGTGAAGCAGGAAAGTTACAGAATGTACGTTTCATTATAAATCTGCCACCTGAACAATTCATAACTCTTGTCCTCAAATCAAAGGTAATGATTGGAAACTCTAGTTTTGGAATACGGGAAGCTTCTTTCATTGGACTACCTGTGGTTAATCTTGGCACACGCCAATCAGGAAGACAAAGGGCTTTAAATGTAGTGGAGATACGAGAGCCGAATACCAAAGAGCTTGAACTAAAGATCCATAAACAAATCCAAGCGAAATTTTTATCTTCAAGTATTTATGGCACTGGCAATGCTGGAAAACTGTCGGCTAAGATTATTTCTGAATGGGTACCTAAAATTAAATCGCGAAAAGTAAATTGACTATTTGGATTCTCAACTAAAGACAAACCTAAAAGGCTTTGTATGAGCTTTACTGCAATAATTATTCGCAAGCAACAAAAACTTTTGTATCAAGGTTACTTAACGAAATATTCTTTTATTAAAAAACAATTTATAAACATGAACTTTTTCTCTACTTAAAAATCCAAGATTTCTAGCCGCAAATCTAATATACCTAAACTTCGAGCCACCCATGAGAATCGAACTCATGACCTTCGTTTTATGAGAGCGATGTCGCCTCTTCTGCCGGGCTCCAGAAGAGAGTCACGCATTCAACTAAAAATGTTGCTGTGGAGAGCCAGAGATAATTCCCTACTAATGGACATTGAGATAGAGAGCGCTGCGCGGAGAATGTCACCGATAACCACAACTTTCTTGCGATCAAAGTGGTCAGCGATAACTCCCACGATTGATTCAAAAATTACAGATGGTAAGAGTCGAGCAATAAATACTCTTGCGATAGCGGAGTTTGCTATCGCATCGTCGGTTTCTGCTAATTGCTGAGCCAGATCGGTCGTTGCCAGTAGTCCAAGCCCCTCACCGTATGATGAGAAAGACATCGCATTCTAAAGTCCTCTAAAGGCCGGAATGTGCAGCATGTGCTCATTTGCTCCAATGGAACGAGAGGTTGGATTAGGTTTAGCCCCGGACATGGTCCAAGCCTAATTGTTAAAAACCTACTAAGTTCTCCCTGTGAGTGCAGAGTACTATGACGTCGTCATAATTGGAGCCGGAGTGGTAGGGCTTTCTGTTGGTATTGCGCTATTAGATGCAAAGCCAGCGCTGAAAGTCCTAATTCTAGAGAAAGAATCCAAGATAGGAAGTCACGCTAGTGGACGCAACTCAGGCGTCCTTCACGCTGGATTTTATTATTCCCCTGATTCATTGAAAGCTCGTTTTTGTAGAGAGGGAAATCTCGAGTTAAAGAGTTTGTGCAACGAAGGAGGTATACCTGTACAAACCTGCGGCAAAGTAGTTGTTACCCAAAATGATGAGGAAGAATCGAGGTTGGAGCTTCTGCACGCTCACGGTGTCGCAAACGGAGTCGAACTCGAGATTCATGATGGCGGTTACCTACAGACTTACGAGCCTTTAGCTAGAACCCACCGGCGGTTTCTTTGGTCACCCAATACTGCAATTTCCAACTCACACAGTGTAATTCTATTCATGCTTGAGAAATTCATGAAATTGGGTGGGAGGATTTTGTTCAAAACTACAGTTAAACTAAGTTTTAATTCGGGAGAGGTCGTTGTTAAGGGGAACTCTTACAAGTTTAAGCATATTGTTAATTGTGCAGGAGCGCAGTCAGATCGAATTGCAAAAGAGATTGGTGTTTCAGATGAGTACGCGATGATCCCATTCGTGGGAATGTATCGTGCAACAAGTATCTCTCGGCTCCCTTTGCGCACTCTCGTCTATCCAGTCCCCCATAAAATCAATCCTTTTCTTGGTGTTCACTTCACTCTTACGGTTGATGGGAAAGTAAAAATAGGGCCAACAGCAATCCCAATCCTTGGAAGGGAGCAATATTCCCTCTTGAGAGGATTATCCAGTTTCGATATTTGGCAAGTGATCAAGGGCACCCGCTCTCTCGTTTCAGGTGAGTCACACAACTTCTCTGAAATGCTTCGGAGTGAATGGCCCAAGGTGTTCAGGAAAGAGATCGTAAAACAAGCGGCTAATCTGGTGCCGAAGGCCAGTGAAGTCGCTAACTGGAGTCGCAAACCCCCGGGAATAAGGGCCCAACTTGTTCATTTACCCACAGGCCGTCTAGAGCAAGACTTTGTTGTAAGAAGCTTCAAAAACTCAACGCATGTACTAAATGCTGTTTCCCCTGGATGGACAAGTTCTTTGCCTTTTGGGAGACATGTAGTAAATGAATTTGTACTTCCCAGCTTGATTTAGATTTACTCTTCCTGGAGCGAAGCGGAAAACCAAGCGCAGCGCCACCGGCGGATAAGTATGGAATCATAACATTTCACCCTGACACTCTTGATGAAGAACAAAAAAATTAAATCGATTAAAGAATTGATTGTATCTATCAAAACCTCTAAGTTGTTATGGTCTTGGTCTTGGTCTTGGTCTTGGTTTTGGCCTAAATCGGATCACGGTACAAGTGCGATATCAAAAAGACTTAGAGTTGCTCGAGAGGCGAATCTTCTTCCCAACGTTCAGTTGACCTATCAACTGCAAGAAGCCAGATTTTAGAGACAGAGATAGCGAACATGGCTTGAAAGGGGTTTCCACACCCGAATCTGCGTGGTACTGGAGATTCCGGCTTAAAGAGTGCTCAAGCTATTGCACAATGGGAACCCTCCCTTAAGCAAAGAAATTAACTATTTGAATCGGTGACTAAGTGAAAACCTCCTAATTGGATCTTTGGACATGTATGTTTTGACCTCTTCCGGAAGTGGGCGGAATTGGCGTGTATAGTGCTTTGAAAGTATTGGTAGGCAATATGAAGATTCGCTGTCGATATAGTGAAACATTACAACAAGTCTTGAGGAACTTGAAGTAGTTCGAGACCCATAGTGGAAGCTTCGATCAGTATCGGTAGCAAACCAGGTTCCCTTTTTCCCAACTAACTCGATTTTTTGAGCATCACTAAATTGCTTGGACTCAATCTCTTGTGAGATTTTAGAACCGGGTTTATAGCCAATTTCCTTTGCAATCAAAGCGCTCTGGTCGGCAGGAATGACTACTGTTGGGCCATTCTCGGTTAACACATCCTGACACAACAGCCAGATCTTTACGCACTGAGTGCCACCCCCATCCATATGCAGAAGTTGGCTGCCTTTCCAATCGCTCCCGTACTCATGGTTTGATTCTGGAGAATAGAAAATAGATATCTCGTGCAAGCGAGGCAATCTCCCGCCCATATATCTCGAAATAGGCCTCAAAACTTTCTTGTCTAGCGCCCACTGTAGAATGTAAAGGGAGTCGCCTCTAACTTTACTTAAGTCCCAAATCTGTCTTAAATAATCTTTTGAATTAGTTTTGTCCACATTATTATCTAAATGCTCTTGTCTTTTCCTTACTGCAAAATCTGCAAGTCTATCTCCAAAACCCTCATTAAAGCTGAACTCGCTGAAACCAATTTTACGAGGGATCTCAAACAAATCATTTCCTTCATCTTGAAGGAGCTTTTTTACTAAAGTTCTTTCCTTGAAGAACTGAATCGGTTGGAGGATTCTGACAAGAGAATTAAGTGTGGATCTTCGGTTGCGTGGGAATCTTTCTATTTCTTTAATCAACATTCTAACCACAAAATTCCAATATTTCTTCATGAAAGCCTCCTCTAACCCAATGGCAAGCAAAACACTACCACAATTCAGCTTCTGATTAAGCTAGAATTCTTCATGTTGATAATCCAATTCAGGTAATTGTACTAGCGCACCGCTAGCCTAAAAACACTGAATAGAAAGTGGGTAGTTAAGGTAAACTACTTTTACGACGTTCTAACTTGGAAACTCCTCTAACGAAAAAGAAATAGGTGGTGAGCGTGCAAGATAGAGTTACGCGTATTCTCTTCTTTGCTCTCGTATTTCTCACTTCTTTTTTGCTAGCTGTAAGAACGGTCTTCAAAGTAGCATTTAGCGAGTCCAAAACAATCATATTTATAAACTATAGGGCATTCGGGCATTCAGTCTTGGATAGTTATGGAGTCTATGACTTCTATGGAAAGACATGTTTGATTGTATCAATTGGTGAGCGATTTGAAAGAAATACAACTCTCAACTGGATTATTCCACCAGGTAGCCTGTTTCAGTTCTATTTACCGAGTTGGCATCGACGCTTTTCTGCAACATCAAAGTACTCCTTAAGAAAATTTGTTGGGCCTGCTGTATTCCGCTTTCTCCGGGTAGCACAAACACTCCGATTAATTCCCTCCAAAACTCAAATTGAAGTTGAAAATGCGAAAATTATGTTGGAATTGGCACCCTTCCACCTTAAAAAATACATAAGTTGGGACTTTAAGCGCAGCAAGGTATACGTAAAGAAAAGAATTGAGATGTACACGTATAACGAAATCGCAAAGTCCAATGGAGTTGGAACACAGATTTACGCTTCTATTGTGGACCGGATACCCGATGACATGTTAAAGATTCCTCTTGAAAAAGAAATTGCATTTCGTCACTCCTTAGAGTCAATGACCAATACATATTCTGCGGATGGCCAAAAAATATACATTTTGATTATTAGCGCACGTGGCAAGCCGCATCACGGCAGAGGGCTACAAAGATACCTTCCAATTATCCGCAATATTTTGAAATCGCCCAAGAACGTATTAATCCTTCTCGGAGACTATGCAGAGGAAATCGCAAGTGTTAGATCATCGGAAAATCTCCACCCCAGGCTTCTAATCCCAGAAGACTTCACTCTCACTACTCAAGAAGTGCAATTCTTGAGTATCCGAGCAGCAAACTTAGTTTTTGGAGACCCCTCTGGAGTGTGGTCCTTGTTTCTATTGCTGGGGACTAAAGGCATTTTGATTGACCATATACCTACAGGAGAGCTTCTAAATCGTTGCCTTCACTTGCCACGAATATGGGTAAATGAAGACTTAGTAAAAGCGCCATTAAGTTTTCAACTTAAAGAATGCCTCTTCCGGTTAACAAGTTTTGTGAGGCATGAGGATGTTTGGTCCACTCGCTTACGTAGTTCTGAAGAATTATGTGATTTCTTTTCATCCACAAACCTCTCATCGGGTCTTTTCACAAAGAAAACGTTGATTGATATGGTAGATGATACCTTGAGTCAATATCTCTTACAACAGAAAATTTGTGCTTTATCATTCAAGTAAGGATTATTTTCGGGGTTCAATCTTTAAAGCTAAGATCGCTGATAATGCTTCAGTCGCTTCTATCGATAAGCCAGATTAGATTAAACACACTAATTTATAGGGCTTTCTAGTTATTCCTGGGAAAATCGCTAAGTTTTTGCTGCGGCACTTATATGCCTAGCGCTCCTTTAATCTGATCACCCACTTCTAAACTTTCTTCACTTTCAAAGAAATTGTAGTGTGCCTCTGCACTCTACCTTGTGTCACTAGTAAAATTGCAAGAAACTACGCTAATAGAACTAAATGGTGAATCCGCTGGATAGTGCGTCGTCTCTAAACATTCGAACTGTTTCCAAAGAGAACTGCTCGAGATCTTTCCCAATAAGTTCAAACTTCTTTAAGATATCAATCGTTGCTGTAATTATGTGGCAGCCAATCTCATTTGCTTGAATCACATTAAGTAGTTCTCTAGGGCTGGCCCAAATAAGTTCTACCTTCGGTATCTTCTTTAGGGTTTCAAGTGATTGTCTCAAAATAGGAATTGGATCTCTTCCTGTATCTGCAATTCTTCCTGCAAAAATGGAAATGTAAGACTTTGAATCCTCATGGATGGCGGCCGCAACACTTTTTACCTGTTCATTCGTCATAATGGCGGTTATATTAAGAGACACTCCTCGGCGAGATAAGTATTCGATTACAGGCCTCGTACTTAAACCTTTGGTGTTAGTAACTGGAATCTTCACATTAACATTGTCACCCCAACTCGCTATTTCTAATCCCTGCGAGATCATTCCATCAAGATTATCACTAAAAACTTCAAATGAAATTGGTTTATCTTTAATTTCCGCGAGAACCTCTTCGGCAAATCTTTTATAGTCACGGACTCCGGCTTTACGCATTAAAGTTGGATTTGTTGTAAGGCCTTTGACATAACTTTTTTTACACATTTCTAACATGGTTTGTATATCTGCACCATCAGCAAAAATCTTGACTTGAATGGATGTGCCGTCGATCATCATTTATCTTCCCCCAATATCAACTTAGTCGCCTCCACTAGGGAATTTACACGGTGATAAGGGGGACTAGGGCGTTTCTCCTTGTAATTGTTATCGATAAAAAAGCATTCGCACCCAACATTTTGACCGGCCTCAATATCTTTCCATCTATCGCCAACTAGGAAACTGCTGCATAAGTCCAATTTAAGGTCTATTGCGGCCTTCCTGAAAAGTCCTGATTTAGGTTTCCGGCAGTCGCATTTTTGCTCATTATTGTGCGCGCAGATATAAAAATGTCTTATGCCTGTTTCAATGCGTAAATATGAATGGAATCTGTCCACGAATTCCTGAGTTACAAATCCATTTGCAATATCCGGCTGATTAGTTACTACTACTATTTCTAATCCCTCATTAAGTAACATAGGAATTGCATCTCGAACTCCATCTAGAATCTCGAATTCTTTTTCATTCCGAGGAGAGTAGGGTTTGCCGTGAATAACAATAGGAGCGTTGATGACACCATCGCGATCCAAGAAGACAGCGGGCTTCATTTTACCATTTAGTCGCACTAGCTTTTAACTTAGGGTGCGAGACCATCAGGTGCCAGACAACAGCTTGAAACGCTTCCGAGTGAGGAGTAATTGAGTTTGAGTTTACTTCTGGAATTACAAGGCATAGATCTGCAAATTTATGGGTGTGCCCGCCTTCTCGACCCACAATACCAAGGACCATTGCTTTCTTTTGTTTTGCTAAATCTATTGCGTTGCAAATATTCCTACTTATTCCTTTTTCAACATCTCCACCCCCTACTGAGAAAATTAAGAGGCAATCATTCGAGTCCAGTCTACTAACTTCAAGAAAGCCGACAAAAATACTCTCAAAACCCTCGTCGTTCGCTCTTGCCGTTACCTCTGAAACATTATCCGTTGGAGCATATGCTTGAATTCCTGTAAGTTTACGGAAATCATTTACAGCATGACTTGCATTTGCTGCACTTCCTCCGACTCCTAGTATAAAAAGTCTCCCGCCACGCTTTCTCAAATTGCTCAGCGCATCAATCATGGAGTCGATTTTGGAAATATCAATAGATTCAGCAATCTTCGCTACTTCCCTCAAATGCATCAATGAATATTCCATTATTTCTCCTGACTTTTCTGGAACCTGACTCTGCACTCACCCAAGACTATACTCCGACAGTTTCTCGGGTGACCACTATCGTTCCCTACTTGGCATTCACTGTGCTCAAGGATGGAGCACAGTGAAATATCGCATGCGAAAGGGCAAACGTGCGATTTTAATATTTGTCAAACCGCCTACGCCTTATCAAAAGAATGTATGCGTTTATGAATCTCATCCTCTGCGGCTGATTGATTTATCAATTCTGGCCAGCTTACACTTGACTTTGTATTCGCTAGTTCGAAATCCGCCAGTTTATAATTCTTACTTTGTGGTTGAAGTAGAGGCATTGTTAATCTATGCTTGATGCCACCTCGGTCATGAAAAAAATCGAGGAGGAATGAGGTATCCGATTAACAAAAAGATTGTTGTTACTGGCGGAGCAGGGTACTGCGGAGCAAGGCTCGTTCCACAACTTTTGGATGATGGGTATTTGGTAACCGTCTATGACACTTTCTGGTTTGGACATGAGTTTTTGCCACTTAATCACCCAAACTTAACACTAATTGAAGGTGATATTAGAGACCAAAAATTACTTCAGCAAGTTTTTGACGGGAAAAATGTAGTCATACATTTAGCTTGTATTTCAAATGACGCCAGCTTTGAGTTAGACGAAGAGCTTTCAACTTCTGTTAATCTCGATGCTTTCGAGCCCATGGTGGTGGCTGCAAAAAGCTTTGGAGTGAGCCGATTTATCTACGCCTCATCGAGTTCGGTTTATGGGGTCTCCGAAGAACTTAATGTCACTGAGGATCATCCATTAGTCCCTCTAACACTTTACAACAAATACAAAGGTATGTGTGAACCAATTTTGAAAAAATATCTAGATGACTCTTTTACCGGGGTTATCTTTCGCCCAGCTACTATTTGTGGGTATTCGCCAAGGCAACGCTTAGATTTATCCGTAAATATCTTAACCAATCTCGCAGTCAATAGAAGAAGGATCACCGTCTTTGGGGGTGAACAAATGCGCCCCAATTTACATATTCAAGATTACTGCGATGTCATAAAGATATTTCTCTCAGCTGATTCATACCGTATTCAAGGCAACACCTTTAATGTAGGTTACCAAAATTTAACAATAAACGAAATTGCACTAATCGTAAAACGCGTAGTTGAAAATGAATTTGTTGGCCATGAGATTGTGATTGATAAGTCTGATTCCGATGATAAACGCTCCTATCACATTAATTCCGATAAAATAGCTAATGAGCTTGGGTTCATTCCTAAGTACACCATTGAAGATGCAGTCAGAGAGCTGTGCCAAGCATTTAAAATGGGACTCCTGCCTGATTGCTTAGAAAACGATAGGTATTTTAATGTCAAGAGATTGAAGCGAATTGCAATTAAGTAGATGATTAAAGACCAAACTGCAATCGTAACTGGGGGCGCTGGATTCATTGGTAGTCACCTGGTTGATGAGCTGATTGCCCGCGGTTTCTTTGTTCGAGTTATAGATAATCTCTCCGGTGGGAGATTAAGCAATCTTGAGCAGCACAAATCTGAAAGACGTTTGGAGTTCTTGAATCTAGATATAACTGAGTTAAATACTAGAAGTAGTATCTTTAAAAATGTATCGAAAATCTTTCATTTAGCTGGAATCGGCGATATTGTCCCATCCATTGAAAATCCTCTTGTTTATTTTCGTAACAACGTTCAAGGGACGGCTAATCTTTTAGAAGCAGCGAGATTGAATCAGGTTGAGACAGTTGTTTATGCAGCATCGTCGTCTTGTTACGGATTGGCAGACGTACCCACGGATGAACAAGGTACAATTGACCTTCAGTATCCTTACGCTTTAACTAAATACTTGGGTGAAATGGCAGTCTTTCATTGGGGGCAGATCTATGGAATGCGTGCCAATTCAATTTGTATTTTCAACGCGTACGGGCCACGAGTCAGAACCACTGGGGCTTACGGTGCAGTATTCGGTGTGTTTTTGAAACAGCGACTTGAAGGTAAGCCTCTAACTATTGTTGGAGATGGTGAACAACAAAGAGACTTTGTCTACGTAACCGATGTGGTTGATGCATTTATTAGAGCCAGTGAGACTAAGCACTTCGGACATAGATTCAATATAGGAGGTGGCAAACCTCAGAAAATAATTGATTTGGCTCGACTGATAGGAGGCGAGCAAGTTTTCATACCAGAACGCCCCGGGGAACCAAAAATAACTTGGGCGAACATTGATAAAGCTGCGCTTATTTTGAAGTGGTCGCCAATAGTGAAATTTGAGGAGGGAGTTAAATTGATGCTTGCTGACATCGACTCTTGGAAAAATGCTCCTTTGTGGGACCCTGATAGCATTGCACAGGCGACCCAATCTTGGTTCAAATATCTTGGTGCTCCTCGTGTTTGAATTATCGGAACGCTTCCGACATAAGATCAAAACTTCCTTACAATTATCAGAAATTATAGGTCAACCGCCAAGAAACAACCGTGTAATCATGTGCCACGGGGTTTTTGATGTTGTGCATCCCGGTCACTTGAGACATCTGCTCTTCGCAAAAAATAAAGCTCCTACTTTAATTGTGAGCATTACTGCAGATCAACACATTAATAAAGGTAAATTTAGACCTCATATTCCTGAAGATTTGCGTGCTCTAAATCTAGCCGCCTTGGAATTTGTTGACTATGTCGTAATTGATCAAAATGAAACTCCGCTCCAGAATATTTCACTACTAAAGCCAGATTTGTTCGCCAAAGGTTATGAGTACTCTCCTAACCAACAAGTGTTTCCAAGAACTTCTGAAGAGATTAGAGAAGTACAAAGTTACGGCGGAGAAGTGATTTTTAGTCCAGGAGATTTTGTTTTGAGTTCAAGTGCTTACATAAAGAATACGCCGCCAGATATCAAACTTGAAAAACTTTTAATGCTCATGCATCGAGCCGAGATAACCTTTGAAGATTTAGAAACAGCTTTAGGAAAATTTGAGCACCTAACTATTCATGTTGTTGGCGACACGATAGTCGACACTCAAACAAAATGCGCAATGATTGGTGGCCATACAAAAACTCCCACTATGAGTGTCTTGCTTGAAGAGAGCGAGAATTTTGTTGGTGGCGCCGGTATTGTGGCCGCTCACCTCCGAAAAGCAGGCGCAAAAGTGAAATTTACAACAGTGCTAGGTGATGATGCTCTTGGAGTCTTTACAAGAAATAAGCTTGCCGAATGGGGAATCACAGACCTGTCAATTATAGACGGAGAAAGACCTACGACTAACAAGAATGCAATCGTAGTGGGAAATTACAGATTGCTCAAGATTGATACTGTCGACAATCAATCTATCTCAGATCATCAATTACAACTAATCGCTAGTTCAATTTCAAGATCCGAAGTTGACGCATTTGTATTCTCTGATTTTAGACATGGAATCTTCAATAAACGTACAATTCCCCTGCTGAAAGATGCACTTTCAGACTCGACTTATAAAGTTGCAGACAGCCAGGTGGCAAGTAGATGGGGCAATATTCTGGACTTTGCTGACTTTGATTTAGTTACTCCTAATGAGCGAGAGGTGCGGTTTTCACTTGGTGATCAAGACTCAGGTATTCGGAGTATTGCCACCGAAGTATTTATCCAAAGTCGTTGCAAAATGTTGATCATGAAACTTGGCGAACGTGGGATTATTACTTGCACAAACAAGGATGCAGGAACTCTGGATTCATATTTTGTTATGGACAGTTTTGTAACAAATTTGGTTGATCCGGTCGGAGCAGGTGATGCCCTTTTAGCTTATTCAACGCTTGCTATGCTAAGTACAAAAAATTCGGTGATTGCTAGCATATTAGGAAACCTTGCTGCCGCATGTGAGTGCGAAAGAGACGGGAATATTCCAATAGCTCCCGAAGATGTATCAATTAAACTGCGTTCAATTTTAAGTGACGCAAATTATGGAGAGTTCTGATCTTGCGCTTCGTTGTGATTGGGTATGGAGTTCAAGGGCGCAAACGTAAGAATATTCTAGCTCGACAATGCGACATTGTTGTCGATCCAATATCAATGGATGCCGATTGTCGTGATATACGGGAAGTGCCATTGGACTCCTTTGACGCTGCCGTTGTATCCACTCCAGATAGCGAGAAGTTTCATATAATTGATTACCTTGTAGAAAATAGAAAGCATGTCCTATGTGAAAAACCCCTTAGTTTTCAAAGACTCGAAGATTTCCTTTACCTTCAGGATAGAGCCTCGGAGAACAAAACAATCGTGTATACCGCTTATAATCACCGCTTTGAAAGAGCAATAATGCGTGCTAAAAGCATCATTGATTCAAAATCTCTCGGCAAGATCTATTTGGTTAAATTGTTGTATGGGAACGGCACTGCCAAACTTGTTGCAAAGTCAAACTGGCGAGATTCGGATCTTGGAGTAATTTCAGACTTGGGGTCTCACTGTATAAATATTGTTCGCTATTGGTTTCCAAACCTGGAGTTTACTTTAAAACCCTCTGATGTTAGTAGGTTTGAGAATCACTCTCCAGATTATGCTTTTCTAATTTCAAAGGAAAACTTCCCAAAACTTGTGTTCGAGCTTTCGTTGTGCACATGGAAGAACCAATTTCGAGTTGAGATAGTTGGAGAAAAGGGGTCTTTGAGTATAAACGGTTTGAAGAAATGGGGCCGATCCGAATTGGTTAAGTGTCAAAGAGTACTCCCTTCGGGTTACCCCATCGAAAGTATAGAAACTTATGAATCTGGTGATGAAACTTGGAATCTCGAACATGATCACTTTATCAATCTCATATCTAATTCCGCCTCCACAGATTTAAAGGATGACATTTTTGTCTTCAATGTTCTTCATAAGATCATTAAAAAGGGTGAATGATGAAAATTGGTTTTGTTGGCATGGGTCACTTGGGTATTGTTAGTGCACTTGGTACAGCCGAAATGGGAATGAATGTAACTGCATTTGATCATGATGAATGTTTAATATCGAATCTTGCGCGCGGTGAATTTGCTATCGAGGAACCATCCATAAAAGCAATATTTGGTCGCAACAAGAAACGTTTGCATTTTACAAGCCAACTCCAAGAGATTTCAGATTGTGATTTGGTTTATATTTCCCTCGATATTCAAACAGACGATTCAAATGAGAGCGATCTGGATGCAATCAGTAGATTGATTACCGACGTAGACGGTGTTTTAACTCGAGCAACTGTTCTAATTCTTTTGAGTCAGGTACCGCCAGGTTTTTGTCGAAGAATACAATCTAGCATTCAGAGTTCTCTTGTTTACCAAGTTGAGACCTTAGTTTTTGGAAATGCTTTTCAAAGATATTTGTCTCCTGAGAGAATTATTGTCGGTTTATCCGATGCTAGCATGGCTATCGATTCGGTTTATTATCAATTCCTAAGCGCATTTAGTTGTCCTATTCTCGTAATGTCTTATGAAAGTGCTGAACTCTCAAAGATATCAATTAATGTTCATTTAGCCGCCTCAATCACTGCAACCAACTCTATGGCAGAGATAGCAGAAAGGATTGGTGCAAACTGGAACGATGTTCGAAATACACTGGTTCTAGATCGCAGAATAGGGCCCCATGCTTACTTAACGCCTGGCCTTGGGATTTCTGGCGGGAATATTGAACGTGATCTACGTACCACGAAATCACTAGCGCACAAATATGGTACAAATAGTGAATTAGTGGATTCCATAGAATCGAACAGCAGATTCAGAAAGTTGTGGCCAGCTCGACTGATTATGAGTCAAGTGGAGGTAAGCTCTGGAAAAGTGCCCTTAGCTATATGGGGTCTAACTTATAAGGCAAATACAAATTCTTTGAAGAATTCACCTGCTATTGAAAACATTCGAGAACTTGCAGATTATTTTACATTTAATGTTTTTGACCTAAATGTACGTGGTTTTTCGTATCTTGATTTTCCTATAACTTATTTCTCTAATTTGGTTGAATCACTTGATGGTGTTGAGGGGTTGTTAATTTTGAATGAATCAAAAGAGTTTGCCCAGGTCTCAAAAGAGGAATTTTCTCGACGAATGTCTAGGAAGTTAATCATAGACCCACTAGGTGTTCTAAAAGAGCTCCAGGGGGAAGATTATGAATATTTCACACTAGGTCACTCGGAGGGTATTTCATATTATGAGTAAGACTTTCATATTTGGTTCAAATGGTTTCGTGGGTCAATCTATTAGCCGTTGCCTAGAAGCAAACAATTATGAGACTGTAAAAATTGATCGCAAGAGCTTTAGCAAATTTATCGAGAAACCTGATATCTTCCATAATACAGTAAAGGAAGAAGACAAGCTCGTATTTGCTTCTGCAATAGTTCCGGCTAAAACAGTTCCACTATTGATTGAGAATTTAGCTCTGGTTCAAGCTTTTGTAGAGATTTGTTCAGAACTTAAATTCGCTTACATTCTGAACGTTAGTTCGGATGCAGTCTATGGTGACTACTCAAGGCCGATTTCGGAGGGAGATGCTCCTATGCCGTCTACGATTCATGGGTTAATGCACTACTCACGCGAGCTCATACTGAGTCAGAACTTCTCAGGCAGATTGGGCAATCTCAGACCAACTCTAATCTTCGGGCCTAGCGACCCCCATAACGGATATGGACCAAACAAATTTATGAGACGTGCCATGTCGGGCAAGCCTATTCAAGTAATTGGACAGGGAGAGGAAAGAAGAGATCACATATTTATTAAAGATGTTGCGGAAATTGCCTTTCAAATGGTCAGACAAAATATAACTGGCGAAGTTAACGCCGCGACAGGTGACTTATGGTCGTTTGATGATATCGCAAAAATTGTTGAGAGCAAAGTCCCTGGTTCGAAAATTGAATACTTACCTCGTGGGACAGGTCCACTTCCTCATAATGGATACAGAGGATTTGATACTAACAAGTTAAAATCTTTGTTTCCGAAACTGTACATCACATGCTTAGAAGAAGGCCTTGCAACTTTTCTTGAGGCTGGTGTGTAACGTTTTGGGAAAAGAAATAAATCTACTGGAATCTCTCCCGCGAGTGCTGCGCGACCTTCAAAGCAGGGAATCAAAAAGAACGTCTGATTCAGTTGAAATTTCGCGTGAATTCGGTCAAGAGTATTTTGATGGTACTCGAGAGTATGGTTACGGAGGTTATTATTATGATGGTAGATGGCTTTCGGTCGCAGAGAGAATAGTTGAAGAGTATTCGTTAAAAGCAGGTATGAAAGTTCTGGACATTGGATGTGCTAAAGGATTTTTGGTGAAGGATTTGATGAAAATTTGCCCCGGTATAGAGGTATATGGAATAGATATTTCAAGTTATGCACTCATGTGTGCGGAGCAAGAAATTGTAGGACGACTTCATTTAGGAAATGCTACGAACCTCCCTTTCCCTAATGGTAGTTTTGATTTAGTGCTTTCAATCAATACTTTGCACAATTTACAGAGAGATAAAGTTATACTTGCTCTCAGAGAGATTCAAAGAGTTTCTAAAGGAAATTCATACATCGTAGTCGACAGTTATCAAAATCAGAGAGAAAAAGACCTTTTTGAGAGATGGGTGTTGACTGCCAAGTTTCATGATTTTCCTAATGGCTGGCTTGAATTATTCAAAGAGGCCGGATATGTTGGGGACTATTATTGGACCATAATCAGGGAAGAAGAATAAATATGTCAAAAAAATTTGTTATTTTAGGAGGTGGAGGAAGTTTTGGTATCCACACAGCCCTTTATCTACTCGATAAAGCCGACCCCAAGAAAGTTATAGGTATTGGCCGAAACCCACTTAGACAAGAACCTTTTTCTCTTCGTATTCAGGAACGTGAGGGGTATGAATATCATACTCGCCACATAACCTACGAATTTGACTTACTAATGGAAATTTTGGATAAAGAGAAGCCTGAGATAATAATCAACTTTGCTGCGCAAGGCGAGGGTGCAGTTTCTTGGAGGAATTCTTGGAGGTTTTTTGAGACGAATTCAGTTTCGTTGTCGAAACTTTGTGAAGAATTAATGAAAAGAGACTGGCTCGAAAGGTTTATTCAAATTGGGACTTCCGAAATGTATGGATCTGTGAATCACCCTGTGAAGGAAGATGAGCCTATAAAACCCTCAAGTCCATATGCTGCTTCCAAAGTGGCATTTGACCTTTATCTGATATCTATTTTCCAAAACTTAAATTTTCCGATGACGATTTTGCGTCCTTCGAATGCTTATTGTCCTGGACAACTTCTACATAGAGTTATCCCAAGAACCATTTGGTGCGGCTTAACAGGAAATAAATTACCTCTACAGGGTGGAGGAAAAGCCGAAAAATCATATATTCATGCACGTGATCTTGCTCAAGCCATAGAATTGGTGGCTAAAGGGTCACCATTCGGGGAAATTTACAATGTTGGTCCAAAGTTTCCAACTTCTATCCGAGAGGTAGTAGAAAGGACATCTATTGCGCTAGGGGTATCCTTTTCAGACATTTGCGAAATTGCAGAAGATCGCTTGGGTCAAGATTCTAGATATTGGTTAGACTCGTCAAAGATCCGCACTGATTTAGGCTGGAGTCCTGAAATAGATTGGGACGAGGGTTTGAGGGAAATGGTAGCTTGGGGTCGAAAATATTTTGATGAGATAAAAAATTACCCTATTGAATATGTAATGAGGGGTTGATTTACCTTTTGTTAATTGATTTATCTGATATCCGGTCACACTCAGATCAACATTCCCCACAGAGTCCATATTTCACTAATCAAAAGAAGTTCCATGAGGAATTAATTGGCAACCAATATCTCAAAAATAATACGACATTTGTCTTGGGACAGCGGCAATTGGAAATTGAAGTTCCATATATTAAATTAGGTAAGGTTAGTTCGTCGAATCTATTCACGATGAATGAGCTCATTCTATTTGCCTTTTATGATCTCTGGGTCGGGCTACGCTATAGAAAAGTCTTAGATCTTGGAGCAAACATTGGCCTTCACTCAATCATTTTGAGCGGCTTCGGCGCCGACGTAACCGCTTTAGAACCAGATCCCTTCACTTTTAAAACTCTACAAGAGATTGCTGCGCTTCAGAAATTCAAACCTACTCTTGATTTACGCAATGCTGCCGTTTATGTAACTGATCAGGAGTCAATCTCTTTCCTTAGAGTTACTCAAAACTTAACTGGATCCCACTTGCTTGGTGCCAGAAAATCTATGCCTTTCGGAGGATTTGAAGAAATTTCCGTACGAGCCATATCTTTCAAAAACCTTCTCGAAGAAAAATACGACCTGGTCAAGATGGATGTTGAAGGATCAGAGGCAGAATTATTCGAGTCTGTCGACCTTAGACAATTTCCATCAACTGATTATTTGCTTGAGATTGGTTCGGCCGAAAATGCTTTACGAATCTGGAAAATCATCCGTGCTTTCGGCGTTAATGGATTTTCACAGAAGCGTGGTTGGGCCAAAGCCTCGGTGTTAACCGATTTGCCAACGCATCATTCTGAAGGCTCTCTGTTTATCACGAATCGCGATAGAATGGAATGGTGAGCGCAAAAAGAAAGGCTCTAATTTGTGGAATTACATCAGATGTCGGTAAGGGTATTAGGGGATTCCTAGAGATTGATGATTGGCAAGTTTTTGGCACTTCTACAAGATCGGAATCAAGAAGAATTGCTAAACTAGATTTGAGTGATTCTGAAGCAGTTAGGAATTTTACAAAAAAGACCTCTATCTACAAAGATTGGTCTTTGCTATGTTTCTTCGCTGGGACAATGGCTCCGATTGGTCCATTCTTCAGTCTAAATTTCGATGAATGGGAAAAAAATCTTCAAATAAATCTTTTGTCTCAACTGAGATTACTTCATTCATTATGGGATTTTCGCTCGCTAGATTATGAAGCTAATATTTGTTTTCTGGCTGGAGGAGGAACTAACTCCAGTTTTGATAATTACTCGGCATACTGCCTAACAAAGGTTGCCTTAATTAAGTTTGTGGAGCTACTCGCTAGTGAATATCAAAGTGCAAAAGTTTTCATAATTGGCCCTGGTTTTATGCGAACAAAAATCCATCATGAGACAATTAGAGCCGGTAAATCTGCGGGACAAAATCTTGCTAAGACCAATAGATTTCTGGAGACAGAAGGAACTTCTATTGCAGATTTATATTCTCACTTGCGATGGTGTTTGCAAAATCCAAAAGAGGTAGTGTCTGGACGCAATTTCTCTACCGTTCACGACCCTTGGAGAAATAGTGATATGTTGGCGTCGTCCTTGGTTTTGCAACCACATGCGTTTAAACTTAGGAGACAACCTCTTGAAACCGATTGAATACAAAGTTTCTGATTATGTAATTGAGTTCTTGCGTGCGCAAGGAATAACTCACGTTTTCTTAGTGAGTGGTGGCGCATCTATACATTTTCTGCACTCTTTGCACTCAACAGAGGGAATATTGCCAATTCCGACTCATCATGAACAAGGTGCAGCAATGGCGGCCGATGGTTACTCGAGGGTAGGTAATTATCTTGGCGCCGCCATTGCAACGAGCGGACCTGGCGCCACCAATCTAATTACTGGGATAGCGGGAACTTGGTTTGATTCTATTCCCTGCATGTTTATCACTGGTCAAGTTGCTACTTTTCGACAACGTGGTGAGCTAGAGGTAAGACAGCTAGGATTTCAAGAAACTAATATTGTTGATATGGTCAAATCCATTACTAAACTGGCAATTCAAGTCAAACATCCTAACGAAATTCAGAATGCATTAATAAAAGGTTTTCACGAGGCAAATAGCGGCCGATTGGGGCCTGTTCTGATAGATATTCCCGACGATATCCAGCGATCAAAATTTTACTTCGAATCGCCAATAAGAATATCAATTAACTCTCCAAAAAGCAGAAATCAGAAGAATACTGAAAAAATTCGCGAGATAGGTCGGCTAGTTAAGCTGTCTAAACGCCCGGTCTTGATCCTTGGGGCAGGTGCAAATAGCGCGAGAACAAAAGAATTGAGTAAAAAACTTCTTTCGAATCTGAATATTCCGATTCTAACGACTTGGGGCGCCAAAGATCTTGTCTCAAGTGAAAACGAGAATTTAGTTGGAACTTTTGGCTCTCATGGAACACGATTTGGAAATTTCACTATTCAGAATGCTGATCTTGTAATTGCTCTAGGAGCACGGCTCAGCACGAGAGAAACGGGAGGGAACCTAAATACTTGGGCGAGGCAGGCGGACTTAATCTACATAGATATAGATAGAGCAGAGGTGGAGAAGTTAAGTGTGCATGGCAAAACTCCTAAGTTATCTATAACGTGTGATTTGATTGAATTTCTTCCAGAACTTACCGCATTTGCCATGCAAGAATTATCTGAAGTTAGATTTGACGAATGGCAAGCCTGGATAAATGTCAGGAAAAACAGGTTTGCTTATAAATACTCAACAGATAAAAGCAAAATTTCAGGATATGACTTTTATTTATCACTGAATAATTTTCTTACTTCGAAAGACCAGTTATTTCTTGACACTGGCTGCACTGTCGCATGGGCAATGCAGTCGCTAAACCTTCCTTTGGGTGCCAAAATCTTTCATGACAATAATAATACCGCGATGGGTTGGTCTATCCCTGCGTCAATCGGAGGTGCTTTATCGAATCCCGATTGGAGGACTTCGTCAATCTCCGGTGATGGAAGTTTCATGATGAATGTGCAAGAACTCGCAACCGCTTCCCGATATGCGCCTAATTTGAAGATAATTTTGCTGAATAATTCGGGATACGCCATGGTCAGACAAACTGAAGAGCAATGGCTTAATGGAGTCCATGTGGGAACAGACTCACGCAAAGGTGATTTGATGTTCCCGGATTTTCAGATCTTATCTAATTCTTTTGGTTTTAGGTCAAGAAAAGTATCAAACATGGACGACTTAAGACAGGCATTGTCTTCTATGTATAACGACGGTATATTAAATTTCCTAGAAGTAATTATTGATCCTGAAGCAAGAGTGGTCCCGCAGACAAGATATGGATATCCGTTAGAAGATTCTGAACCTATATTAACTCGCGAAGAATTAAGAGATAATATGATTGTTCCAATTATTAAGGAATAGTCTTGAAAAAGATTGGTTAAGCGTCTAGAGTCTATGTGTGACTGGGCGGTGTTCCTCTGACTTAGCGTTGTCTAATCTTGGTTTAAACATTGACGAGCTTTCATTAGATTTACGAAATTTCTTGGTCATGTACTATATAAGGCATGTGGAGATGAAAATCGCCAAGGAATACGAGCTTGGGATTATGAGAACTCCCGTTCACCTCTGTGTCGGCCAAGAGGCGATCCCTGCGGGAGTTTCAAGATATCTATTTCCTGAAGATAAAGTGTTAAGCAACCATAGAAGTCATGGCCATTTCTTGGCAAAAGGAGGCAGCCTTCAGTCTCTATTCAGTGAATTATTGGGAAGAGAGTCTGGCTGTGCTAGGGGGCGAGGAGGTAGCCAGCACTTAATTGACATTGGTGCCAACTTTATCGCCTCCGCTCCAATTCTTGGAGGCACAGTTCCAATTGGCGCCGGAATTGCATACTCAAATGTTTTGAGCGGCTCCTCAGGCATAATAGTAGTCTACCTCGGCGATGCCGTATTGGAAGAAGGCATACTCTACGAAACTCTTTCTTTTGCTGCACTTAAGTCCTTGCCAATACTGTTCGTTGTAGAAAACAATAGGTTATCTGTACATACTTACATTCAACACCGTCAACCAATTAGAGATTTGGTTGATATTGGTAAAGCTTTTGGTTTGAGGTCCTTTGAGGCCGACGGAAACGATATTATGGAAATTTTGAGTATTAGCCAAATTGTGATGCAAGTTGTGAGAGGCGAACGCAAGCCAGCAATCGTATTCTTTGAGACATTCAGACAGCTCGAGCATGTGGGTACTCAAGATGACTCAAACCTAGGTTACAGAAATGCTAAGGAAAGTGAGTTCTGGTTGAAGAGAGACCCATTAGAAATTGCTATTTCATATCTTGGAGATTTGCCGAAGTCTCAGTTAAAATTGAAGGACCAAGCTGAAAGTAAAATACGGCGTAGTATTTTAGATGCTTGGGATCTATCGATTGATTCAGATATGGCAAAATATGAATCGTGACAAATTGGAAGAGATTTCGTATGTAAATGCTATTCTCAGTGCCCAAAAACGCATATTAAGTCAAAATAGCAAGTCAGTCTTGCTCGGGATTAACGTAACTAGCCCTAGTGCAATTTTTGGCTCAGTCAGAGGTCTCCACCAGACTTTTGGGCCCCAACGAGTTATTGAAACACCCGCCTCTGAAAATTCAATGACTGGTATAGCGTTAGGTTTGTCAACTTCCGGCCACTTGCCAATTCTGGTTCATCAACGCATGGATTTTGCAATTTTGAGTTTTGATATGCTGATTAACCAAGTAGCAAAGTGGCAGTACATGTATGGTGAAAAGTTGAAAGCCCCGATGATAATAAGAATGATTGTTGGGCGAGGATGGGGTCAGGGTCCTCAACATTCCCAGTCACTACACAGTGTTTTTATGCATGTTCCTGGCTTTCGAGTCTATGTACCTACCGCTTCTCAAGATGTTTATTCTGCATTGCTCGAGGCTTCAGAATCCGATTCTCCATCGATATTTTTTGAGCATAGGTGGCTTTACGAAACTGTTGGAACTCTGGACTCAAAAAAGAATTTTCTTCAAGCTAAAACTAAAATTATTTTAACGAATGCTAAGAGTCTTGTAACTGTGATTACCATATCGTTTTCATCAATTGAGGTTATACGAGCCGCAAGAATTCTTGAAGAGGAGGAGGTGCATGTTGATATTTTTGAATTAATCCGCTTGGACTCACTTGACCTAGAAGAAATCATCCAATCCATCAAGAACACAAAGCGACTTTTGATAGTCGATATTGGCCATTCTTTTGCAGGCGCCGCTTCTGCGGTTCTATCTGAGCTAGTAACTCGGGGTATTTACTTGACTGAAAGCCCCATTATTCTAGGTTTACCCCAATTCCCTACGCCAACTGCCCCAAGTCTGGCAAAAGATTTTTATCCAAGAAGTATTGATGTTTTAAACTGTATAAAGAAACTTCTATCACTTTCTATCAACTTTTCGGATCCAGACCAGGGGGAACATTTAGATGTACCTGGAAATCGATTCATTGGATACTATTGAAATGCACCTTATACCGTACACTATCTTTTGAACCAGGTCAGGATACTTATGAGTAATTTATTATGAACCGTGTTTGGAGGACGCCAATGAAACGTGGATGGCGAGTTAGATTCCTAGCGAATTCTATTGAAGACGCTGATGACATCAAGCACTTGTCTTTTCGTTTGTACGACGATTTAGTTAGCCGCAATTTCGAATATCCACAGAATACATCTACATTCAATTTAAGCTCAGATGACTTACAAGAAATGCAACGCGAGTTCAAAAGTGCCCAGGATATTGTCTTTACCACCAAAAGTGCTCCTTTCTATTTCGGCAGTAAACTTTCCTCAGAGAAATGTTTTGAGCTAAACAAAAATAACCAGTATAAAGAGGGTAAAGATTTTGAACCATGTGTTAGGAAGTTTGTCTTAAAAAATTCAAAGTTCCTTCGAGCGGCAATTGGAAGCCCGTTTGCAGTGGTAAATATTCGAGCTTGGGAAATGCGCGCAAATTCCTCTTCTTTTGGGCCCGCCGCGTGGCATAAAGATGGCTTTGCTGAAGGTCATCTGAAGATCATGATTTATCTTTCGGAGTTATCAGAAGAAGGTGGAGGGATTCAATTTGAACATTGCGCACCCGTCCATTCTCCACCTGGCTACGTACTTGTTTTCCGTAACTCAGACCTATCGCACCGGGCTATCCCCGGCAAGAACTTTAGTCGACAATTGGTAGAGATTACTGTTCAGCGCTCTCTTATTGAATTGGATAACAAAGTCTTGGTTGGAATGGCTAACGATAGGCACCTTGTCGCGCCGTGGGTAATTCATCAATTGTGATTCCTTTATACGCGGCGCCTATTAAAGTTATGAAAGCTCTTAAACAATATAAGCTTCACTTGGTCCCCAAGATCAACAAAGTCGTTCCCCGCCAAAAGGTAAATATCGGAAGCGGCATTCGCTACTGGGTAGGCTGGAACATGCTGGATGAGATTCGTCACCCGGCCATAACTTTTACAAAAATCTCATCTGATTTCAGATTGCCTCTGCCGAATAACAGCCAAACCTTGGTTTATTCTTCCCACTTCTTAGAACACATACCTGAGAATGCAGTACTGTCGCTTACCTCAGAAATTCAGCGAGTCATGCAAAAGAGTGCGCTTTTGGTACTAAAAGTTCCTGACTTTGATTTGCTGGTAACGGAATATAGGGACAATGCGTTTGAAACAATAAAGAGGTATAAACTAGAAACTTTGTCGCGAACATGGGGACAATTTGGCGTAACAAGCTCTTTTAAAAATATGACATCTATGGTTTTTGCAGGTTTTTGGTCAAAAGAATACGGGCAGCACTTTACCCATCGAAAACTTATTGATAGCAGATTAGGATATCACGGGCCAGCCCGACTCCCAGAGGAGCAACTAGATTCCATATTTTACAACCACGGCCCGAAGGACATTTCCAGATTACTAAGAGCGCACATTGAGATTGACCCACTGTTTTATAAGTATAATCATCAATCGGCTTGGACTGAGGATGAGCTCGTTGACTCTTTCGCTAGTGAAGGATTTAAGCGAATCGCATTAGACTCTAAATTGAACAAGAAATTAATACGTCGTATTCCTGACTACTCCGAGATGAGAGAAATTAGTAAGTACTATTACTTTAAATTGCATTCTTAAGTTACTTTAGGAGATAGCGCAATTTAACGTTCTATATAGATAATTCTTTACACGCTCTGGATTCTATGCCTACCACACTGAGTAACCTTGCGTCACTTTTTGGCAAAGTGGAACGAAAAGGTATAAGAAGTCTTAATTGAATAAGAAAACCCAGTTAACTGGGAAGAGCCGCCCGCGGGAATCGAACCCGCGACCTTCGCTTTACGAGAGCGACGCTCTACCGACTGAGCTAGGGCGGCGATGTTTTAAAGCTTCAAGCTTTGTAAGAATTAATCCAAGCGTACAACGCCATTAGGCGTTGCTAGGTGAACAGCTATAAGTCCGGTTTCTCCATCATTTACCGCTGGATCAACCCACTGAATTTCAACACCATCGAAAGCTTTTGATAGATCTGAGCCGAGCCACTCTTCAATCGTCTTTTCATCACCTGAAATTTCAATTTTTACAATCTCAGCAACTGCCTTGCCATCAGTTGATGGGTGATCACTAGACATCCATTGAATAAAAAATGGGAGCTGAGAGTCATTAAGAGTTCCAAGAA
>Ga0194116_10001967_pt1 | contig 27650 bp, 18 predicted proteins | sample TA2MahsurfametaG_4_FD_148617 | JGI IMG/M metagenome (GOLD analysis project Ga0194116, IMG submission 148617) | Freshwater microbial communities from Lake Tanganyika, Tanzania - TA2015008 Mahale S9 surface | ecosystem: Environmental > Aquatic > Freshwater > Lake | place: Tanzania: Lake...
ATCACCAATCACCAATACCCAATCCCCAATCCCCAATCCCCTATTTTAAATGATAAAAAATTATCATTTTAAATTTGTCATTTTTTTAAATTTTTAAAATCGAAAATAAATCTTTTTAAGGAAATATTTATTCAAAAATATTTATTTATCAATTTTTATTAAATTTTTAATTTAAAAGAATTAGCGAAAAAACAATAAAGAATCTAATAATAAATATTAATTATTTTTTTAGATGGTTTTTCAAAACTTTTTTTTTAGAATTTTCACCATTGAATTTTTATTAATAAATAAGCCTATTTTTTTATGAATTTAAATTAAAATTTATGCAAAAGAAGCCAATATAGATTTAACAACTTTTTCAACATCTTGTTCCCCAAGAGAAGTATTGCTTCTCAATAAACTGTAATATTTATCCTTACTAATTCTCTTCAAATCCTGAAATTCGGTAACACTGTTTTCCTTGTGCAAAACTTCAACAATTCTTGAAGCTTCATTTTCATTGTTCAACAAGGATGTAAATAGGCTCTTGATTTCGGCTAAAGTTGTTTCCAAGTTTTGTTTATTTTCTAATAGAGATTTTTGTAAATTTGTATAAAATTCTTTTACTAAGCTGTCATCAATAAAATTAACTTTTTTTACAAATTCAATCTCTTCAGTATTTGAAACATCTATATTTCTTTCAGAAGCAATTTTTACTCTTATCATATTATCAATATTTGAAGAAATATTTACTTCTGCTTCATTATTGATAAATTTAGATCTATTTATCAAAACATCGGTGATATCATATTTAGATGAAGGACTTTTTGAAGATGCTAAAAATTCAAAAAGCTTTGAATCAACCTTGGAAGCATCATCAATGAGGATGTGATAAACAGTTTTTCCATGAAAATCATTTAATGTGTATAATTCTTTATTTCTAATAATTTTGCCTTGGTAATTAAAGTTGAATTCAGAAAGAGGAACAGTAACTGTCTATTAAAAATTAATTTAAAATATAATTTTTATGTTTTAATGATAGGAAAATTAATTTCTTTAGTAATAAATATAAATTGACTATTGAATAAAAAGATTTGTTAATTTCTTTATTGATTTTTTTTACATGAGTTCTGAATAATTCATAATAATGAATCTGAAGGCTATATTTATTTAATAATCTCAAATTTAAAACCAATTTGCTGAAAGGATAAGATAAAATGCTTTTTTTAGCGAATAGATTGCCATGTCCGGAATGGAGTAATCCTTGGAGTAAAAAGAATGAAGCATATTTCATATATGATCCAAACAGAACATCTATGTATCCTCCTAACATCCCTGTAAAGAAGAAAGGAACAGCAGTCAAAGATAAACTCATTAATATATTTTTCTAAATTTTATTTATTTTGTTATTTTATTTGTGTTTACATTAGCTGAATTAGATTGATAGATCAGCCTTGAGTTTACGTTACTTTCTCCAATTAGGCTATTTCCTTGAGCATATTTATCTTCAAGTTTTTTTCTATATAAATAAAATTTAACATTTACAAATGAGCTTGATAAACTTTGTATAAATCTGCTTCACAGATATTCAAAGAGATATTCGCATGGCTATATTTAATAATCAAAAAAATTTCAAAAAAAAAAATTTCATTTATATAAGAATATTTATTTGTTGAAATTTAAAAAGAAATTTAAATTGAAGCATCTTCTTTTATAAACATTGAAACATTTATCAGTATTTTTTTATATTCAATCAATAATTTAATTTGAATGATTGATTTCTTTATAATTATTTTTTTAAAAATAAAAATTTTAATTTAAAAATCATACTCTTCAATGCTTCTTTCATAATAAATAATATTTTGTGTTAATTCTTTTGTATAGTTTAAAAGATCTCTTCCTAATTTGGTATTAAAATCCAGATTTTGAACAATTTTATCAAATTCGGTTAAAACATGATCCTTCCCTTTTTCCTGAACTAATTTATCAAAATACATATAATCTTTTTCAACTAATTTGTTAACAAGAGGATTGTTCTAATGATTATTAATTAAAATCATACTTGTAAGAAAGCATTAAATTGATCTTTTTTAGTAACTTCTGTACCAAAAAAACAGAAGTTTCTTTTTTGTGCAGAGAAGCTTTTAGAAATATGGTTTTTTAAAGGATTTAATCTTGAAATGGAATGCATTTTTATTTAATAATATTTTAAAATAATTATTTAAATAAAATAATTAAAAAATGCCAAGTTTGAAATATCCCTCAGGATTAAAAGTAAAAGCCTCTTTGGCTTGGATTGGAATCTTTGCTTGTGGCTTTATACCTATTTTCTATTACTATCCAACTTATATTATGAAAGAGCATTATTATGGAGTATGTTATAGAAATACTGTTGGAGAATCGAAGTAAAAAATTTAAAAATTTTTAAAAAGAAATTTTAGGAATTTATAATAGTTTATAAATTATGCAAAATTAAAATAATCAAGAAAATTAGGTTATTAAAAAATTTTTAAATTTTAATTAGAGATGGATATTTTATTCTTAAATTTAAATAGTTCTTTAATTTTTATTATAGAAATTTCCATGCCTGGTATCAAACAGGATGGAAACATTCAATTTTGTATTCGGAGTTACTTAATAAACATCCTCAAGAAGAATATAGTTGGTTAGAAAAAAGAAGACTTGGATTGGATAGAGTGGAAAGTTTGATTAAATAAAGATATAATCAAAATAAAATTTAATATAAAAAATTTGTGAAAAAAAAGGAGACAAAATAAAGTAAAGGAGATAATTATTGAAATCTTTATGTATAAACCAAGATACTTGATAAGATTTATTAGAAATGTTTGTAGAATTGCAAACTATTTTCTTAATTGAATTTAATTTCAATATTTCAATATTTCGAATTTTTTATAAATATAATAAAATTAATAATTCAATAAATTCAATCATTCAATTCAATATTAAGCGTTATTCAACTCTGAAAATAAATCATTTGTTTTTAGAGAATATCATTATTTAAATAATTTTTCTTTCATCTTAAAATCATAAATAATGAAAAAAAAATTTTCTGTGCTTATATTTTTTATATTAGTATTATTAGCTTAGTGTTTCTTTCATTATATTTTTTCAAAAAAGGTTTTTATTGATAATGCAATTTTAAATTTGCTAATTGTTCATCAAATGTTTTAAATAAATTATCAAACCTTTCAATACTGTATTCTTTTCTTTTTGCAGAAAGATGCGATAAAATCATATTGTCAGAAACTGAATTACTGCTGTTTTCATTTTCATTCAGGATTGCTAATCTATCTTTTTTGACTTTTTTGCTTTTTTGATTACTCTTAATCCCATTTCTAATTTTTCAAAATTAAAATTTTATTATAAAAATTCTAACTTCATTCCAAATCTTCCTAATGATTTTGTTCTTGGAAATTCTTCTTCTTCATTTTCATTATCATTTTCTTTTAATAAATCTTCATCTAAATTTTATAAATATTGTATTCATAATTTTACTTATCAACGCAAATGTTATATCAACTTCTGAAATCATTGAATTCTTCATATTCTCATTTAAACCAACAATATCGATATTTTCAATCTCCGCATTTTTTTGATTATTGAATAATTTAAACAATTCTCTATTTTGTTATTAGTGAAATATTACTTAAAGAAATTATAAAATCATAAAACAAGTTTTTTATAAATAAGGAAGAAAAAAGAATAAAATTTATACTCTAATCTTTGATAAAGTTTCTCATTTGATTTCATAGATGCATCCTTATTGTAAAAATTCTGAAAATTTTTATCTTCAAATTTTTTCAAAACTTTTTCTTTCATTTCACTCTTTGGTTTTTCAATCTTCCCGGTAATCATTCTATCATGGTAATATTTAGCCTTATCTCTATTTCCTAAATAAAAATACTGAATTCCGATATTATCATAAGCTCTTAATTCAGAGTCTTTTTCATTCAACACCCAAGCCAGTTCAATTTGCTTTTTATAGCATTTTATTGCTTTTTCATACTGATTCAAAAATTTGTATGAATTACCAATTGCTTCATAAGCATTACTCATTTCATCTAACAATTCCAAATTAAATGAAAGGAATTTATAATAAAAATAAAAATTCTTTGCTTTTTCATGTTCATCGAATTCTAAATGAATATCTCCCAAAATTTTCAAAGCAGTTAAGAAAATTTTTACATCTATGAAAAAGAGCATTTTAATTGCAACATGCCATTTTTCTATTATATGAGGAACAATAAATTTTTTTTTTGCTCCATTAGGTGTATATTTTATATAATTTTCTTTGAGCTTTTTTCTGATTGATTCTACTTCAAATATCTTTTCACGAATAGAATTAATATTGACTTTAGGTTTACTGATTGGCTTTTTAATTTGTCCCCCAGGATTATTGGTGGTTGGATTTTTGGACATTAAAGCAGTTATCAAAGTTGGTTGGTTTACAGCATTTTTCTTTTTAGCTGTTGGGCTATCGTTGAAATTGTTTGAATTCATTTGATGCAAGCCTTTTATATTTAAAATTTTAATGAATGATCAATCATCAAAAAGAGAAAATTAGGATGTTTCTTTTGTTTGTTATAAAATTCAAAAATATTTTTGATATTTATATATTTGATTTGTTTTATTTTTTTAAATTTACAAAAATTTTATAAAAATAAATCAATTATTAAATATTTTATAAAATCCTCAATAACAAGTTTATATTGAGATTCATGGATATTTTCAGTCATTAATAGTAATAATTTTAATATACCATCGGAACATTTGGAATATGAATCTATATCTATTTTATCTGCTCTTGAATTATTAATTGTATTTTCGTTTTTAGTTGAATAAATTTCAGGTTTTTTAACATTAAAAATGTTTTTATTCAAACTAGATTTTACAGAAGCTATGTTAAATGATATTAAATCATTTATATAAATATAATTTTATCAAAATTTTGGTTTATAAAAAAATTAGTTAATTATACCTGGAGTATCGATTTTCATATTAGCCATATTATTTTTAAGCCCGTTTTTATTACTATTCTTATTTTTAAGAGAATCTTTCAAATTTTAGCAAATATTTTAGTCAGAAATGAATAAAAAAACCATTGATTTTCATACGTATTTATTTTTTACCTTCTTCCTCTATATGCATGTAAGAATTTAAGATTAATTAAATAATAAAAAATGGTTTTATTTTCAAGAAAATTTATTTTACTTTGTTGCCTTAAAGTGGCTCTTGAATTAATTTCTCTTTGATTTGTTGATTTTTGCCTATCTCCGATCATTTTAATTTTTTTAAGTTATTAATTTTATTAAAATAAAAATATAAAATTTCATAATCCCAACCAATTGAAATTTACTTCTTCAAATTAAATAAGTTTTTTACTATTAATGTCTTTATTGTTATTAAATAATTATTCAAAAAACAAATTAGTATTCAAATATTTATAGCCGACAAAATAGATATTTTGTCAAGAGATACTAAATATTTTCATAGAAAAGAATTCATCCTATTGTTTTAAAAAATCAAAAAATTTTTTATTATCAAATATATAAATTCATAATTTTTATAGATTATATTTGGTTTTTGTCTAAACTAAATCAAAACTTGAATTTAGCATTTATCAAAGAAAAATTTATTCGTTATATAAATCTTAAATTTAACTAATTTTATCATTTACAATAATAAAAAAATAACAACAATAAATCAATCTTTTTTAAATATTTTTAAATTAAATTATATGTGCATAAATAAATATTAAATGAAACTTTCAACACTTAATCAAGATGATTCTCAAATAAATAAATTTATCTAAACTGAAGTGAAAAAATTAAATCTTATTTTTTAAATTAGCCTCCGATATTTTTTTATTATTTCTTAATTTTTGTTCATGCAATTTCATTTGCAGTTCAGTATTTTCTTTTCTTAGTTTATTATTTTCTGTCTTTTCATCTTCTGCTCTATTTTCAAATAAATTCCTTTCAGCAATTATAGATTTCATTTTTTCAGTTATCTTTTGCAACTCTTGTTTATATAATTTAATTGATTCTTCAATTTCATAGGTAGGTCTTTTATTTGCAAGTTTTTTGCAATTGGCTAATTCCTTAGTTAAATCTTGAATAGTAATTTCTTTCTCTACACATTCCTCGGTTTTAGAAATGAGTCTTTAATTAATTTTTTTAAATTACAAAATTCATTTACTATTTTTAATTTTGAATTTATTTTAAATAACTTTATTATATTTTACTCTTATAAGTTAAATTACCTTTTTTGTAGGAGATTGATTTTATAATGCATTTCCAAAGCATCGGGATCAATTCCTTCTAATTTTCTCCATCTATGGAATAATTTTTCTGAGCTTTCGACTTCTTCAGTTAATGCTTTATTCTATAATTTATTTTATATTATCATAATTAAAATATTTATAATAATATTAATTAAAGTGATTCAAATCAGCTCTCTTACTAAATTCTTTTCTCTAAGTAATTCTTTATCTAAATTAATAATTTCTTTAGCATATCTGTTTGCTTCGTCTTTGTAATTTTTGCTTATTTCTATTTCTCTTAGAAGATTTCTATTCTCTCTTATTAAATAATTAATTTTCTCTTTCTTCTTTTGGAAATCTTGTTCGAATCTAGAAAGCTTAGAAGATAAAATCATAATTTTTTCATGCAATAAAGACACTTCATCATTTCTTCTAATTAATTGCGAAGCTAAAATAATTTGAAATTTTTATCATATAAAAAATTAACTAATTTTATTAGTAAAAAATAATTTTAAACTGAATATAATAATTACATAAATTATCTCTGTCAATAACAGTTTTTCTATATTCTTCTCTTAGCTTTTTGTAATCTTTTGCAGTTTCATCGACTGTAAATTTAAGCCTTTCATTATCTTTTTCAAGTGCACCAACACGCTGTTTAAGATTATTTACCTCATTTTTATTTCTATCGAGCTCTAATTCTTTTGTTTTTAACTCATCAGATTTTGTTGATAAATCAGATTTTAATGTAACTATATTCTCATCCTTTTTCTTAAGATCAGATTTAAGCTGTTCAATTTCTTTTTTATTGAAATTTAACAAATTTTGCTTATCAATTAAATCATCTTGCACATCAATTAAATTTTTAAAGTAAAGATTTTTATCTCTTCTAACTGCATCATATACTTCTCTTTGCATTTTCATTTTTTTGTCATTTTCGGCAACTTTTTTTTGTAACTCTTGGATTCTATTTTCACGAAGCCTTATATCTTCAATTAAATGATCCATTTTGTTTTTAATTTTGGTATTTTCTTCAGTAATTTTATCCCTTGTTTTTTCCAACTCTGCATTTATTTTGTTTGCAATATCCAATTCTTCTTTGAGTTTTAGTAATTTATCTGATTTGGATTTTGAGTCATTGACCAAATCCATATTTTTATTTAATAAGTCGAGTTTATCATCTGCAGCTTTTACGATTAGTTTTTCTTTATTTTTCATATCTAAAATTACCTTCTTTTTAAGCTTGACTTCCTCGCCTGTTTCTTTACGAGATTTTTCAATCTCCAAACAAAGCTGTTGAATTTCGTTATCCTTTATAGTTAATTGATCAGTTAACTCTTTAATTTCTTTATTAAATTTATTAATTTCTCTTTTAGTAGAATCCAAATAAATCATTTTTTCAGATATTTCCTTTGTTAACCTGGTCTTTTCTTTTTCGAGTGTTTTGATATTTGCAGCAGACTCTTTTTCTCTCGCCCTTAATTTCTCATTTTCTTCTTTACAAGAGATAACCTCAGTTTTGAGTTGTTTAATATTCTTTTCTAATGAAGATTTTTCTAATTTATATTGATCGAGATCATTTTTGATATTTATATTCTTAACCCCTAAATCTTCTATTTGCTTTTTGAATCCCTCAATTCCGGCTTTTAAATCATTGATTTCTATTTCTTTTTGTACTTTGCAGTTTTTCAATATTGCAACCTGGGTGTTAGTTTCTTCATTATTTTTTTGTTTTTGTTCAATATCTCTTTGAAGCTTCATCGCTATATCTTTTTGTTGGAAATTATCTTCTCTAATATCTTGAATCTGAGCTTCTAAACTGTCTTTGATGACTAAGAGCTCGTTATATTCTTTAGTAATTTTTTCATTGGCTGTCATTTGCAACTCATATTGTCGTCGAAGTTTTTCTTTATCTTTTTCTAAGTTTTCGATCAAATTTTCATCAACAAAATTATAATCATCTTTTGCTCTATCATTAATTGGAGATGTATCTGACTTCGCATTTTCTTTGGCTTTTTCTTCTTTTACTTGTTGATTTTCTTTTAATAGCTGATTATATCTTTTTTGCAAGGAATCCATCTCCTTTCTATCTTCTAAAATTTTATCATTTAACTTGTTGAATTTGGACATATCATTATAATGTTTTTCTTTGGCCTCTTTGTAAAGTTTTATTAAAATTTTTTCATTAGCTGAAGTGTGCTGAAATGCGAGGAATAATTTATCGATTTCTTCTCGGAATCTCTCTAATCCGCTATCTGCTGAAATTTCATTTAAAAGCTGATGAAAATTTTGCTCAACTTCTAAATTAACATTTTCTTTAATTCCATATTCATTTAGTTCTTTGTTTATATCTATAACTTCTTGAGACATATTTGTAAAAGTTATTTATTATTTTTTTAATTATTATTTTTAATAAATCAGAGTATTAATATTTTTTATTTTAAATTTTCAAAAATTAGAATAGTTTCATAAAATCTTTTATTATAGAATTTAACTTTTAATCAAAAAGATTACGAATCTGTTTGAAATCTTACTTTAAAAAGATTTATAAAAATTTTTTTACTTTCGAAATTTAAAGTAATCGAATCTACAAATTTTATAATTTTTTCAGCTAAATTCTTAAATTTGACTTTTTAAATATTGTTAATAACTTATTCCATTCTTTATTTTTTTCTTTTTTTTCGTGTTCTATAATAATCTTATTTTTAATTTGGTTTAAATAAATTTTTTAATTTTTTTAAATATTTTATTTACATAAAAGTGATTTTAAATTTTTTATTTAAATCATAATACGTTTATTTTTGAATTAATTTGTATCTTCTGGTATTTTTTTTAAATTTTTCATCAGTAAAAGCGAATAAACTATTTTCATAACTTTGGTTTTCCATCTTGGAATTATTATTTCTTAGTTGAAAAAAATCTGAAATTTCTTTTCGAATCATATTTGGCTTTCGATATAAAATTTTATCAATATTGCATTCTCTATTTTTGTAACTTTTCTTAAAATCTTTATCATTATTAAAACAATTTTTAAAAGATTCATTCTTTTGTTTAACTCTATTATATTGATCTTGCTTTTCATCGATTACTATTGAATAGTTTAATTTATCTGTTGTATAATCTACATCAAATTTATTCTCATTTTTTTCACATTCATTTTTTGAAAGGTGATTGACTTTTTGTGAAAGCTCATCCATAATTTCTTTGATTTCTTCGTATTTTATATTTAGCAACGTCGCTTCTTCTGTTTTCAAATTATTTTCAAATTTTTTATTTCCATCATTAACTTTCTTTTCTAAATAAAAACTTTTATTATCACTAACCGAATCAATCTCTTTAAAATAAAAATCCACATTTAAATTTTTTATATTTTCTTCAAATTCTTTTATAAAATTAGAAAATTTTTCATTTAATTTATCATTCGAATCAGCCATACCTTTCTTAAGATTAATTGAAAATTTTAAATTTTTAATAATCTCTAGAATTACATCGAATTCAGACTTTAATAAGATCTGAAAATCACTTTTATACTGTTCTCTTATGTAAGAAATTTCTTCATTTTTTATGTCGCAATAGGGAGTTTTATTTTCAAATCTGAATATTTTATCCAATTTTTCTAATATCAATACCAAAGATTCATTCAATAAAAAACAGTTATCCAATTTTTCTTCTATCAAATCAGAACATTTTTTGGCTTGTAGACTTTTCTCTTTTATTCTTAATACAAGATTAATAAGTTTGAGATATTTTTCGTTTTGCTCCGAAAATATTATATTTGTATTTTGTTCTGTTTCAATTAATTTATTTTTTAATTCTATATAAATTTTAGTTTCCATCTTTTCATTAAATTTTGATTTATTATTATCATTTAGTGAATTAAGCATATTAGGACTTTTTAAAGAAGGGAAACTTGAATTAAATTTATCTTCAAATTTTCCTTTAAATAAATGTAGGAATTTCCTCATTTTATCTTGAATTTTAATTATTTCATTTACTTCATTTTCATTAAAGCTATTGAAAATTTTCTCTTCAATTACTGGTGATTGTTGAGAAATTGAATTTAAGTTAAGTTTAAAATTTTGTTTCTGAGGATGAAATTCTTGGCTATTATGATATTGTGTCAATAGATAATTTAAAGGAATTTGTGTGTAATCGGCAGTATTGATATTTCTAATAGATGTTTGAGAAACCGTTTGATGATCTCTATTGGAATTCATTCGAATAAAAGAAAAAGATTTATTATTTTCACTTGCTTGAGTAAAATTATGAGTAAAATTTTGATCAGCTGATAGACAACTGTTTAGAATTTGAGACATTTCTGGAGCATTTAGATTGTGAGTACTAAATAAATCTGAATTTTTGATGATCACATTATTTTGAGAAATTTGAGGAAATTTTGTTGAAAATAAATTATTCATAATTCTTTCAAGCTTACTCTGTTTTAATAATTTTATCAAATAATTTCGTTTAAATATTTGAAATTTAAGATTAATATAAATAATTTAAATAATAAAAAAATTATAGAAATAATTCGAAATTATTACATAATATTTAAATTTATTATATATACTCAAAAAATATTTTTAGAATATTCGATTTGTCTCAAGATAATTTTTTAAATTTTAAAAATATTTTTTTTTTGAATAGAAATCATGCATTAATTTTATTTTTTAAAGTGACTCTATATATTCTAAAATAAAATATTGTTTATTATCATCTAAGAATAATAAATTCTCTTTATAGGATTCTGTCCAAACTTGACAAAATTTGCTCATAATTTTAAATAAATTTCTGTTGAACAAGTGGGAAATGTCGTAAATTAAAACGAAAATAATATTTACATCTTGAGTAAAATTTATATTTAATTTTTCCAAAGACAATAAACAAATAGTCAGGTAATTTAAAATAAACAATAAAGTTAAAAATGGGAAAATTAATTTCTATATTTAAAAAGCAAAGGATCGAAGAGGATGAATTTGTTCTAGAAGGCCTAAAATTTACACCAGTAAATAATAAAACATTGCGTTTATATTTTGAAAGGCAATTCTCAAATACAAAAGATTATTATGAGGAGGAGGATATTCCATATATAAATCATATTTTCGAATTGAAAGTTAAATTATTTTACAATTCACATTATGATAAATCAAATTTGATAAATTTTCACAATCAATTGCAAAAAGATTTAGATAAATATCCAGGAAAAGGAATAATGAAAGATTTGGTAATTGAAGAATCAGATGAAACAGATCCATTTTTGCTTGAATTATGTCATTTCAATTATTTTACAACTGAACCTGATTTTGATATTCGCTATAAATGTTTAAAGTTAAATGAAAATCTAAAAATAAAGGATAATATATTCGAAAATATAAATAATCTATCTATTTCTGAAATGCTTATAGATCAAATTAAAACAACTGATAGTGTGGACTTATTTATAAGGCAAAATAGAAATCCAATTTTTTTCCTATTTGCTATTAAAAAAATTATTGAACCATACGCTACTAATATTCACAAAATAAAAATTTATCAAGTAAATTTTTCAATAATTGATCAAGACATATATGTGATGCTAGCGGATTTTCTAAAAGATAAAAGGGAAATTACAATTATAAAATTAATTGGAAAAACTATAGAAGAAATAGCACATAAAAATCACTTCGAATTTTCACAAACAAATACTAATTCAAGACAGCTTTCTCAAATGGTTTCATGTGAAGAATCCCAGTTTACTAAAAAAACTGCAACAAATAAAAATTTAATCCACTATAATTATTCACAATTGGATGGCTCTAGTAACTTAAAAGGATTAAATTTAGAAGAAGAAAAACCAATAACTGATTATGAAAAAGCTGTATTTTCCAAACACGGGAGAAAAAGTAAACAGAATAAAAAAAAAATAAAAACTATTAATTCTGCTTTTTCAAAAGTTGATAATTCGAGCGAAAATAATTTTAATACGAAAAATAATTTCACAAATCCAAGGGAAATTCAAGTCAATCCCTCATATATTATTTCTAGTTCACCATCTAATAATATCAACAAAAATAATGAAATCAATTTAAATATAGAATTCAAAGAAGAAGAAAAACTACAAGAAATAAATTCAAATGGCAACAACATAAATGGAATGAATAATAATGAGCTGATTCCTAATACTTCTATTCTTAATAAATTCAAAAAAAAAAATTCTAATTTAAAAAAAAGAAGGAATAATTCTGATGGAAGTCAAATAAATGAAAATGACAAGAAAAAAAATGCTGATAAATACGTTAGTATTCAGAATAATGCAATAGAATCAAATTCTGGTGCGGATCAAAACAATGAACAATTTTCTCTTAAAACCGATTCTTTTGAAGAAAATACAAGCAACAATCACGACAGTGAAGATGAAGAAAGCGATGAAGAAGAAGATTTTAATAATTTAGGAGAATCAAGTTCAAATCAAATAAATGATGAAGCACTTAACTTTAGATCAGAGAACTTGAATAAATCAAATTTTATCTTATTTTATGAAGTTTTGGCCAAACGTAAAAACCTTTTAGAATTAAGCTGCCTAGTATATCTTCGTGAAAATCACTTGGTTTTGATATCTCACGTTTTACATGAGAATAAATTACTTAGAAAATTAAATTTGAGAAACATGTTTTCTAATCCAAATGCAAATGATAATGAACTTGATATTGCTTTTCATGTTTTTAATAGTCTAGGAGCCAATTTAAAAGATGAAATTTATATTTTATTCAATGAAATAAATCAACTCAATTTTCTTGAGAAACTAAAACTCACTCATTTTTCATTTAATTCTGATATTAATTATCTAGCTTGTCAAAGTGCTTTGCAATTACCCAATCTCAAATGTCTTGATTTAAAAGAAAACCAAGGTATAATTAACAATTACTTAAATGTTGAGGAAAATTATAATCTAGTAAAATCAAATCTAAAGAAAATTAACTTTGGAAACGTATATTTCCACATGATAAGAAATTTTGATTTAATTATTCATCCTGAAAAATTAAAAGTTGCGGAAATGGGAGTCTTTGATTCTATTTCTCTTTCAGCCTTCTTGCATTATTGTAATAATACTCAATTGGAAAAAATAAAAATTAGGCTTAATAAACCTTGTGGAATAGATACTTTAGAACTACTTTTGAAAATACTTGCAAATCATATTTTTTTAATAAAAAATTTGAAGTATTTTTATATGAAGAATACTTATACAGATGAAACCTATTCAAAATATCAGGATTTAATTAGAGAGTGGGTTCAAAAGCTTTTCTATGAGAAATTCCAAAGAAGTAAAAATATCAGGAAGATAAGTTTGAATCATCAGAAAAGAGCCACTTATATTGTTAACGATAGAATGTATTTAAAAGAAAATAATATCATAATAAGATTTCTCATATTATATGTTTTAGAACAGAAATTTAAATCAAATTTCGAGAAAGTTCATGAAATGTTCCTGAGTCATATTAACTGTTATCCTGATAAAAAGCACTATTATCAGGAAAAATTTTCAACTTTTAAAGAAAATATTCTTAAAAAAATCATTTTATTGGAATCTGGAAAACCGAAAAAATTAACATTATGATTTTTTAAAGGTTTTTTTTCAATTTTTTAAATTATGGATTTTTGGAAACTAACAAACAATTCTATCATCATTTGTTATTTGAGTAAATTCATTTTATATGAATAAATTAATTAAAAATTAATTTAATTTTCTTATTTAATGAATAAGACCATTTTTAAAAATTAAATATTTTTTTCTATTGATGATATTTATTTTTAAATTAATACTAATAATTTTATAACATTAAATTATTTATTTAAGTCATTATGAAATAAAAAGATAATTTAAAATCATGTCAATGATGTTTAATTGGTTTATATTTTTATGTTTTCTAATACTCTCTAATTGCAACTTATCTAAATCAGGGAATAACAAACTAGAAGAAGTATTTTATTGAAATATAATTTTTTTTTAAGTTTATTGATTGAGCTCAATTATTTAAAATAAAATAAAAATTAACTTAGATAGCTCGAGAAATAAAAATCAAAAATGAGACTATGAACTATAAAACTAATTTGAAAGATTTAGAAATTAATCCATTTTTCAAAGTAAAGTTATTTGAAAAATAGATTGATTTACTTTAAACAGATTAAAATGATATTAGTTTAAATTAAAACCCAAATTATAAAAGATTCAGAAACTTCTAATTAATTTAATAGATTATAAAAGAAAAAGAAGCCAAATTTGAAAATTTACGATACAAAAACAATAAAAACGATGAAATTTCAAAAAAGAATCAAATCAATAGAGATTGTATAGAATTTGATAATCAACACTGTATCAAGTGTAAAAAAGGTCTTTATCTCTTTGATGGTCAATGTTATAATGTTTGCCCTGATAATTATTTTGCTGATAATTTAAGCATGAGTTGCAAAAGTCTTGATTCTCATCCTATGTACATAAAAGCTTATACATTTTCTCGATGCATAAATAAATGTGGAATGAAATTTACTGATTGCAGTTGTGAAGATACATGCAAGACAAAAGGAAATTGCTGTTCTGATTATAAATTTTGCGAAATTTTAGAAAAAAATAAGATAGAAGCAAAAAATATCACAAATTGTGAATTTTCAACAATAGATTCGAAAATATGTCTTCAATGTATGGAAGGATTTTATCTATATGAAAACTTCTGTCTTGATAAATGCCCTCATAAAACCAAGGCTTTGGATAATAATAAGATTTGTTTGAAATATGAAAGTAAAAAAATAATTTGGATTTAATTAGTCATATTATCTTATTTTAATATAATACTTTAAAAATTAGATTTTAATGAGAAAATTCAAGATATTCCTAATTGTCAAAAATTGAATGAAAAAAGTAATTGCATAGAATGTCAGAATGGTTATTTTTTACATGAATCGAAATGCTTAACTCATTGTCCTGAAGGATTCAAAGCAAATAAAATAAATTTTAAATGTGTTAAAAAAAATAGTAATTATTAAAATAATTATTTATTAATTTTTTATTTTATATTTTATTTTATTTATAATTATCAATTTGAATTATTTTTTTTTTAAAATTTTTAGCATTTGCATTTTATTGGGATTTTCCATCAAGGAAATCTTGTGAGAATAAATGTAATGAAGATTCTACGACTTTGATTAATATTTCACAATATGATATATTATCTTTAAATGATCCGAATTGCTCTTGCTCAAAAAATTGTATAAGAAGAGGAAATTGCTGTGATGATTACGATTATTTTTGCTCAAAATCAAATAATGAATTCAAAAGTAAAGAATTTTTGAAATTTTAAAACAAATAAAGAATCATTATTTAGAAGTTTAAAATTTTTTTGATTTATCAAAAAAAAATATTTGACAAAAAATTTTTATTTTTTATAGATAAAAACCTTGGATCTATTCCAAAAAGAGTAAGCCAAGATATATTTGTTCAAGAAAGTATTATACCAAATCTTATTAATTGCGATCAAGGTTGCGAAGAAAATCAATCAAATTCTCCTTCTCCTAATTTAAATCAAAAAATTGAAAACAAAAATAACCCAATCATTTTAGAAAATACATCAAAAAATTATGATAATTCTTACAATCAAAAAATTACTGATAAAAATACAAATCTTACAAATAATTCAAAAATTCCAATGTTTAATATACAAAAAGAATTACTAGACTCATTCAAAAAAGATTTTTCTTTTGATAATAAAGAAAATATAATGATGTTTGGAAGAAATAATAACAACTTTAATAAAATAACAATAAATGCAGACTCAAATATAAATGTTTACAAAAGCAACACAGGGTTGAATGTCAGAAATAAGGATATAATAAATAAAGATTCTCACAATTTAGGAAAGCGATCAACAGAAAATTATCATTCTAAAAACAATTACGAAAAAAATAATAATCTTAATTTAAATGAAACAGAAATCCCTTTAAATCCAAAAGCTCATGAATCTGAACCTGTAAATATACCTATCCAAGAAGATATAAATAATAAAGAAAAAATCAATGAAATTAAAAAGGAAACCATTCAACCTCAAAATAATTTGAATGATTCTAAATTAGATGATTTAAAAAAACAATTTGAAGAAGCAATAAATAAAAAGGATAAAAATTGGGATCAAAAACTGAATCCAGATCTATTCAATGATATGTACAATGATTTGATTCTGAAAATAAAAGAATTAAATAAAACAAAAACAAAAACCATAAATAATAATATTGTTTTGCACAATAATATCTATTTAGATGATAATAGTATTAATTTACTAAACAGTAACAATACGAATATTTTCAGTGATAATAATAGCACAAATTCAAATTTAAATGGATTTACAGGTATAAAAATAAATAATTCTAAAAATCCAAATGGAATTTTTATCAATGCTTCTGATATCAATAATCTAAACAACACTTTAAATTTCACAATTGGAAATTTAAGCTCTGGAACTTTGGAAAATTTGATAATTATCAATCAAAATGAAATATTTAACAATAATACTAATATAGAAAAAAAAGAAATCAAAGAAATTTATAACTTTGATAATATTACATCATCTCCTGGACCTGTGAAAGAAAAAGAATTACAAGAGGAAGCTCAAAAGCCTGAAAAAATAATTATTAAAGTTCCAAAACAAGAAACTTCAAAAACGATTTCGGAAGAAAATAAAGCTTCAAAAGATAATGAATTACCAAATGAATCTAAAAAGCCTGAAAAAATAGATAGTCAAATTCCAAAAAAAGAACCTCATACAGAACAAATTCTTATAAAGCCACATAAAGAAAAGGAAAAAGAAAAAGATAAGGAAAAGGAAAAGGAAGAAGAAAAGGAAAAGGAAGAAAAGGGAACAGAAAAGGAAAAAGAGAAAGAGAAAGAGAAAGAGAAAGAAAAAAAGAATGAAAAAGAAAATGAAAAAAAAGAAGAATCAAAACAAGAACCTTCAAAACCCATAGTAGAACAAATTCTTAAAAAGCCACAAATAGAAGAGTTACAACATGAACAAAAAAAGTCACAAAAAAATAATATTGAAGTTTCAAATCATGAGCCCCCAAAAACTAATTTAGAAGAAAAAATTATAAAGCACGGTGAAGGGCAAATAAAAAATCAAGAAATTAAGCCTAATTTACAGATAGATTCCAAAAAACATGATGAACAAGAAATTCCCATTCATAAAAGCCAAGAACAAACGAAAAAAAAGGAAGATAAAATTCCGACCCCAAGTAATAATTTTCATATTCCAATCAAAAATTCTCATGAAATTGAAATAAAGAAGGAAGATGAAATACCCTTAGAAAATCATAAAGAAGAAATAAAACCACATGAAATTTTTGATGTAGACAAGCCAAGTCCTTTATCGCCAAAAAAAAATACAACTCAAATAAAAAATGATGAAATTCCTAAAAATGTAAAATCTCCAATAACTCCAGAAAAAACAAAAATAATAAACGATACTATTCATACGAATAACTCAATAAGAAATAAAACAAATGAATTAAAAGAATTAACAGTTCATTTAAGTGATGAAAAAAATATTATTAAACAAAAAAAAAATCTTACTATAGTCCAAGCAATTAAAAAAATAAATAATTACACATCAAAATCTGAGATTAAAAAACCTAAAGTTAGTAATCCTTTAAAAAACAAAACTAATTTAAATATATCTGCAGTAATACCAATAAAAAGTAATCATAATCAAAACTTTTCTAAAGTAATTGAAGAAGGTCCATATAACTGTATTACTGATTCTATTTGTGAAATATGCCCTACGAAAAAAAATGTAAGAAGGTGTTTAGTTTGTATAGGGAACTCAAATTGGAATGTCTTTACAAAAAAATGTACTTGTATGGAAGGGTTCTATTTTGAATCTTCAACAAGAACATGTCAACGTAAATTACATCTCTTTAAAAAATTTTTCTCAAAATTTTTTAATGTTAAAATGTTTTCTTTTTTTTATAAAATTTTTTTAAAAATTTTATAGTTTATCTTTTAATTTTTATTATTTTATTAAGGAATATAAATTTCATAGAATTAATTTATCATTTAAAAATATAGCATGCTATTCCCTTTGCACAAGATGCAGTGGACCAACGAATTCCCAATGTTTCCGTTGTGTAGAAAACGCTGAGATTACCAGTTCTAACTCTTGTGTTTGCTCTAAAAAGTTTTTTTTCAGTCCATTAGAAGGTTTATGTGCTAAAAAGGCTTTTAAACCGCATCATATTCAAACACCAAAATGTCAAAAAGATTATTATTGGGAAAAAAAAATTGGGGAATGTGTGCAAATTAATCAAACCAGAGATTTAAAGATGTCTATTGTGTATTTAAAAACTGGTCATACAGTTCCTAAGACTCTGAACAAAAGAAAAGACTTTTTAAATCAAAATTGGAAAGGAGAACCAAATTCATTAACTGCAGTTGGTGCTCGTCAAGACTCCTAACAGGAAAATATTTTCAAGCTAGATATGGTCAGTTTTTTAATTTGGTAAACCATATGACAAATCCAAAGTTTTATAAATTGGAGTCAAACGGCAAACCTAATAGCATAGAGGGTTCATATGCTTTCGGACTAGGACTTTTCCCAACTTTAATGAGTGTAACAGCATTGAAATATAAAGAATACAATATAACCCGTCATTTAAATCAAAATTCAAATGAAAACAAGACATATAATAGTGGACAAAATTCAAGTTATATTCAACCTAAGTTAAATAACACTTCTAACAAGAAAATAAAAAATTCCACAGGTTTAAATAAAAATATCAATAACCTAAAAATAAACAAAAACTCAAAGGCTCAGAATGACAATAAAAAAGATACTCATAGCAAAATAAATAAGAGATCCGAATTTTTAGATAACCATTCAGAAGAAAAATATTATGAACTTAAAGCAGAAATGAAAAGCTTATTAGGATCATCACATCATAATAATTACAATTATAAAAGAAAAGAAAATAAATTTATAAATTTTAATTCAGAATCTTTTTCACCCTTGAATGATAATGAAGAGGAAATAAAAAGTCCTTTAGATGATGATTCAGAGGATTCTGGTAAAGAAAACATATCTAATGAGGAAGAAATTCAAGATTTTGATGAAAGTAATAACATTCAAGAAAATAATGAATCAAGATTAAATCATGATAACATGTTTGCTCTTAGACATAGTATAAATAGTTTTAATAAAGAAAATTTGAATTCAAATTCAATTTTCAATGGTTTATTAAAAAAGAATTTAATATTTGGTAATGATAATAATAATGAAAATGGAAAATTAGAAACCTATGATTTTTCACAAGGAGATGATTTTATAAATGATTCTTTATATGAACTCAACTTGGATTCTTCATCGAAAACAGTTGAGAGACATGAAAGTAATAATAATTATGCAAAAAACAATACAAATAATTCCCAAAATATAACAAAATCTTCTCACAATAATTACTTAAAATCAAACAGCACAAATAAAATAATTACTAAAATTAACTTGAATATAATAAAAAACCTTACTTACTATTCAGATCCTTTAAAAAGCCCTTTATTAATGAATTTGAATCATCAATCTACAAAAAATTTGTTAGATTATTCACTTTCTACTCCAATGATTCCTTCAGTTTCTGATTTACAAGGATTTAGTAAAAAATATGGTATAGCTGAATTAAAGTCTTGTGATGGTGCTATGCATATGATTGATTCAAATTTAAAAAAAAATGAGGAAAAAATATCTGATATAATAAGGCGTATTTATAATGCCTACAATGTTGATAATTTATTTAGACTCTACAGAAATATAACAAAAGACTTTTACTTCTTAAATAACTTCACAGAGGCTTATCAAGCAAATTACTTTCGAGACAATAGAAACATCACAAAATATACTCTTTCAAAGACTTTTCATAATCTATTAAAGGAGTTCAGGAGCCTAAAAGTCTATGATATTTATTATGGAGATGAAAAAGGATATCTATATAGAGCCGTCCTTACTCCTCTAATTGAAAACTTTTTAAAACAAGTAAAAAAACAAATTAATATGGAATACGAAAATGTTTTAAAAATTATGTATTTTTACAACAAACACAAAGAATTGCGAATGGATTTCTTGGACAATTATAAAAAAATTTCAGTAGTGGCATTAGAAGATAATATTTTTTGGGCCTTTTTCAAATTAATAAAAATTATATCTGGGAAAAAACATGATATTCCTATTAGATCTGCAGCAGTGTCACTTGAATTTTATAAGAATAAAATGGATTTAAATTTAACTGATTTTATAATTACAAACGCGCATTTAGTCGAGAAGAAAAACGCAACAAAATCTACAAAAATTAAAAAATTTGAAAAAAAAGAAAAACTAAAAAATCAAGGAAATGATAATTCCAATACTTCTATGAATAACCATAGTAATTTGGTAGATACAGGTAAAAATGAAAAAAAATCAAAAAAAAAAGAAGAAGACATTAAAAAAAGGTCTTCTCTGGTATATTCTAATTTTAAAAATATTAATTCTACCAAAAATATAGAAGAAAAAAATAATAAAAATGAGAAGAAGAAAAATAATAAAATAGATAATAAATTAAAACCAAAGAAATTTGAGATTACAAATGAAAATGTTAAAAGGTATTTGAATAGTTATTACAGTTCAAAATTATATTCAATGAAAATGTACTATAATCAAGAGCTAATACTTGATTTATCTTTAACTGAATTTGACAATAAATTCAAGAAATATATTGTTGATAAAGAAGAATTTAGAGATTTCTGCTTCCCAAACGGTATCGATATCTGGTTTATAGTTTGCTTGACTTTATTTACTTTCTTAGTTTTCCAATTCCTTTTAATTGCATGTATTTATACCCTCAAAGAAAGCAAATAGATTAATATTTAAATTATATCTTATTTCTAAATCAAAATAAAATTTATAAAAATTTAATTTATGATATTCTAAAAAATTTAAGTATATAACTTATAATCATCTTTTAACATTCAGATTCTAGCTATTTATGTATTAAATTAAGTATCGAAATTAAAAAAATCCTTTTTCTATCAAGTAAATTGGGGATTTTTTTTAAAATAACGTTAAATTTTATTTATAAATCAAAATTCTTTGTTAAATTAAAAAAAATTTTTCAAATTTCTTAAAATCTGCTTATTAAAAAAATTAAATAATCATATTCAAATTTAATTAATAATCTAATATTAAATGGGAAATATACATAAAACCCCAGGAGCTGATGAGGATATATCTGTAATACAAAATGAAGATATAATTGAAAATTTAATAGATCAAAATCCGAATGAAATAGCAAACAAACAACTAGAAGAGATTCAAAACCAAAAAAAAGAATTAGATCTTAGAACTGCTAATATAATGAAATATTTTAATCGTTTAGTAAATGAAAGATATAGAAAAGAATTAAGCCATTTTCGGCAAAATTATAAAATAAAAAAAAATTTCGCTATGAGACAAGATTTAATATATAAGATATATGTAATCGAAAATATTTTCACAAAGCTATTATATAATTTAAAAGTGTTTAAAATAAATTTGTCGGAATTTCCTAGTGATCAATTTGGTGACATAAATCATGAAACAGAAAAGAGCATGCTCTCTAATGATTTAGAAATCATGCAATGTTTTAGAAATCCAAATGTAGAAACTTTATTCGATTTTTATATAATACCAAATAAATTATCAATTATTGTAATGGCTGTTTGTACATATTCAACCCCATATACTTTACTAGATGCAATGAATGAAAAAATTTCAAAAAATAGTAAATTTTCGGATGATGAATTTCAACAAATAATGAAATTTTTATTACAGAGTTTGAATAAGATGAAAAACAAATTTATAATTCATAAAGGATTAAGTCCAAGCTCTATATATTTTCAAAGAAGAAATGATTATTCTTCTTTAATTTTAAAAAATTTTTTCTTTTCCTCTAATTATCCCTCTGGAACTTCAAAAGGACTCACAGGGACATTGTGGTATTCTGCTCCTGAAATTTTAAACGATCATGATCAAGACTATAAAGTTGATGTATATTCTGTCGGAATTATACTTTATCAGGTTCTGACTCTTAAAAATATTTATCAAGAATTTAACAATAAAGAAGATGTTTTGAAACAAATAGAAAAAAGAAGTATTCATAATTCATTAGAATTTCTAAGTAAATTAGGATACAACAGAAATTATCTCGATTTAATTAAAACAATGGTAGAAGACTCAGTTTATAATAGAAATTCGATAGAAGAAATGATTTCTAATAATATAGTAAAAGAAATTCAAATTAATCAAGTTAAACTCTTTTTAGAAGATACTAATGATTTAATTTTTGACATTCAATTGAACGAATCTATTTTAGAAAATCTTAAATATGATATAAAAAATACTGATAAAAATATTCGAGGAGCTATTTTCTATATTTTTAAAATAGGAAGTATGTATATTTTAGATTACTCTCAAATAATTAAAATAAATATGCTTTTTGATTATTTTGATGTAAATAACAACAATTTAGTAACAACTGATGAATTTAGCGATAAACTTAAAGAATTAATTAAGGATAATTATCAAAATAAAGAAGAACTCAATAGATATGCAGATTTGTATAAAACAATAATTGAACTTATTTTCGATAATGGATATTTTGAATATTTGGAAATAAATAATAGAGAAAATAAACAATTAAATTTTAAATCTTTTATAGTTGCTTCATTGATAATCTGGTTTTATTCTAATCAAAAAGAAAAAAATTATTCTAATTTCAAAATGAATACAAGCCGATTGGAAAATAAAAATAACATAACTATACAAAAAACCACTCCATATAATAATGAAGATTTGAATAAATCGAATAATACAAATCTAAATATAAGTAAAAATAATAAAAATCTTAAGAAAAATACTTCAATAATTTCGGATAAAAATAATTTAATTATTAGCAAGAATAAAAATAATATTTCAAACAATTTTAATAAATCAAACCAATCAAAAATTTATTTAAATGACAACACAAATAAACAAGATTTATTTATTAACAAAAATATTACATCTGATACTAATGAAAATAGATTGAAAGGGTTCTTTAATGCATTTTTTGATACTCCTAATTTTATTTCTTTTGATAAACTTTTTGTCAATAAACGAGATTTCGATATAAAAATTTTTTCCCAAATCGAAGATTATTTAACTCAAAACTTCATGTATGATGATGAAGATAACAAAGATAATATTTTCATTATGCATCCTACTGAAAATAAAAATTTTATGTCCAAAAAAAATTTCATAAAATTTTTAGAATTCAAATATAAGACGATAGATAAAGAATAATAGATGATTCTTTTGGACATTATTTTTTTTTTTTATTTTAAAATTCGTTATATAACTAATGAAAAAACTTTCCAACATTCAATTTAATATCATATTTTAATTGAAATTTGTTTATTTTAAATTATAAAACAAAAATAAATTATACAAGTAGTCAATCTTTTTGAAGATTATTGTTTAAAAAGAAAAATTAATATTATTTTATACCAAATTTAAAATGATTTTTTTTAGTTAAAAATAAGAATATAATTTTAAAACATTTTTTATTCAAGTTTTAATTAAAATTATTTTAACAATAACATAAAATTTGTGATTTATGGATATCATTTATGTAGAAATATAAACAATTTTTTCTATTTAAAAAATGTGATTTTTTTTTTAAATTATAATTTCTTAATAAAATGAAATCTTTCCTTATTTGGATTCTAATTTTAATACTGAATTTCATTGATGTAAGGAGTAATGTTATAGGAATAGATTTTGGTACTGAATTCATAAAAATAACTGTTTTAAAACCTAATTCTGCTTTTAGAATGGTTGAAAATATACAATCAAAGACAAAAACTCCATTTGCTTTAGCCTTTAAAGACGAAGAAAGACTTTTCGGTGATGATGCTTTAGGAAAAAAAGTTCGTTTTCCAAAGCAAGTCTTTGTAAGCATGCATGAATTTTTAGGAAAGCGATACAACTCAAAACAAGTAAAGAAATTTATTGAAGATTTTTTTATTTCTTACGAGACTGAAGAAGATAAAGAAAGAAAAACTTTTAATTTCAAAGTAAATTTTAATAAGGAAAATTATTTGTTTTCTACTGAAGAAATATTTGGTATGCTGTTTCGATATATAAAATTCCTTGCAGAAAAATATTCTGAATCTACCATCAAAGATTGTATAGTAACAGTCCCAGCTTATTTTGGGTTCTATGAGAGATTGGCAATTTCTCAAGCTGTAGAATTATCAAATTTAAAATTACAAGGATTAATTACTGAAAATACAGCTGCGGCTGTACAGTATTCACTTGACAAACAATTTAATAAAACAGAAAATATTATTTTTTATAATATGGGATCAGGTAGTTCGCAAGCAACTTTAGTTAGCTATTTGTCTGTTTTTGAAAAAAAAAATAACATCACAACAGAAATAAAAAGGAAGATAGAAATTCTAGCAGAATCTTGGGATAAATTTACAAGTGGGAATCGAGTTAATTATAATTTTATTAGATATTTGATGAACATGTTTGATAACTTAGATTCAAGAAAAAATAAACAATCAGTCTTAAAAGATTATAGAGTTGCTGAGAGACTTTTACCTTCAGTTTTGAAATACAAAGAAATATTATCAGCAAATAAACTCACTCCAATAAATATTTTAGGTGTTGACAACGGCCAAAATTTAGAAGGAAAAGTAGAAAGAGAAACATTTGAAGAATTTAATAAAGATGTTTTAGAAAGAATTTTTTTGCCTATAGAAAAAGTTTTAAATATTTCAGGTCTTAATATCGAAGATATTACACAAGTCGAATTACTCGGAGGAAGCGTAAGAATTCCGAAAATTCAAGAAATTTTAAAAAGTAAATTGAATCCAAGTCTTATTGGACAGCATATGAATGGAGATGATTCTATGGCATTTGGTGCTTGCTTTGTTGCTGCTAATATGTCAAATATTATAAAAGCAGGTAAAAAAATTGAATTAAATCATGGGACGAATTATGGAATTAAGATTAATATCAAAAATATAGATTTACAAGAAAATTCAAAAGAATCTGAAAATAAAAATAAGACAAATAGTTATTGTATTGAAAGTTTTAATTCTTCATTTGTTACTAATGAATGTGTTAGACATTTAGATACAAATAAAAATCTATTTTCGATTAGAAATTTACCTAATTCTGTTAAGAAAGTTTCAGTTGAATATGATAATGAAATGGATATTAGGATTTATCAATATTTCGATGTAGAAAATATGGATTTAGAAGAAAACACTGACAATGAATACCAGAACCAAATTCTTAATTTTAAAGTTCGTGGAGTCAAGAAAGCGATTGAATACTTTGCTAAGGAAAATATAACTTCTCTGCCCAAAATTGAATTGAAATTTGAATTGGATAGTAATGGACTTTTAACATTGAAAGCTCAAGCTTTAAATTATGTTAATTTATATTTAAATATAATTCCTAGTCCAACAGGAGGTAATGAATTCATATTTACACCTGAATTTATTGAGCCATATAATAAAACTTTTTTAGAAGAAGAAATTAGACATTTAAATGAATCAGGGGCAAATAATACTTTAATCGAAATGATGAAGATGAAAAAAGAAATTGGTAAAAAGAGAATTCAAGAGCTAAAAAAAGAGCTAACAGTTGATGTCGAATATATTGGAGTACTTCCGATGAATGCAAATCAAATACAAGAATCAAGAAAAAGATTAGATGCTTTAGATCAGTTTGATGAACAAAGAATCAAAATTATGGATGCTAGAAATAATTTGGAATCTGAGATTTATAAAAGAAAAGAATGGCTAGAAAGCGAAGAATCATTGAATGTAATTTTTTATTTTTATGAATTTTAAAATTTTTTTATATTTTTAAAAAAAATAATTTAAAATAATAGTTTATAAAACCTGAAGAATCTGAGTTAGTTTTTAATTCATTAAAAGAAATAACTACTTGGTATGAAGAAGAAGGATATATAGCAAATTTATCAATTTTACTAAATAAAATGAGTTATATTGAAAAAAAATTTTCGGAAATTGATAAAAGAAAAGATATTGAAAATAGAAGAGGTTTCGCAATTGAAAAATTCAATAAAGAATTAAAAAATACATATGAAGAAGCTAAAAAGATTTTATTTAAAAAACCTTGGGTAGAAGAATATTATAATAATACTCTTTTAAAAGATGTATCAAGTATCGAAACTTGGTTTGTCGAGAATTTAAAAAAGCAATCTAATTTAAAAGCTTATGATGTAAATTATTTTAGAAATAATTAAAAGATTCTAAATTTTTTGAAATTTTATTTATTTATTAAAAAAAGATAACTGAATTCACCGAAGAAAATATAGATTCAAAAATCAGAATGTTTAAAAGATTAATAAGTGATTTAAATAAAATTCAAAAACCGAAACCCCCAATAATTGATACAACATATTTGGAACTTGAAGAAATTCAAGTAAACAACTTTTATTTATTTTAATTTTATGAGTTTTTGTTTAATTTTTCATATTTATCTCTTTTGATTAGGAATTATTGAAGAATGGGACTTTAGCATTGAAAGATTTTATTAAAAGTGAAATTAAAAATAATATTACAGATTCTAATAATGCAGTTTCTTCAAATTCAACATCTAATGATAAACAAGATCAAAATGAAAAAATTAAAGATGAACTTTAATTCAATTTTTAATTAAATATATTTATTTATTATTTATTACACATAATTTAAATAGAAAACGATCTTTTGAAATAAAAGAGATAAGTCGCTGGTATCTTATAAATTTTATATAAGCTCAAATTTGGTTCTTTGTATTCATTAAGAATTCTATAACAAAAAATGTTAAAAAATTTGGTTATCAAAATATGTCTAAATTAAGAATTTAAAATTTGAAAATTAAAATCAATTATAAAGCCTTGCTAATCCCTTGCTAATCAAATACAATCTTCGACACTTTTTCATAAAAATTTACTAAATTTAAAAATAAAATTATTTAACAAACAAATAAAAAATTATATTTTTAATTGTCATTGGATAATATTATGAAAAGAAAGCCTATCAGTAAATGAAAATAAATATTGTTCTAATGTCTTGAAATTTGACTTTAGACTATAGGAATAAAAAAATTAAACATTTATCAGTAAAAAATTTTAAAATTATCTTTAAATTAATTTATTTAAAATATATATCTTATTTAATGCTTATAATATAAGAATATCTAAAATAATAAATAGATTTTAAATCGATATTAAAGAAATATTTGGGGATTGGGGATTGGGGATTGGGGATTGGGGATTGGGGATTGGGGATTGGGCCCAA
>Ga0194116_10001969_pt1 | contig 27635 bp, 26 predicted proteins | sample TA2MahsurfametaG_4_FD_148617 | JGI IMG/M metagenome (GOLD analysis project Ga0194116, IMG submission 148617) | Freshwater microbial communities from Lake Tanganyika, Tanzania - TA2015008 Mahale S9 surface | ecosystem: Environmental > Aquatic > Freshwater > Lake | place: Tanzania: Lake...
GCTATTTCTCCAAGAGCTGAAGCGCTCCTTTACGCAGCAGATCGCGCCCACCACGTTTACTCTGTTATCAAACCCGCCCTCGATCGAGGCGATGTAGTTATCACAGACCGTTACTTCGATTCATCAATTGCATACCAAGGCGCAGGGCGAACCCTTGCAACTAACGAGGTTGCACGAATTAGCCGCTGGGCAACAGAATCTCTTTACCCAACTCTTACTATCATTCTTGATCAGCCAGCTGAAATTGGCTTAAATCGTAAGAAAGATTCCGATCGGCTCGAGAGCGAATCGATTGAGTTCCACAACCGCGTAAGGCAGGAATACCTACAACTGGCGACCTTTGACCCTGAGCGGTATTTGGTAGTTGATGCAAGACGACCAATAGAGGAGATTCACTTAGAAATAGTCACGAGAGTCAAAGAGTTACTAACTTGACCCCCACCGCAGTTTTTAACGGCCTGGTTGGGCAAGATAAAGCGGTCTCTGAACTTGAAAAGGCAATTTCATCGGCAAGGAGTAACTCTTCCGGTCAGGAGATGACCCACGCTTGGCTCTTTACGGGACCCCCTGGATCGGGCAGATCAAATATCGCAAAAGCGTTTGCCGCATCTCTTGTTTGTAGCAATTCTGGATGTGGAACTTGTACGGATTGTAAATCAGCACTTGCTGGCTCCCACCAAGATGTTGAACTCTTTGCCGTAAATGGACTAGCAATAAAAGTTGATGAAATCAGAGAAATTGTGGCTCGCTCTGCTTGGAGTTCATCCGTTTCAAGATGGCGCGTGATTGTGATTGAGGATTGCGACCGAATGACCGAAGCCGCTGGTAATGCGCTACTTAGGGCTATAGAAGAACCTGGAACATCTACCGTCTGGCTGCTCTGCGCACCTACTCTTCATGATGTTATACCGACAATTCGTTCTAGATGCCGCCATGTTCAACTTAGGACCCCATCAAAGAGTGAAATCACAGATTTCTTAATTTCCTCTCTTGAAGTAACTATAAAAGAAGCAACTTTCGCGGCGGGACTATCTCAAGGACATATCGGCAAAGCTCGAAGTTATATCTCGGATAAGAACTTTAAATCCACGCGGCAAAAACTCTTTCAAATCTTCTTTTCAGTCACCTCAGAGAAAAAAGCCCTTCATTCTGCCCAAGAGCTAGTTAACTTGGCGGAAGGACGAGTGGAGTCGAAATTCGCAGAACTAATAGAAAAGGAGAATGAAAGCTCAAAGTCCATCTATCAAGGTACTGGAAGAGGTCTCGCGGCAGGCGGCTCAAAAGCATTAAAGGAACTTGAAAAAGATCAAAAGGCTAGAACAAATCGAGCGATTAAAGATGAGTTAGATGGTTATCTTTTGGAATACACCAGCGCTCTACGTGATTGTCTAGTTTCAAAAGACCAGCGCTTAAACTACGACTTAGCAGAAGAGTTAGAAAATTTCTCCTCCAAGATCTCCCCTGGGGGTATTTCAAAAATACTCTCCGATTTAAGCACTACTCGAAATCTATTAAACTCCAACACCTCGCAAACCCTCCTATTAGAAGGCTTTTTCCTCAAGGTTTATCGAGCTACAAGTGGTCATTAGCACCCTTACTCATAGGGCAGAATTCCACTATGCCATTTCGTTTAGACCATCTCTCTTACGCCACCACTAGCGATCAGCTCGTAGATGTAGTTCAAAGAATCGGTTCTCGAATTGGATCTGCGTTTATCGACGGTGGGATACATCCAAGATTTGGCACTCGAAATTTCACTCTACCTCTAAAGAATGGACACTACATCGAAGTAGTCTGTCCGCTCGATCACCCAGCGGCGGAAGAGTCACCTTTCGGCCAAGCCGTGTCTAAGCGCGCTCGCGAAGGTGGAGGATGGATGACCTGGGTCGTTGCAACAAGTGATATCACTCCAGTCGAGTCCCGACTCGGCAGAAGTTCTGTTATCGGCTCTCGTAAACGGCCCGATGGAACTGAGTTAAAGTGGAAACAAGTTGGCGTTCTAGGAACAATCGAAGATTCCCAACTACCTTTCTTTATCCAATGGATGACCAACAATCATCCATCAACAGACGGCAAACCCAATGCAGAAATTAAACGCATAGATATCTCTGGAGATGAGAAAGTAATAGAAAATTGGCTTGGTTCTGATCCAGGCAAAGCACTTAGAGATCTAGAAGTTAATTGGCTCGACCCCAAAGAATGCGATGGTGAGACTGGAATTGTCTCAGTCACCTTAAGCACGCTAAACGGAGAAGTAGTTCTGGAATAATCTCCCTAACCGCTGCTAGCCGCCCTAGCTCAGTCGGTAGAGCGTCGCTCTCGTAAAGCGAAGGTCGCGGGTTCGATTCCCGCGGGCGGCTCGTTTAATTGAACAAATATAACCGTGTGCCCACAGAACCCACTTATGCTACGGCGCGCCTGAAGTGGGTCGAGGTGTATAGGGTTGTAATCCCCAGATAAATTAGCGAAATTAGTTTGGTCCGCCGCGTCAAAAGTCCTACTGCCTATCAAAATCCCACTAATAAATGGGGTTTCAAAAGGCGCTGTAAAGTCCTCCACAAAAAAGACTATAGCAGTACTTAGAAATCTTACATCAACACTGTGGAGTTTTTGAATTTTGAGTTTCGCTTTGTTTCATCTCTTCAATAAAACCAAAGGTTTGACGCCGATACCAAATCTTTTCATACAACGTGGAAGAGTATAAAAACTACAATTACGTGAGAGAGCCCTGGTTTCAAGCCATGCCGGAAGGAGTTTTTGCTGCGATTGAAAAACATTTAGGATGGCACTTGATGATTACATCTGCACTATAGAGAGTCTAAATTTGGAATTACTTGGGAAGAATTATCGCGACTGCATATGGTGCTTTTGAAGAATCTGGACTATTATCTTTATTGATTAGCCTAAATTGACTTACCTTAGCCCCGCATTTTTCCAAGTATCTATTGAAACCTTGCCTTGTAAAGTTTTTACTTGAAAAACTCATAATCTTGGTATTGTTACCTGGCGTGGCCCAATTCACTTGATTGCAGTCTGCTAATCCTGGTGTGAAACTAATTAGACTATAGGCATATAGTTGAGTGCTTGCTAATGCCATTTCATCATCTGGCGTTAACCAAACTCTATAACTAACTGATCCACTTTTTGTTTCAGAGAGAATGGAATCTCTCATATGTGATAGCTTTACATAGAATAAATTTGCCTGATTGTAAGATGTAAATGCTGGTTTTTCACCTGTATACAACTGCAAAAGTGAATGCGGCAAAGATGCGAATACTATTGAAAAAAGTGCCACACCTAAAGTTATTTGAGCAAATATAGAGTGCATCTTAAAAAAAGCCCTTTTTATGGCTAAACTGCAAAGGCAAATAATTAGAACTCCAGATGCCAGCAATGAAAAACGAATCAATGACTTGAAGGAATCGAGACTATTTAAAGTTGTATTTATCCAAAAAAACTGAAAAAGAAGTTTACCAAGAAATAGAATAGTTAGGAGAATTACAAGATTTGATTCCGTGCAGAAATTCATTAGAAACTTTATTGCAACAGTTACCGAAAGGAAATATATAGGGAAGAGCATCCATGTCTCTACCGATGAAGTCTACGGATTCCTAAGTGAGGGTGGAGCAAATGAGACTTTCCCTCTTAAACCAAATTCAACTTACGCAGCCAGTAAGGCTGCTTCAGACCTTTTTGCTCGCACTTACTTCGTGACTCACGGATTAGATGTTCGCACAACACGCTGTTGCAATAACTATGGAAAGTATCAGTATCCTGAAAAAATTATTCCTGTTTTTATTAATAAATTGAAATCTAGACAAGCAGTGCCCATTTATGGCGATGGCAAGAATGTGCGAGAGTGGATTCATGTAAGCGATCATGCACGCGCAATTCAGATTGTGTTGGAAAATGGGAAACCTGGAGAAATCTATAATATTGGAACCGGGCAACACTTTTCTAACAATGAGCTAGCAAGCGAGATAATTAGACTGATGGGCTTCGACGAAAGTATGAAGGCTTACATCACTGATCGACAGGGACATGACTTCAGATATTCTGTTGATTTGGAAAAATTAAAGTCATTGGGATTTGAAAGGAAGATTAAGTTTAACGAGGGGATAGAAACAACTATTGATTGGTACGTAGCCAACAGTGTTTGGTGGGATTCTTACAACGAGGTGAAATAGGCATGGTCTGGTTAGAAACGGCCAAAAAAGAAATAGCTCGGAGGGCATTCCAAATGTTTTTCATCAGATTGAGCCTACTAATAAGAGTCTTGGGTTTGCGCCGAAAATCAGGCGTAATCCGAAAATATCCTCGGTTATCTCCTAACAATCATGAAAGATTCATTTCTATGGGGGAGTTTCGACTCTTTTGAAAATTTCTCAGGTAAATTGAGTAAACGACTATAACTCCTCATAGACTGAGCATAAAATGTGGAGGTATGAAACTACGAAAACGGAACTAAGTATGAGATTACATTGGGACTACACTAACCTAGCGGCAACTTATGATGCACGTGCTGATTATGATAGCAAACTCATTAAAAATATTGTCAAACTACACAGAGTTAATTCAGAAGATGAAATACTTGATTTAGGCGCTGGTACTGGCAAATTAACAAAAGAACTGATTGCTTGCGGATTGAAAGTTATTGCAAGTGAGCCCAATGAAGCAATGAGATCTAAAGGAAAAGAGAATGTTACTTCAACGCGGTGTCGTTGGATTTCATCTGCAGCGGAATCAGTAGATGTACCGAAAAATTCTATTGCGAGTGCATGGTTTGGCTCGAGTTTCAATGTTGTTGATCACAATGTTACGTTAAATGAGTTTAGAAGATACTCTAGATTGGATGGATGGTTAACCTGCTTATGGAATCACCGCGATCTTGAAGACCCTGTTCAGAAGAGCGTCGAGTCAATATTCATGGAAGAAATCCCTAGTTACTCTTATGGCAGCAGACGTCAAGACCCAACTGAACTACTCATGCAATCAAGATTGTTCAGAAATGTAGAGAAATATTCTAGCAACTTCCAAGTAACCATGGATAGAAATTCTTATATCGATGCTTGGAAATCGCATGGAACATTACTCAGGCAATCTCGCGACGGAGCTCACTTTGATTACATTATTCAGAAGATCGAGAAGCTTCTGAGTGAATATGAAAAGCTAACTATTCCGTATACAACAAGATTATGGACAGCCCAAAGAGTGGAGTCCTAGTTTTCATGTCAGACAAGTTGAGTTCTCCTTTACAATGAGAGTTATCTGGGTTACTGGCCTTCCAGGAAGTGGGAAAACTACTTTTGCAACGTATTTTCAGGCCTTCCTTTCGAATAGGGGTACTAAAGCAATATTGTTAGACGGCGATGATTTAAGAACCGCCTTTTTCAATATATTTGGGTATACGAAGGCAGAACGCATTGAAGCGTCACGAATATATATCAACATTGCCAAGTTACTAGCTGGTCAGGGCCACGTTGTCTTGGTAAGCACAGTTTCACTATTTGATGAGGTATTCGAGTACTTAGAGAAGGAAATCCCAACGGCGCAAATGATTTTTATCGACGCAGGCCAAAATTTACTCGATCGAAGAAATCAAAAGCAGCTCAGATCTTCTCAGGCGCAAAGCAGCCCAGGTGTTACTTTACAGGTTGATTTTCCAAAAAGTCCCGCAATAAGACTTCGAGGAACTGAGACTATGGACGAACTTAATCGGATTTTTCTCGAAATGTACAATTCAATTTCATGAACAAGTCTTCAACTTTGCAACTTCTTGAGAAAGTCCTCAAGTCTGCAAGAGTACTACCTCAGGTCCAAATTAAATTCGAAGAACTGGAAATAGAGTCCGAAATAATCGAAAGACTCAAGATGGAATTTTCTCAAGACGAAAGATTAGTAGTAAGAAGTAGCCACTCGAATGAGGACACTATTTACAGCTCTCAGGCCGGGAAGTATCTAAGTATTCTTGATGTTGGTTTGAATGAAGTCATCGAAAGCGCAAGACAGGTGTTTGATTCTTATGGTAGTAATAAGGAAAATCAAGTAGTTTTTGTTCAGACGTACATGAGAAATACCAAGAGATCAGGAGTTGTATTTAGTCACTCACCAAGTAGTGGTAAACCTTATTTGATTGATAATTATGTTCTCAGTTCAGATACAGAATCAATTACATCAGGAGCAAGTCATGGATTCAAACATGTTTGTCTTAATATCAAATTTAATGAATGTGAAGATGTAATTTGTGGAGATTTAAGACTTGTAATTGATGAATGCCGCCAAATTCTTGGATATGATTATATGAATCTTGAATATGCGCTTGGATCTGATTCAGAAATGTACCTGTTCCAAGTAAGACCCTTGGTTATTCAAAATGAAGCCGAGATTGATTTTACGGAACTTCTTGAATCTAGTCGCCAGTTTATAAAGTCTAGATCAAGAAAAATGCCTTTTTTGGCGGGTGACTCGACAATTTACGGAGTAATGCCCGATTGGAATCCTGCAGAAATGATTGGTAGACGACCAAAGCGTTTGGCACTTTCCTTGTATAGAGAATTGATTACCGATTCCATTTGGGCCTATCAGAGGGACAATTACGGGTATAAATCTTTGAGAAGTTTCCCACTTTTGGTTGAGATTGGAAATCAACCTTTCATTGATACGAGAGTAAGCTTCAACTCATTGTTACCAAAGGGATTACCAACGGAATTAGAAGACGCGCTAGTAAATTTTTATCTTTCGCGTTTATCGGATAATCGAAACCTGCATGACAAGATTGAATTTGAAATCGTCTTAAGTTCTTGGACTTTTGATATTGACGAAAAACTCAAATTCTTACCTAAAGGCATCTCATCAAATCAGAGACAATACCTCAAGAAAGTACTTACATCCTTGACTCAAAGTATTGTAACTAATGGTCTTGTTGACGTTGATATTGAGCGGGTCACGATGATGACAAAAAGGAAGAGAATAATAGAGGCGGAGACGGGTGATAACGTAGTCGAACTGTATTGGCTATTGGAAGACTGCAAACGCTGGGGAACGCTTCCCTTTGCCGGTCTCGCACGAGCAGCATTCATTGCGACTCAAATTATAAAGTCACTCGAAGTGGCAACTGGCAATCAAGGAATTTTGTCAAACTTCATCAAAGGTTTGAATACGGTAGCTGGTCAAATGTCAAACGATTTGAAGTCCATGGACAAGAACAGATTTCTTCAAAAGTATGGTCACCTACGTCCAGGAACCTATGACATCACATCCAAGACTTATCGAGAAGCATTCGATAGCTACTTCTCTAGCTTGCCTACAATTACAGGGAAGATTGAAATCCAATATACGGAACAGAGCATTATTCGTCTACTAGAGCACGCAGATATCAGTAGTCAGTTAGGCGTACGTGCCTCAGATTTCATTAGTTTTGCGAATAAGGCTATTTTTTGGCGAGAACAAGCAAAATTTGAGTTCACAAAAAACCTGTCCACTGTTTTGGATTTAATTCAAGCTATAGGAAGTGAATTAAGTATCGATCGAGATGAACTTGCGTTCTTAGACGTGAAGACGTTAATTCATGCATATAGCAACTCTTTAAATCTGGCTGATGCTATGAAGGCAAGCATTCGAAGCGGAAAGGATGCATATATGCAAGCAATTGCCATGGAACTTCCTAGTGTTATCAGAAATGAGAGAGAAGTCATAGCGTTCACCGAAGAAGATGCAAGTCCGAATTTCATTACAAACCGGAGTGTGATTGGAATGCCGCGGTCGGGCATCGATGATATCTCGGGAGCCATAGTTCTTATAGAAGGTGCAGATCCCGGCTATGACTGGATATTTCAAAAAGGAATTCTTGGGCTCATCACGGCTTATGGTGGTGCGAACTCACATATGGCCGTGCGTTGTGCAGAACTAGACCTTCCTGCTGCTATAGGCGTTGGCGATCGACTTTTTTCTGAACTTAAGAATGCACTTCAAGTGAATTTGGATTGTGGAAAAAGAATCATTGAGTTCAAATGAGAATCGGAGTTACACCAAGGTTTGAAGTATCTCCCCATGATACTATCTGGTATGTTCTTGAACCGGAGTTGTTAGGTTCATTAAAAAAAGCAGTCGCCGACCTAAGTTTTGTTTTGTTGACCCCGGAATCCCGTATTAAAAATCAGCCCTTGGACCTGATTGTATTTCCTGGAGGATCAACTCCTGGAGAGAACCGAGCTAGGGACGAATTTGAGGAATTAGTCTTTTCGTATGGCACTCAGACAAAAATACCTATGATTGGGATATGTCGTGGAGCCCAACTTTTTGCAACATTAAGCGGTAGTGTTTTAGAGAAAGTTGAGGGTCACATCAACTCGAATAGGCAGACAACCAACAACCAACTCCTCGGCCGCTGCTTCCATAGCTGGGGCATAAATTCTCTAGACAGACAATGGAGAGTAGTTAGTCGAGACGCAGAGGATAACTCAATTGAGTTATTCTTGCACGAGAGTCTCCCAATACTTGGGGTAATGGCGCATCCAGAAAGACATCCAGAGGGTGTAGAAGTGTTGAAACAATTATTGGGAATGATACTTTAGTGACAACCCTCATACTATTAGCGGCAGGTCGTGGTTCACGACTCGACTACATGACAGACGATATTCCAAAGTGCCTTAACACCTACAGAGACAAACCGCTCTTGCAACACATAATAGAAAAATCATACAACTTGAGAGGTGAATTCAGCGAGATCGTCATTGTAGGAGGTTACAAATGGGAAAAACTGCGGAAATATGATCACACGCTGTTAGTTAATTCTTCGTGGAGTACCTCAGGTCCTTTCAAGAGCCTTGAGACAGCCGATGTCTATCTTTCTGAGGGAGATTGCGTGGTCAGCTATACCGATGTGTATTTCTCGAAAAACTTCCTGCAAAGCTGTTTAGATTCTTCGGCGCACCTATTTGTTCCTTCAAATTTCAATTATATGGAAAGCTGGCGTAATCGACAGATCGAAGTAATTTCAGATCTCGAATCTTTTAAGCAAGAGAATAATTACTTGACAGAAATAGGAAAGAAAGTGAGAGACATTGAAGAGGTGCAAGGTCAATTTGCAGGATTGATCAAGATAAGCCCCGTGGGATGGTCAAGAATAAAATCATGTCTAGAAACCATTGATAAAACTCGCCTAGACATGACTTCTATGCTACAAATAGTTATTGAGAATCAACATAAAGTAATTACTGATCAAATAGTAGGTTTTTGGAAAGAATTCGATGAGGTTTCTGATTTTCATTGTTCATAAACTAATTCCAGTCTGAGATGTCCCAACCTGTTAAAGTTGCAATTAATTGATTTGAACTAGAATAAAAATCATTTAGCATCTCACGTGTTTCATGGCGCATCGGCATCTTGCTTGTTCTTAGGTTTGACCCAATCAATTTCTCCAAAGTGTTTACATGGCTTGAACCTTTTCGGAAATTTTCTGTGATGGTGTCCATTTTGTTTCCAAAGAGCAATCGATAAAGAAGTTGAAGACGAGCACTCTTGACAGAATAAGAGGGGAATCTTGGTACGTCTGGCAATTCTTCGAATTGAACGCCGAGAAATGAATATAGCTTGCTAATTTCAGATCGAGTATTCGACGCTAAAGATTCTGACTTGATGAGAAGTATTTGTTCGGAGGCAAAAGTATCAAAAAATGGAGTAAGTTGAAGTTGATAGTTCCCTCTCCTTCGATACAGATTGGGCTGGATTTCGCGCCGCCAGCCTTTCGCGCGCGAGAATCTTTCATCCTCTTTTTCTAGCGCTTTTTCAAAAGTTAGATGTTCAAAGCCAGAAAGCACGCTAAATCTGTAGTTTGCGTAGGCTCTCTCGGTTGGATTGCGAAGGCAGAAGACAAGCTTTACCTCGGGTAGCGTTTTTCGAATTCTTTGTGCAACTTGAAGAAAATCGCCATGAAAGTAAAGCGAAGATCTCTCGCCAATTGCAATTTCGGACTTTACATCTGCAAACCATTTACTTGAGTAGTATTCAATCCCCTTAGAAAATTCCCAGCTCTTGTAGAAAAAACCACATTCAGGTCGCATAATTGCAGGAAGATATATTTGGGAATGTGACTGTATCGCGTGGCTCAGGAAACTAGTGCCACTTGCCACAGCACCTCCTATGATGAAATTAGGCAGAATCATGAATTTTTTCTACATACAGCTAGGAGCGAGCCCCCAAAGCGTAGAGAAATGCCAACTCGAATTAGAACGCAATCAATCCAAGTGGAAATAAGTAGACAGCGATTCAGAATCGCGGGAAGTTCTAGTCCACTAACTTCACTTAAGTGCGCGTTTGCTACCACAGTTTTGTCTGTTTTGAATCTTCTTGCAATTAATATAAGCGGAAAAGCTGTAAACAAAAAAGAAGTCATAGAAATGATTTCGAATCCATTTGTGGAAATCAGATTAGTAAGTGTTTTGCGTGTATACCTACGTTTGTGACCTGATAAATCATCGTGGCTACTCCAAAGCCACTGATACTGAGGAACTGAAATTACTAACAAACCTTTAGGTCGAGTTGCTCGATATATTTGTGCCATTACTTGTTCATCTTCATTTATATGTTCAATGACGTCAAAAATACCCACTATGTCAAACGACTCTTTGAAAGGTATTTTACGGGCATCCATTTGCACATATGTGTTGTCAGGATAGCGCTTCTTTGCATTCTTAATTGCCTCAATCGAGATTTCACTTACCAGAACATTCACTCTAAGTCGCTCTCGAAGAAAATTGGCGTTAGCACCAGTACCTCCGCCAATTTCAAGAAAGTGATCTCCGATGTTGATGGAACAATTCCTTTTAATCAACGCCGCGATACTTCTTCTTCCGCTGTACCAAAAGTGATTTCGCTCCAACTCATCAATACGTGCAAAAATTTCAAAAGGGTAGCCTTCACTTTGCTGTGTTAATTCTGGAGCAAAACATTGAATGCCATCGATTATTACCTCTCGGTTGCTCATTCTAATCTTTGCTCCCTCAGAGTCCCGAATCCAATTTCATCAGCTACAAACTCCTGACTTGAATTTATTGATAAATCGAGCAAAGTTGAGACATAAATCGCCAAAATACCGATCGAGATTATAGTCAGACTGAAACCAAGCGAAATGAGGATTGCTAGGCTCGCCCACCCCGTAACCGCAACTCCTTTAGCAAAAAATTCAATCGCTACCGAAATACTGTACGCAACCGATACAAGAGATGAAAACAATCCGACCCATGCAACAAGATAGAGTGGTTTTTTTGAGTTATTCACCACAATTTGCAACGAATGATTTAAGAGTTTACCCGCAGTGTATGTAGTTTCAGATTGGAATTTTAGTGATTGATCAACTTCTACCAAAATCACCCTGCGACTATATTTGTTGATTAATGAGGGAATGAATGGATATGAGGTGCGCGTTGCCAGGATTTGCTCAATTAAAGCGCGAGGATAACAACCGTAATTGGAGACGTTTGGCGTATAGGAAATATCAGATATTTTTCGAAAAATTCTGTAAAAGACTGATCGCAGAACACGATATTTCCATCCACGTTTTGCGAGCTTGCGGCGTAACACTTGTGAGGGCAATCCTGAGTTTACGGATATCTCAAGAAGTTGTGGAATTAGATTAGGGTCCTCTTCTAAATCAGAGTCAAGTATTATCACCCATCTGCCTTGCGTCCGCGATAGACCTGCCATCACTGCTTTATGTTGTCCAACATTCCTTACTAGATCTAAAGCCGCAATATTTGGTAGACGTGTAACGATTTTTTGAAGTTCTTCCCATGTGCTATCTGAACTTCCGTCGTTCACGAGAATTATTTCATATTCAACTCCCAAGCCTTGGCAAACCTCACTTAAGGTTTCAGCAAATTGGTAAATGTGCTGGGCATTTTGGAAGACGGGGGATACTACCGACAACATCACTATTACATCCTATGCCCTAGCTCAGTCGGTAGAGCGTCGCTCTCGTAAAGCGAAGGTCGCGGGTTCGATTCCCGCGGGCGGCTCTGAAACTAAAGTGCGCTCTATGTACACCTGGGTGGGTACTTCACGGATTTACCTATCCACGCTATGTTATGTCAACGAATATGATCTCTTTCTCCAGACCATATGTTTCCAAACATACCTCATTCCACGTAGGAGAAGCACTCAAGAATCAAATTCAACAAGGTGATGGCTGGTACTCAAATCTAGTCACACAAAAAATCGAAGAAATGTATCAGGATTTTACTTGCTCACTTGTACCAAGTTGTACTAGTGCTCTTGAATTAAGTTTGATGATAATAGATTTGAAACCAGGGGATGAGGTGATTGTACCTAGCTTCACTTTTCCGTCTGTGGCTACCGCAATTACAAAATTTTGGGCTACTCCAGTCTTCTGTGATATTAATTCGGATTCTGGGTGCATTGAATTGGAGGGTATTGAGAAGCTTATCAATAGAAATACAAAAGCCATCACATGGGTAAATTATGGCGGGAATAGACCATCTCTAATTGCCCTTTCAAAAATTGCAAAAGAAAATAATCTAATCTTGATTGAAGATGCTGCTCATAATTTTGGGGAAGCGACTCGGGTAAATAGAGAATTTCAGAGCGATTTTGTTGCCTTCTCATTTCACGCTACAAAAAATATCCAGTGTGGCGAAGGGGGTGCATTGTTAATACGGAATCCTAAATTCGCAAGTAAAGCAAGAATCATGCGAGAGAAGGGGACAAACCGCCATGAATTTCAGCTTGGCAAGGTAAGTAAATATTCATGGGTAGATAGAGGGAGCAGTTACTTACTAGCAGAAGTTAATTGTGCAATTCTATGGTCTCAACTTCAAGATATTGATTTCATCTTCGCGTCAAGACAGAGAATAGTCGAGGAATATTCAACAAAATTAAGCGCAATTGAGGAATATGATTGGGAGATAATGAAACTAAACAACGCAGCCGCTCACATTTTCGCACTGAAAGCACCTGAAAAGAGCGCCCGAGATGAATTTATTCACAAAATGGCATGTCAGGGTATCACCACAGTTTCTCACTATGAAGACCTAGCTAAAAGTGTGGCCGGAATGAAGTACGGCAGATCCATGAATAATTGTAAAAACTCAATTGATTTGAGTGAGCGGATTGTTCGCCTTCCGCTATATGTTGGCTTAAAGGATACGGATGTGGAAGGAGTACTGGAGGGCGTTCAATCCGCAATAAAGTTTTGAGATAGGTCGTTATATAGGCTTTATAGTGACTCGAGCTGGCCTGATTGAGGAGAAAGGGTCTTAACCCATGGCAAATATTGGCCAAGTATGAGATCTCGGGACACGAGCGATTGTTTCCGACTCTATTTTTACACCAACACTTTTCTATTTTGAAGGAAAGATTCCAGTCAACACAACAGGTCTCTGGTTTAATGAAAACACGGCAAAGAAGAGCATGGCCAAATAAAGAAGAGGGTCAATCAAAAGGCGAGAATTTATAAGAGTCCTAAACCAAAACGGCAGTTCAAAAGTAACGACATTTTCTTGATGTTCAAGCGTGAATTTCAAACTCTTAAATCCCTGCGGTGTGAGTCCTATGGCTGTTGCATCGCCATTAATCTTTGCACTCCAAAGTTCAGAATAAGCGTCTTTGTAAACCACTTCTAATGTTTTGCCAATTAAATTTTCATTGATTCGAAAGAAGAACTTCACTTCTTTGTTTCGAATAGAAATAGATGAGTTGGTTATCCATGAGCGAGCCGAATTGCCTGTTTCGTCATAAAGTAGAATCTTCTCCTCGGAACAAAAGCCACTTGTATTGTTCTTCGATGAGGCCAGAGCTTGAATCACCAGTGGTGATAGATTTCTATTTATCGAGTCAACTGGGCCGAGAGCGGGGCAAAAGTCCTCATTAATTCCGTAGGCATTGTTTGGGTAGCTGGTCCCCTCACCTGAAATTCGGAGTGGAGCTCGGGATGAGGATAATGGATTACTCAGGACAACAGGTGTTTTTTCAAATAAGACGTCATTGATGAATGTTTTAGAGAGAAATGCATGAAAGGGACGCGTATGAATTTGAAGTTTTTGGTCTGAACTTAAATCAATTAATCTCATCCAGGCCGGGTCGAGGTCGTAATTGAGCCTTTCTGCACGCACCATAGAAATTATTTCCTCCTGTCTTTCGCGTGATGTTGATTCCCAATCAGTCACTCGGCCTTCCAACTCTCTTCTGATAGCCAATCGGGCTAAGAAGTTGTTATCTTCCCAATTTGTAATTAAGGGAGAACGCATCGACTCGATACTTCTATAGTCCTTGAAACTTAGAAAATACATTTGGAATATACCGAGTGAAAGTATCATTATGGTTGAAAAAGACAAAAATAGTGTTTGAAAATCGCGTGACTTAGGAAGTCTAAATAACACGAAGTGTCCTCTAAAAATATGTTCTAGTAGTTCCTTTTTGAAAAAGAGGAGTACTAGCATCAACAAACAGAGAAGTAGCACCAAGGGCTCTAGAACATGCTCGAGCATTACCTTCGCCCACACGAATGGGTATGGCAAGGCATTTGACACATACGCAGCAATGACGAAAAACCATCCGAAGATATACATACGCAATACGCCAGAAATACGCCTTCTGTCCTTGAAACTAGTGTTATGTTGCGTCTTACTTTTTTGGATCCCTCCCCCTTTCATTTTTGGGAAGAAGTCCTCCTTTGATGAATAAGAATCTGCAGACCACATGATCATAATTCCTAAAACTAAAAGAGACAGAGGCAAAAGTACCCCCATTTGAAATCCAGGATATCTAGTCACGCCAATGAATGGAAGAACTTTCCAAAGCAGTGAAGAAATCACAGCGCTTGGCAAGGTAAGCAAGACAGACCAGGCAAAAGTAACAAACAAAATACTTAAGTCCCATTTAACTTCCCTGGACAGATAACGTGCTACAAATAAAAGAAAACCGAGCAAAAATGGAAAGAATATTGGCGAAACCACAAAGTGAGTGTCTTGCCAGACAGTCGGAGCACCTAGCACCTCTAGGAATTTCTCAACACCTCGACCTGCCGGTGATAGGTAGTTCTCGAGTCTTGCAATACCGGAAGATGATCTCCCTGACTTGACAGTCCTAGCTTCTGTAAAGAAGAAGAAGGCATTTACAAAGAAAACAACTAAACTTAGAAATGATACTAAGATGAAAATTGTCCAAACTTTGTAATTTGGGCGCAAGCTAATGCTCTCATGAAAAAACTTCCTCCTACGAATTCCGAGGAGAACAGTAGGCGATAATGCAATGGCTGGCAGAATTAATGAATACCCACCCCAAACCACAAAACAAACTGGAATTATCAAAAAAATATAATGCTTTATTGGATACTTCCCAATCGAAATGTAGATCCTAATAAGTACTACAGAAAACAAAATTACTTGATAATGTAACAAATATTGAGTGAACGGGAAAGCCACAAAATTGAGAATGAAAACTAACGCAAAAACTAAACCAATTTTATTAATTCCCAACTCTTTACAAATTGAAACGAAGCACATATTCATAATTAAATTCCCAAGGAAAATTACTAGATATATAAATAGTAAAATCGAATCGAATTCAAAAGAGTTGCCAATCAAAATTCCTAAAACGTCTTCCGGGCGCAAACCCAAATTTTCGAGGGCTGTGAAGTTTCCAAAGTTTAAAGTAGACCAAGCAGGGAATTCCTTTTCTACATTAAACGTGCGAGCAAATAACACAAAAGTATCAAACTTGCTTAGAGAATCCATTCGCGGATTAATTCCACTTAGATAAGAAAATATTGGAAAGCTTGCCGAGATCAGAGTTAGCACTGCTAATTGATATATAGACTGTCTCATATTAGAGTCAATCAGGACACGTCTGAGATTATCTGGCTTAAACGAATACAAAATTCTTGCCACATCACCAGTGTATCAGCGAGTAGCTTGGTCAAGTCGGTAATTTGTGTCGATATTTGATTACCATTGATTATGAGTTAGGAGATGTAAGTATTGTGAGACAGTTTTGCGAAAGCCAAGGTATTAGAATACTGATATGTAATAGAAGAAAGCAATATACAAGCAAAGAATATAGACTTATCTATTGCCAATATGTTCAGGCATCTATACTTGGCCCATGCAAAGTAAAGTCGCAAAAGAAGTCTTATTTGAACAGGTTAAACTGATTCGAAGTGCGCAATTTAGGATTCATCAGGAAATTTATGAATCTGGCGTTAGAATCCCAATTCATTTTGCTTTTGGACACGAAGCGATTGCAATTGGCGTTGCAGTTAATATTGGGAATCAGGATAAGTTACTTCTTCCACATAGAAATATGCATTATCACTTAGCTTTAGGCGCAAAAGTTGAAGATCTAAAGTTAGAGTACCTTCTTGAATCTTCGGAGATTTCAGGGAAACGCTTGGGTTCTATGAACTTAGATTTTCCTTCGCGCGGGGCAGTTTATACCTCAAATATTTTGGGAAATAATCTAAGTGTTGCTACGGGAATAGCTATGGGTATGAAAGTAAAAGAACTAGAAGCGGTCACTTGGTGTGTAACAGGAGACGGCGCAATAGAGGAAGGCTCGTTTTTCGAAAGTTTGCTATTAAGCACTTCAAAAAGACTGAGCGTAGTTTATGTCATAGAAAATAATCGCTGGTCTCTTGCAAGTGAAATTCAGGATCGACGCCGTGATATAGAATTGGTGTCTATCGCGCGAGGCTTAGGCGTCCAGTATCGATTACTCACCGGAAATAACGTTGTGGAATACGTCAATCAATTAGATCAATTCCGAAAAGAGAGCATAGAGTTTATGCAACCCTATATTGTTGAAGTTGACTTGAAAACTCTCGGTGGTTACTTCGTGACCGAAGAAGGTTCTGAGAGATATGTCAATTACCATGCTGGAAGAGTCCATCAAGAGGCCTTAGCAGAAGATGTAATTGAAAATTCTATTGCTGATCCAGTTTGGGTAACTAAAAACGTTTTATCAAGTGCTATCAGTATGAGAGATTAGCCGATGGAAGCTGAGTTAACTTACGCTCAATACATAAACCGAAAAATGATTGAGTACGTTGAAAGTCTTGAGTATTCAGTCTTTTTTGGACAGAATGTCATCAGCGGATCGCGTATTTCAGGACTCGGTGCCGGAATGGATAAGCTCGATAACGTTTTAGGTTTAAACACTCAAAATTCAGAAAACTCACTCTTTGGTTTTGGTTTTGGCCTATCTATTATGGGAGTGCCGTCAACCTATTTGATGAAACAGCATGACTTTGTTCTTCTGGCTATAGATCACCTAGTAAATACAAGAAGACTCCTTCAGAACACTAAAGACTTGTCATCCTTTGTAACCGTGATGGTTGTGGTGGACAGCGGTTTTGAAGGTCCCCAGTCCAATTTAAATAACCTAGATGACTTGTATTCATTGTCCGGATGCAAGATTTGGTTACTAAATTCAAAAAGTGCCATTGATTTGGCCTTCTCAAGCAAGAGGGAGGAATTCGAGATATTCGCAATTTCCCAAAGCAATTTAAGGTCACCCTTACCTCTAGACGAGAAAAGTCTCATCGAAGGAGGTTTCTCGGTAACCGCGGAAAGATCGATGACTCAAGACTCCAACCCGGTGCTTGTTAATTTTGGTTTGGGTACTCAAGCTTTCAATAGCTGTGTGGATTTTCTGTTAGACCAAGGTATGGTTTTCCATGTTGCACGACAGGTAGAGATGAATCTGGAAAAGAATTTAAAATTCTTGCAAACCATGGCTTTACAGGGGAGGAAATTCATAATTGTGGATTCTAGTAAGTCAAGAAATAGGCTGTCTCATCAAGTCGTAATTGGTCTACTCGAAAACAGAGCGGAAGTTTTGTATATTTCCAGACACGACTCCGATTTCTGGAAGCAAGTCAACGATGATCAATTCGTTATAAATCAACAATCCGTTTTAGAATTTGTAAGAAACGTGAAGGATGCCCTTCATGGGTAGTATTGAAACATACCACGATCGACTGATAACGGTGTTCAAACAAAATCAGTCTGTAGTTGAAATTGGCGTACAGGAACTCGCTGCTGCGATATTAGAGATGAGAGATTTAGACAAACACGTTTGGATTATCGGGAATGGAGGCAGTGCCAGCACAGCAGAGCACTTTGAAACAGATTTGTCCTTTGTCAAATTAGAGGCAGTAGCAATGTTGCCAAACGTAGCGGCAATAACAGCAAATTCTGCTTTAGTAACTGCAGTTTCTAATGACGTTTCGTACTCTAAACTGTTCGAAACGATACTTGTCAGAAAAGTGAGATCTGGTGACTTATTGATTTGTATCTCTGCATCTGGAAATTCATACAACATCATTAATGCAATTTCCATTGCCAAGAGTCGGGGCGTAAGGACATTTTCACTGTTGGGATTTGATGGCGGAGAGGCTAGCTTTGAAAGCGACCAATCAATAATCGTCAACACTAATCAAGGGGAATATGGAATTGTAGAAGACATTCATCTATCAATCTGCCATGCAGTAAGCACTCTGATTAGAGAGAAGTTAATGAATTGAATCGAAACGGTCGCTCTCAACGTATCCTTGTAACAGGCAGTCAGGGTTATATCGGAACGCAACTCGTTAAAGAGTTGGTGAAACTGGGTGCCGACGTCACAGGAACGGACATCGGATATTTCGAGAATACTAACTTGGTTGATTTGTTTGAGGTGAATCCTATTAAACTGGATATACGAAATCTAGAAGAACTAAATCTAAGCGAATATAAATGCATAGTACACCTTGCAGCACTCTCAAATGATCCACTGGGCGAGTTTAATACATCATTAACATATTCTATAAATCGTGATTGTGCAGTTAGACTCGCTAGGCAAGCTAAGAAACAAGGGGTCAATCGTTTTATATTTGCTTCAACTCAAAGTATTTATGGGGTATCTGAATCAGGGATTGAACTCAACGAGGATTCAGAAAAAAGACCAGTGACGGCTTATGCAAAATCAAAATGGGAAGCCGAACAAGATATCTTAAGTATGGCCACAAATGATTTTGTATCCACTGCGGTACGACCATCAACAGTTTTCGGTTGGGGTGCAAGAGTACGAAACGATATTATTTTCAACAATATGATTTCGTCAGGAATAGTGAACGGAGAGATTAAGGTTCATACAGATGGTACTCCCTATAGGCCCGTCGTCCACATTTCTGATGTTGTAGATTTTATAATTAGGTTACTTGACGCTGCAACAAATATCGTTCGGGGTCAAGCTTACAATTTGGGACAATTTGGTGGTAACTTTACCGTTTTGGAAATTGCACAAAAAGCAAGTGAATGTCTCGGGGGAATCCCGATTACTCTAAATACCGAAGACTTGGAAGATCAAAGAAGTTATAAGGTGAGTTTTGAAAAGGCTGTAAAGGAATTAGGATTCGTTGCAAAGAAAGATTTGACATACGGAGGAAAGGAGATAATAACACACTTTAATTGTCTTGATGCCTCCCAAAAGGAAAAGTATTTCAAAGAAACTACAAGGTTAAGCTTCTTGAAAAGATTGATTGAAAGAGGAAGCCTCAATCCAGACTTGAGTTGGACATGAGTTTCATCCAGCGAGCAAAGTGTAGAACTTGTGAGTCTTCTTTATTGAAAGTGATTTTGGATTTAGGACTTCAACCATTAGCGAACGCTATTCGGCCAAATCGAGGCAGCGCGGGTGAGATTAGATATCCATTGAGGCTCGTACATTGTGAAGCATGTGGTTTAGTCCAAATTGATGTAGACGTAAATGCTAATCTGATGTTCTCAGATTATAATTGGGTAACAAGTACATCATCGAGCACAATTCAGCATTGCAAGAACTTTGTAGCGGAGTCAATTAAAAAATCTCAAATTAATTGTGCATCAATCTTAGAAGTCGGAAGCAATGATGGTTCTTTGCTTAATGAGTACGCAAAAGCAGGATTGGAGATATTGGTAGGCGTGGAGCCTGCCTGGAATTTAAGTTCAGAGTACGAGAACGGAATAATGGCAGAGAACCTTTTTTTCAGCCTAAAGACTGCGGATTCAATTCTAAACAAATATGGATGTTTTGACGTAGTAGTTGCAAGGAATGTCTTCTCGCACATTCCTGACTTTTTTGACGTAATTGCTGGTGTTTCAACTTTAATGCATGATGATTCTGTCTTTTTTATGGAGTTTCATTGGGCATATGAAATACTTCAAGGCGTTCACTACGACTCCATTTATCACGAGCATAGTTATTACCACTCTATCTCTTCAGTTATTCAAGCTCTCAATAAGTTTAATTTGAAAGCTTTTGATGTTTTTAAGTCGCCTATAAGTGGGGGTTCACTGGTCCTTGCCGTATCCAAGAAAGCAAGAACTCTTAGTTTTGATTTACAGGAGTTTCGGCAGATTGAAGCACAGCATAGAGTTGAAGAATATGCAACTTGGCAGCAGTTTGGCACTAAATCTCTTGAAAATATATCTCAGTTACGCGATTTAATTGAATCCTTCTCAAGTAAGAGAATTTGTGCGTTTGGCGCATCAGCTCGGAGTTCCACAATTCTTAACTCAGTAGGCATTACAGCGAATAAAATATTATCAATTGGAGAGAATAATCCTCGTAAATGGGGCAGATACTCTCCAGGTTTTGAGATACCGATCGAGCCGGTAGAGAAGATGCTTTCACGAAATCCAGACTTAATCATCCTCTTCCCTTTCAATTTTAAAGACGAGATACTCTCTCAACTTTTAAAGATGAACTGGTCTGGCTTAGTCGTTATACCTATTCCTCATCCACCTGAATTGATTGAACTTTAGTTAAATGAAAACTCGAGTTTTTGAAAACTTTTCGTACACCGATTCAAGAGGAGAATTCAATAGAATATACGATAAAGACGTTGAGGGCTTGAGAGGTATCCAATTACAACAAATAAACATCTCGAAAAATCCTAAGATTGGAACTCTTAGAGGAATGCATTTCCAATGTTCCGGGCCCGCGGAACATAAATTCATCACCGTCCTGAACGGAGCGATAAGACTAGTTGTGAGTAATGCACATTTAGTAAAGACAAAATCGCAGGTCAATAATGAATATTTTGATCTAGATGAAAATTCAAAGTTTACTCTGATGGTTCCGAGTGGGCTAGCGACCGGGTGGCTTTCACTTTCAGACAATGTATTTATTTCTTATTTGATGACGGCGAGATTTCAGGAATGTAGATTTTCAGGTTTTCGTTTTAACGACCCTTTTGCTGATATTAACTGGCCATTTCTTCCAAAGGTTATGTCTCAAAAAGATCTTCTTTGGCCTAATTTAGTATGAAGGTTCTTATAACAGGATCCACGGGCTTTGTAGGATCTTGTATATTCAAGCATCTATCCCAATTATCAAGTTTGCATATTGAAACAATAAGCATTCAAAAAGATATAAAAAAGATAGCGTTAGATGGTGTTAAACACTTTGTAGTGGACCTTGCAGACGAGAAGTCTCTTTCAGATTTCTTACGCAAAAATAAGTACGATTTGCTTATTCATGCGGCCTGGGAGGGTTTACCACTTAAGGATTCTGATAGAAATGAAAAGAATATTAAAATGTCTGTAAATCTTTTCGAGAACTTTATTGAGTTTGGTGGTAAAAACATAATTGGACTGGGGTCATGTTTAGAGTACGGAGATGTACGTGGACAGGTTTGCGAATCCAGTAGAGGTAGTAACTTGACAGGATTTGGAAAGTCGAAAAGATTATTGGGAGCTAAACTCTCACGCCTAGGTATTCCCTACATATGGTTGCGACCCTTCTACCTGTATGGCTCCTCCCAGCATTCTAACTCTCTTTTCAATATGGCAATAAATCAACGGGAAAGCGATTCTTACTCTTGGATGAAGGATCCTTTTGTATCACACGACTTTGTTTATATTGAAGATCTTGGTCGTCTCGTAGTGAGGCTTGTTTCGGAAGAACTTTGGATAGGTGAACTAAATGTGGGTACTTCTATCGCAACAAAAAATATCTCAATTGTGAACTCGATTCGGTTGTACCTTGGTGAGAGCGGTTATGAATTCCAGGATGTCGGTAATGATGGACTAGCAGCAGACTTGACAAAATTTGAGACTCTCTTGCCAAACTTCGATTTTATTTCACTCGAGAAGGGGCTTAGTGTAGTTATGCGTCAATTGATAGCGACTAAATAGTGAAAACTGCCGTAATTCTGACTGGAGGAGCAGGAACTCGCATGGCTCCTATGACTCGTACCTTAAATAAAAGTCTGATTCCAATCGACGGAACCCCAATTCTAGTAAAAATACTATCTCAATTGAATAGTCTAGAGATCGAAAAGCTAGTCATTATGTCAGGTCACTTATCGTGGCAGGTGGAGGACGTGCTAAGTGAATTACCCGCCGATTTCAGAGCAAAAATAAAGATATATTCGACACCATCTCATTTTTCTCCTGCCGAGAGGTTGCTTACAGGGTATGAATCATGGGTAGATTCCTCGGAGATGATTCTAATTTATTGCGACAATTTCATAGATAGTGAGGACTTGAGGCTACACCTAACTATCTCTTGTGAGAACCGTGTTATTGCCCAACGCAGAACTCCCGGAAACATCAATATCGATAATACAGGAAGAGCAATTTACTCTAAGAGTAGATCGGAAAGACATAAATTTGTTGAACTAGGGTATTGGCGCTTAAGTCCAATTTTGTTTTCGAAGATATTACAAGAATATAAAGACTTACCAAAAGCTTTGGAATCGTACTCGCATCATAACTCAGTACAAGTTACTGAAGTTGGTGAATATGTAAGCGTCTCAAACTTGGATAGGTACTCTCTTCATAGAAGACAAAAGAGGAATACCGTATTTCTTGATAGAGATGGCGTGCTGGTTGCTAGTGTTGGTAAAGGAAAATATCTAAAAAGTTCAAATGAAGTTACATTTCTTGAAGCTAATGCAAAATTGTTTCGAGATTTGTCAGTAAAGTATCAGATTGATTATATTGTCGTGACCAATCAAGCGGGAGTACAAAGAAAAATTATTACTTCTGGTGAAGTCGAACTGGTAAATCAATACATAGCAATTCATATGTTGAAAAACAATGTCCCAATTTTGGCGTTTTACGTGTGTCCACATCATTGGGATACGGGTTGCGATTGCAGAAAGCCAAAGGCAGGTTTGATAAATCTCGCCATTAGTCAATTTTCCCTCGACCCTTCAAAATGTATCTTGTTTGGGGATAGACAGAGTGACATCGAAGCTGGTCGGTCCTCAGGAATCCAATCTTTTTTGTTGGCAGAGGGAATGGATAGTATTGGGAGAGAAAGGACCGTTAACGAAGCTATAAGATTTTTAGATAATATAAAGTAGTTTTTTGAATAACAATGACAATTTCACTTTTAGTACCTACAATTGAGTGTGATTTCAAGTGCACTAGCTGTTGCACCCTTAAGAGTTAGTTTTGTGGGTGGAGGGACGGATATTGAGAGCTTCTACCGGCGACATGAGGGTGTTGTAGTTTCTTGCGCTATCAATAAATATGTATATGTACATGCAAAAATTCATAATGACTCCTTCGGTGAAAGGTATAGAATTTCGTATTCACAAGTAGAGCACGCTCAAGAAATCGCGCAGATTGAGAATTTAATTGTTCGTAAGTGTCTAGAATTCATGAGAATGGACGTCCCGTTACAAATTTCTACTCTATCCGATCTTCCTTCCGGAACCGGCTTGGGATCCTCAAGTAGTTTCACCACAGCACTTCTTTTAGCACTTCATACTCTCAAAGGGAGTCGTCCCACTAAATACCAAATTGCCGAAGAGGCATGTTTTGTGGAAATTGAACTTTCAAAGCACCCTATTGGTAAGCAAGATCAATTTGCTGCGGCTTTCGGTGGACTCAACTTATTCCGGTTTAAGAGAGATGGAAGAGTTGTGGTGGAACCAATATGCATTATGTCAGAGCAATTGTCGGAGTTACTAAAGAGGTGTACTTTGCATTGGACAAAAGTCGAGCGTTCGTCAGTCAAGATTCTCAAGGATCAAGCGGAAAGAACGGTTAATAATTTTGAAAATCTGAATAAAATGTCAGACTTTGCGTTAAGTTTCAGAAATACCCTAGAACACGAGACTGTGGACTGGGCTAAATTAGCAAATCTGATATCACATTCTTGGATTCTGAAGCGTGAACTTAGTCCCTTGGTGACGTCTGAGAAAATAGATAATCTAGTAGAAAATATTATTAGTAAAGAGAATTATGCTGCTAAAGTCCTTGGTGCAGGTGGAGGCGGGTTTGTCCTTGGTTTTAATGGGGGCATGGAGTTCCCACCAATTGTTGATTCATCCTCCGGCGGCAGTTCGAATTCATTTATTCCCGGAATAGATGATCAAGGAGTCAGAATCATATCAACTTTTTGATTAAACTTTAACGATGAGAACCACCAGGGTTGTATTAACAGGTTCAAGCGGATTCGTAGGTAAGAAGTTGTTACAGATTCTTCTCTCGAAAGATTATGACGTGCTCGCAATTGACAAAGATTTAGCAAGTGAAATTCCTAATAATATAAGTTGTTTGTCAATAGACTTAGTTCATACCTCCACTGATGAGTTAGCTAAACTTTTTAAGGATTCAATCGTCATTCATCTTGCCGCTATTTCAACAAGTGTCGGCTGTGAGAATAATCCATTTTTAGCTTTACAAGTCAACGTCGATTTAACCAAGAAAATAGTCGACGCTGTGTCAATTGCCAGCGCTAAGCTCATTTTCGCAAGTTCCGAATGGGTTTATCCACAGAAGGATAGGGAAACTAGGTATAGTGAAGATGCCGAATTAAGGTTAGACCAAGAGACAAATTTCTACACGATGACAAAAATTGTTGGCGAATGGATAGTCCAACGGTATTGCATGGATTCATGTATTTTGCGGTTTGGGATTATTTACGGGGAACGACAAGTACCTCAGAGCGCTGTTGAGAGCATGACTCAACTTGCTATAGATTCACAGGATATTGAGGTTGGCAGCCTTGAGACTGCTCGTCGTTTCATACATGTTGAAGATGTGAGCCGAGGCATAATTCAGGTATTGGAAGACTTCGAGAATGCTCGGAATAAAATCTTTAATCTAGCGGGCGACAGATTGGTTAGTCTGAGAGATATAGCAGATATTCTTAGAGATACTCTTGGTCGTTCATTAAGTGTTAAAGCGGGTAAGGGAATCACTAGCATCAGAAATCCCGATGTCCAATTGTTTTACTCTACATTCAACTGGAAGCCTAGGATTACCATAGAAGAGGGAGTCAAAAGGTTAGTTCTGTATTTGACGAATCAATCGAGAGGGAAATAGTATGAAAAATGCGAGCGAGTTTTCTGAGTGGAGAAGTGCGCGCATTCAACACCTAGCTCAAACCAAGGACTTTGAAGAGATCTCACTTCAATGGATGGATAAGGCCATAGAAAATGACTACCCATATCTTTTTCAATGGCTTGGAGTGCCCGTTATTCAGTTCCCTTCAGATTTATTGCTTATACAAGAAGCTATCTTTCGTTCACAAGCCAACAAGGTAATTGAGATTGGTATTGCTCGGGGTGGTACAACGATTTTCTTAGCAAGCTTACTCAAGTTAATGCATGGTGACAAAGAGTTCTCTGTTATCGGACTTGACATAAAGTTGTCAAGCCACACCGTACAAGCAGTGAGAAGTTCAATAGTTCAAGACAGGATAATTTTAGTCGAAGGCGACTCTGTCAACAATGAAACTCTACTGAGCGTGAAGCAGCATATTGGTCCGGGAGATAAAGTTTTGGTCATTTTGGACTCAAACCACACACATCAGCATGTTTATAGAGAGATGGTGATGTATGGAGATCTCGTAACATCGAATTCCTTTTTAATTGTAATGGATACGGCAATCGAATACATTAATCAAGCAAACCTAGGAAATAGAGAGTGGGGAAAAGGTAACAGCCCACTTACAGCAGTGGCTAAATTCCAGGCAAATAAGGAGCAGCAATTTGTTCTAGACGAGTATTTAGATAAACGAGGTATTCCGGGTGCGTCAAAAGGGGGGTTCTTAAGAAAAAAATAGAAAGAGAGGATTCCAAGAATCTGCAATGTGCATGGATTTCAATAGGTAAAGATACAGTTATAGTTATTTGAGGTCGGGTACTCGGGATTCATGATTTCTATTAATCTTGGATTGTCCGAACACTCTAGAGCACATCCATTAACCCTTAATCGTGACCAGTTTTCCATCTTGTGATGCGAACAAGGAAACAGAGGAACCTACTTTTAGAATCGCACCAACTTTAGAGAATTTACTCTTTCCACTAACAAGCCCAACCTTTTTACTCTTGGAGTCGATGGAGCAGAGGCGAGTATTGCAGCCAAAATATAGATTGGAATCGCTTATGAGCAGAGGAGCAGAAGGGGCGCCAAATTCAGAAGTATCAAAGAGGTTCTGATCCTTGTCTGAATCAATTTCGAAGAGATGCAAAGTTGATGGTCCAAGGAATGATTCTTTATTTGAACTTAACCAAGAAGTGAATATTTTTCCCTTACTATTCAAGGTTTTTGTTGCATACCCCGCTATAGAAGTGCCATTCTCTGGACCATCAAGAGTGATGTATTTCCAATCTTCCGGGTAAATAGATTTCCGATAAGCAACTCTCACTTCTCCAGAAGTAGTATTTCTGGTCGAATCAATGCTTAGAACCGAGTCGTAGATTAGGTAAACGGTGCGGTCAAGCGAGGTCGCATCCAGCGTGAATGCCACATCACCGGTTGTTCGGTTCTCAGTCGTCTTATCCCCATCCACAATCTCATAACTCCAACCATTCTTGGTTTTGACTGCCCCAAGTAAGATTCCTTGAGTTTCATCGCGGTAGAAGACTTGAATGCCACTTTGGGTAATCGCACAAGCATTCGAAACACTAACATCAGAAGCTGTTCGAGTCCTCTCCCTTTCTTTGTAGTCCTGGACTACAGGCCCGTCACCATCTACAACCTCATGACTCCACTTCTCACCCTTTCTGATCGAGTGCAAAAGGTCTTTCTCTTTAGTATCACCATAAAAGACATGAAGTGAAGCTTTACTACCCGTGCCTTCTACGCATAGAGATACTAGGCCGACAGCTAGATTTCGTTTAATGGTTGAAATTCGCCATTTACTTCCGGTCAAAGAAGCCATTTTTAAGCTTTGTGTGACCTCATCGCCGTAGACAACTATTGGTTTACCTTGATATTCAATAGCGTCGAGGCCTGTTACCTTAGATGCATTATCGATAACTGTTAAAGGCTTTGACCGTTGAGGTTTTACAGAATTGCTCTCCACTCCCTCAGAGTTACCTTTATTGTTTTCAGCAAAGACAGTGAATCGGTAGCTTTTGCCGTTCTGTAACCCACTTATTCGTATCGGCTGAGAATTGAAAGATTTCTCCTTACCTCCAGGTAGAGTCTTAACCACATACTTCGTTACTTGATCAACTCGACTGCAATGAGCAGAATCAAAAGTAATAAGCGCGTATTTATCGCCCACCAGAGCTTTAACATTTGTTGGCTTTGAGGGTAGGCCAACTGCGTCACGAGCGGGTGGTTTACTCAACATATCTTTTAACATTCCCATAACTATCGGGCCAGGGGATTTAAAGACTTCTCCAGGTCCAA
>Ga0194116_10001978_pt1 | contig 27582 bp, 13 predicted proteins | sample TA2MahsurfametaG_4_FD_148617 | JGI IMG/M metagenome (GOLD analysis project Ga0194116, IMG submission 148617) | Freshwater microbial communities from Lake Tanganyika, Tanzania - TA2015008 Mahale S9 surface | ecosystem: Environmental > Aquatic > Freshwater > Lake | place: Tanzania: Lake...
TGTGTTTTCAATCAAAGTCGGAGGTGATTGAATTTCTGGGACAAGAAGCTGATGATGGTCTAACAGTCTTTCTGCCAGTCCTTTTAAACAACTAAAATCTGTTCCATTAACATATTTGCGCTCTTCAAGATCGTAGGCAGCACGCGCATCATCAATAGTACGTATTAGAGTGTTACGTGCGATTTCTTTATCAGCAGGATTATCAAGTGTATCGATTCGATTGAGAAGAGACTCTAGTATATCCCATGAAAAAGTTGTATTTAAATGATATTGCTTTTGCAGATATGGGATATATCGTTCTTTTAATTCTTTAATGATTTCTTGAGTGGATTTTATTGCATGATACGTGAGATTTCTGCGCTTAAACACTGCTTGACACTCTATATCTCGAGCGGTTTTTGCAATTTCTATCTGCTCTTGTATATCAGGGCTGAACAAAGCCTCTGTAACAAAGTATTCCAATCTATCCATTAAATGGGGTCGTTTTACGGCGGGGAAGTGCTTTTTTAAATATTGTGCGGTGCGCTCACGCACATTCGCAAATGCAATATCATGAACATTTAGAGATAATTGTTGGTCATCATAATTACGTTCAGGATGTTCTGCTATCTGTCTCAGTGATTCTTGTAAGAGCTTTTGAGCGGATTCCATAAGAGGGTATTTCCGCAGCATTTTATTTAGAAACGGATTTTCCAATGAGCTCTGGATTCATTGGACTTCATATGAGGTTAAGAGTCTACGCTCAGCGATAATTTTATTTAAAATAATACATAATTCGACATATGACATATGAGTATTGAACATATGAGCAATCTTTTTATTGTGAATGGAATATATTAACAAGATTTCTAACTGAATATCACAGCTTCTGAGACAAAAGCTATATTCGAGCATGTTGGGGTATTAAATTATTGCAGGTGTGATATGAAAAAACATTCAAATCTTGATTTTTGTCATGGTGGCGCAGTCGAGTCCAAGCACCACCTCAGAAGTGAAGTACAGACAGAAAGCACTACTATAGATTGCACGAACTCAAGTGAATTAGCCTCGATGTTGCAATTTGTTGTTGCAAGTTCGGTTGTTACAAATGTCTTTGTATTATTTTATCTTGGAAGAAAAGCCTCAAAAGCCTTTTGGCATACATGTTGGAACACATGCTGCTGTGGCAATGCCTAATTGAAAGAATCGAGAATATATTGCATCGATCCATAGAGGTCTTTGGCCTCTATGCACTCCCTCATTCCAATCATATTAACCGCACAACACGGTCACTCAACCTCTTAGGGCATAAATCGTTTTTGCAAAAATTACAAAAATAACGTCATCACTTAAAGAAAAACTACCCAACTTTAAAGAATAGTCTTTATTCACAATAAGTTATCATGTATTATTGACTTTATATACGAATAAATTCAAAGAGTTACGAGATGTACCTGCACGCAAATAAACCTTTATCCTATACCAATTTTAAAGAATTAATAAATGATGCATCTCAACCAAACTCTTCGGATAGTCTCGACCATATTGGCCTGAAAAAGATTTTAGAATCTCACCCGATTTTATTTGCTCTTGTAAAAAAATATCCCTTTAAAGCGTATTTATCACTCTCTCAAAAATATGAGAAAGAATTTTGGCATCATACCATCTCTGAACAAAGACAAGATGTTCATCAATTTAGCGCCAACCCTCTGATCAGAGCTCAGCAAGAATCAGCTCAACAATGGGTCAATCAACAACTTCAACACAATGGAATAAATAATGATAATATCCTTGAACATCTCCCGTTATATTATCAAAAAATCCTTGCGCATTGCGACACGAATATCATTCAAGCTCTTTATCCATCCAAGCCTCAAGCAGAGCAAATAGAAATCCTAGAAGACTTTCATTCTTTCTTCAAATATGTTTTTGAATATTTGAATGATTCACGAATAAACAAAATTTACATTGCGCTTTTTACTTTTGCTCTTGAACAAGCAACGAATTGCGAAAAACAACAGCATCTTATTTCATTTTATCAAATTTGTAATACAAGCCGATGCTCTTATGATAACGATCGAAAAAAGTACATCTATGCTACCCACCCAGCATCATATGGAAAAAAGCGTAATTGGTCATGTGGAATGGGCATTTATGAAGATACATCTATCATGTTGGCAAAGCTCTCTGAATCTGAGAACTCTCAAGACCAATCAGAATTAGAAGTTGAACAATATGTCACAGCCCTTCTTGAATGGGCAGTAACAGACAATCGAGTCCCTTCAAATGCTCTCATTCAATTATGTTTACAATCAATACTCATGGGCACTGGCGGGTCGTATGATTTTGAAGAAGATCTTACTGCGCATATTGTAGAAGAATATTCAGATCAAATCATTCAAAACGCCGCCCTAAAAGGGATGCAGAAGCTACTTGAACGCTGGAACAATGAAAACCCTGCTCAGAAAAATATAGAAAATCACTATACCTTTAGTGATTACTATTATGCTCATACAGGAAATCATATCCTCATTCAATCACTCTCTTCTCTGACTCAACAAGAGCGAATTCGCGAGCTTATTCATTGCATTCAAGAGAAGAAAATCCCTCTTACGATCCGTCGAGAAATATCGCAATATATTTCGTCTGAATTTGAAACAGATGAAGTGAACACCTATATTTTTCAGCCATTGGGATTATTTCTTTCCTTAGAGAAATTTAATAGACTTCAAGAACATCTATCCTATCAACATCCAACTCATAGTCTTACTCAAAAGCTCTCTAACATGTCATTACATGAGGCACAAAATCAAGAGCTTTTTGCCAATGAAATGCTCCTGATTCAAAGCACAGATGAGTCATTGTGGACTCAATATATTCAAACTCCTCACGGAAAAGAACAACTTCAAAATTTTGAAAGAGCCATCGCAAAAAAAGTTGACCTCTGGATTGCAAAAGATATTGAAAAGAAAATCAAGAGTTCTTTAAAAAGCACGTACCTTACAATGAATCATGCAAAAAAAGCATTGGAGAATAACCATCTTCCTTATACTGAATCCTCTATTCAAGAAATCAGAAAGAGCTCGATTATCCTCCATGACAAAAACAAATTGCCATATGATTTACACGATCCGAAGACCTGTGCAGATTTAGAAAAAAACATGCTTATCAATTTAAGTAGTTTATTAACACCAAGCTGGGTGGATTTATTGAATAACATTTTTGAGGATGGTCTTTTTAATACAGCTCTACGACAACTTGAGGCACACTCAGTCACTATGGTCAGCGAATTTGAGCTCGCAATCATGATTAACAGTCAAAAGGATATCCTTGAAAACCTTACTCTTCAAACATTGACTCGACTCAATCAAGACCACGATCATTCAAAAAAATTACAGTATTTCTTTTATACCCGATCTCGTAGGGTCGATAATATGCTACTGGACTTACACACAAACGCTATGGAATCGCTTACCGAAGATCATGCAGCATTCTTCAATAAAAGCAGCCACATTCTCTCTCGAATCGATGCACCAAAAGAAAATGAAGAGCAACTTACACAGCTTTCATCACTTTATACAAAGAAAATCGCAATTCTAATCAGAGAAACAATAGAGATTACTAATTATAAAAATTATACTTTGTTTTTTTATTGCACATCTTGCACAAAACACTCATCACTTTTCCAAAGAGATGCTTAATTCTTTAATCAGCTCGATTCCTTTTGAAATAAATGCTGAGATACTATTCTACTGCGCAAAAGATGCATACCTATTATATTTCATTCGCTACACCGCGCAAAAAACTGTATTACACCATCTTACACAAGCGATTAGCATTGCTATTGAAAGGAGAGATTTAATTGCATTAAAAAATTTATACCCTTTACCTGCAAAATACCCTCATTTAGCGGATGGGTCTATTGCTCTTCAGAATTTATTTATTGTTAAGCACTCTATTGAAAATCTCTTATCTCAAAACAACACGCCAAGTTATGAAGATATTAAACTTATTGAATATCTTGGACGATCCTCACTGACACCCCATCCTCTACAATATAAAGCACTGCGATATGTTTTAAAATTTCATTACTATACCAGCGCACAATCAATATTAAATAAAAACATCATGATATTAGGTGAGGAGCTACTCTCTTTAACTGACTACTGTCGTCATGCACCACAATCTCTTATCTCTTCTATCGTCGAACGATATTTCTCAAATACGCAAAAAACTATAGATGCACTATTATCTGGTTATGCCCAGGTCTTAGAAGGAACCAGAATAATCGATCTGGATAATCCACAGATATTGCAATTCGATCCAATTATTCATTCATTAAGCATTGCCCTTACGCAATCTAAAAGCGTATACGAGCGCACACAAACAATACTCAATATTATTCAATGTCTATCATTATTTTCTTCGGCGATGAATATCTCTTATGCAATCTCTGCTGAGGATATTCAATTTTCTCTCTTTCCCAATCAGACTCAATTACAATTAAAAGAACTTGCCATGCTAGGTCAATGGCCAGAAAACACACCGCAATTACCAAATCTCTCTGATACGTTAATTGGATTATCTTTAGGACTATACCATCATCTTGAAGAGATAGGGAACCCAAAAGAATATTTGCAACATCTCGATCATATGATATATAACCAATACCCCGACCTGCATGTTAGTGGCAATAATAAAGAACATATTACCTTTCACTTTACAAAAACGTTAATACTTCTATTGCACCCTGCACTTTTGAATTCGAATACAAAAATTTCCGATCGAACAATGAATAAGATTATCAATTTCATAGGGATTATTACAACACATATAAATATCTATAAAGATATCGTCAGGAATCTGTATAAATTTTTACCCATTGCACTACTTCAAGAATATCGTTTTATTGATAAGCTTGTTTATCAAATCTTTGAGCAACAGCACTATGGACTGCTGAAATTTAGCACGAAGTGCTATGAGAAATACCGCATACAGCATACCATTAATGCATCAGATTTCCCTGACTTATTTAGTAAATTTACATCAAGCATTCAAAACTTCTTTTCTAAAAAACTCTCATTGGAAGCAACGCATCATATGAGTCATAGTCAATATCATGCGGATAGCATCTATAGATTTACGTGGGTGAGTTCATTTTTCACTATGATTACAACTTACCCCGATATACTTGATTCGGTTATTCAGTACTGTATTGCTCACTATACAGAAACTTATGGTGACTGGCTCGATTTGTTAGAATATAGTGCCCCAAAACTTTCACTAATCACACAACGCACACTTCTTAATCAGCTCTCTACATCAGCGGAATCCTTTGCTGAATACTATGTAGCTTTGTGGCTTGGCGATAAAAAGCCAAAACCGATTCAATTGCTCGTTACCGATTTAAGAAATTATAGTGAGGAATTGCAAGATACAATCATGACTGAAGATGATGAAGAGGAATTTTTTGTCTCGCTTTATGACGAAGTAAAAATTGCACTTTTCAACTATTACATTGAGAATTTTGAAAATAAAAGCAAAAGAAAAATATGGTATGAAATATTACTTAACCTTGATGCCTCCATATATCTCGATGCAATAGAAACCTTAGAAATCAATTCAGAATATCATAAACTCTATAAACTCCTTGAAGACACTGAATACGGATTAGCGAAACTTGGTTTATTTACACTCGATGACAATGAAATGCCAAATATTGAGCTTTTGTCCGATTTGTTAGGAACGGGGTTGATACAAAAAGCTCATCACGATGGAATAATCAGCCATGAAGATTGGAAAAAGATTTACTGCAAATATCTTAATGACTTCCAAAAGAACATCTCAAACGTATTTCTTGATGAAACAGACTTTATTATGATTTATGAGCATAAAGTTCGCGTAATGAAATATTTTCAAAAAATTCTGGCGATTGCATATACAGGACCATGCACAGAAGAGCGCACTATGCTGGTAAAAGCAATCATGCAATACTTTGAGAATATCCATCCTAACAAAACTCAAATGCTTGCTCTAAAATTAAGCTGCCTATCGCTCTGTGAAGCATCAGTAATTTCACAGGCTTTTATAGATGCTAAACAAAACATAACAAACATCATTGATCTTTTGGAAATAACAGCCATTAAATTGAAAAAAAATTCCGATCGGAAAATCAATGCGGCGCAATCTTTTATGGATATTTGTAGAGCACTGCAAAATTTTTGGATGGATAACATTAAGAAGTTGGACCATAAAGAACAAGACTCTCGATTGGTATCTTGGATTCATTCTTTAAAAAGCCTCATGGAGTACGCGCCTTGCGCAACACAATTAATTGATAACTATCTTGCACAACAAACCAAAAAAAGCGAACTCATTTTTTCCGATTTGTCCTTAACCTTTATCCACAGCAATTCTCTCTCTGCAACACCGGAAACACGAAGTCGCTCACACTCTCTCAGCCACAGTCAAATCTAGTCACTTGATATTGCAGTGATTATAAAGATTATCTTTAAAAATCACTGCAATAATTCTGTCATATTTTTCATCAACACAAAGAAACCATTTAACAAATAACGTCTTCATTTTTAAAAAATTATAAAAATTTATAAAATTTGCAGACAAATCAAGGGTCATTAACTATTCTGAGCATTAGGTTTCACCAAGTTTAAATAAGTTACTATGACCTTACTTACAGATTTAAAACGATTATCGCACAAAAACGATTTAGTTAAGATCGCCGCACTTCTTGAAAAGCACAAGGACTCGCCATTTGATAAAGCGATTTCATGGGCATGCGAGAAGGGCTATAGCACGATGATAGGTGCATTTTTAACTCAATCACCACACACGCTAGAATCTGAACCTCAAGCATGGATTGAAGGTTTTTTGCAAGCTGTTGAGATGAAGCACCTTGATATTGTGAAAACTTTATTATCACATGGCATGAATCCGAATGCTCAAACACAACATAAAGGACCAGCTATAGTGCTTGCCGTTCAGAACCAAGATATCACCATGGTCTCTGAGCTCCTTGCGTATCACCCTGATTTAAATTGTGCAGACCATGATGGACAAACCGCGCTGATTGCGGCATGTCAAAACGCAGATTGCTCGACAATTGTTGAACTGCTATGCACCTACCGTGCACAGGTCAATGCTCCCAATACAATTACAGGTCAAACACCGCTCATGCAAGCATGCCAAGTCAATGCAGCTGATACGGTACAGACTTTGATTGCCTATGGAGCACAGCCTAATCATCAAGAGTTTCAAAATATGATGACTCCATTGATGTATGCTGTTCAGTATGCTTCGCTCGAGGTTGTACGCGCTTTATTAAATGCCGGTGCAATTACTGATGCCAAAAATCATGAAGGCAATACCGCGCTTTGTTTAGCAGCGATTAAAGGAAAAACTCCATATGTTCATATGTTAATCGAGTACGGAGCTCAACTGAATCACGCAAACAACAATGGATATACTCCAGTAATGCTTGCTATTGAAAAATGTCGCATTGAGACTATTCAATATCTTGTTTCTGCAGGAGCGAACCTCTACAGTGCTAACAAAAAAGGACTACATGCATTTGCAATGGCACAATCTGTAGAAGATGAAGCTGCACGTGAAGCAATTATGACAATTTTACTTCCACGAGCACAATCTTCTTTTCAACGTTTCTTAAACCAGACTTTTTCTAAATTATTGAGTGTCTTTCGTTAAAGATGCTCCAATCCAAAGCATCGCTTTATGGTGAAAATCTAAATAACAATGATTATTAATCACCATAAAGCATGCTAATGGATCGATAAAATCTCCGATTGCACTGAGAATGAAATGATAAAAAACAATCACAGTTGCACGATCTTCATGATGACAAAAAATTTCTTGATATGGTAATAATTTTTTCTCATCTTCGCTGAGGCTGATTAGCAAATCGTATAATACGCCTGAATCATGCCATATTAATACAAAGCGACTCATAGATTGCTGCATTTTTTCAGGATATTGAATCGACTTACTCAAAAAAGATTCCAATTGCTGCTGAGGGATGCATTTCCAATGAGAATGTAATTCAATATCGGGCTCAATAATAACGTAGGCCAATCTACAAAGCTCTTCGCGCATTTTATGAAAATCTGTGTTATTCATCATGATAAAGATTCCTTCAAAAATCTTCTGTTATCTCTTAATCATAGATAAAAAGATGTTATAACTCCTTTCTTCATGAAGCCTCTCTATTCTGTAAATTGAAAATATTTATGCCGTGACTATAATCAGTTACAGATTCTCCTTGATGATGATCTTGATGAAATTTTTAATATTTTTTAGAGCATATATGCAGCGCACACACCAGAAAAATATGGAACATAATGATACTATCGAAGGAAGAACAGGTATAGAAATCACGATAAAACCCATTAAGGCACCACTCACCCTCTCTCAATCAAAGCACCCGTCTCATCACAATAACCACTCCACCCCCTCTCTAAAATAATTTTAGCAATTCCTCCAAGATCTGTGATTCTCTTGCATGCGTTACTTCTGATTGATTAAGATAAGATTGTCATTACTGTGATTGGATGAGGAGTTTATTTACATGGAGATACCAGCCCTATCTCTACGGTATTTTGATTCTGAAATGATATTTCATGCTCCCGCATGGAAGTTACTACCTGGCTCTGCCACACACGTATTAGGTCGTAATGGCGCAGGGAAAACGACGTATTTAAAAGCGCTGTTACAATATTTAGACAGTCATGAGGTGTGTTATATTGGTCATACACACCCTTTTCGTTTTTTTCGCTCGACTCATGATATAAGAATATTATCAGGAAATAGGCAATCAATCCTTCCCGATGTTGAGCAACTCGATCGGTATTCCCAAGGACAGCAAACCATCATGAGATTATTAAGTTGTTTGGATTTAAACAAGGCGGTTTGGATTTTAGATGAACCTTGGATTAACCTGGACCAAGACCTATCGCAAGAGCTGAATACACATCTTCAAAATCACCTAATGCAAGAAGGGGCGATTGTTTTTACATCACATAGCATGCCAGCTTATATTGAATGGAGGAACATACAATTTATTGAACTGCAGCAGAGTATTTGTGATGAATTTGAGTTTTCTTAAGCAACGCTTGATTCTTATTAAAGCTTTACTCTATTTTCGACTGCGTCAATATCTTAATTTTGCAATCCCTATTGTATTATTATGCCTATTATTAGAAAAAAGCTCGGAATTACCGCTGCTTTGTATCAGCTGGATTTATATGCAAGGTTCGACCCTTCATATTCAATGGGATTGGATTGAATGGTTAACATGGCATCAAAAATCATCATTATTTCTGGAATGTTTGATTATGGAGCATATTCTGATTGCAGGGCTTCTTGGTCTATTATGCGGCAGTGACTATCTTCTATGGAGCTGTATTTTTTTTAATTTGTTATGCTTAAAAACATTTTCTGATTTTTTAGGACACCATCATTTCTCTTATGGAATGGCGCAATCACTGACATATTTGATTACAATTCCATGGTTCATTATGATCATATCGACCATGAAGCAGCCCCATGGAGAGGTTTGGATTTTTTTAGCAAGTGCAATTTTCGCTACTCTTCTCATGATGAGCGGAGGAAGGCGACTGATGCATTATTGCGTATATCCATTTGAATGGAGTGAAAAGAAATAAATTATTTTTCTTCAATTTTTACGACAAAAAATACTCATAAATATTGGAGTCCAGAATCAATGCTCAACCTCTCTTCCAAAGAAGCATTTCTTTTGAATGTAATATCAAAGACCCGATCGAAAATCATACGTGTATGTGTATAATAATCGCATTCATTACCAAATGTGGTTTTATTACGATGCGTTTATCCGATCATATGTCTTATCCTGATGTCTTCCAACTCACTCAAATAGTATCTGCCTCTACTCAACAAGGATTCTCTCATGAAGAGTTATTCGCCATCAGTACGTCTTGCCAGAGAGACCAGATTCTTGCTGAGCTTTTAGAGAAATCCCCTCCTCTGGGAGAGGTTTTTTGGGAGTTGTGTTATCACTCATTTATCACAGCAAAAAAGAGAGGAATTTCTGACCAACTCGTCACAATATATAATAGACGTCATACTCAAACATTGGGATGGATTAACAATGAGTTTCCGACAAATACCTTATTAAAAAGTTTTTTTGACAATGCACTAACACAAAGTAAAGCGTTTTTGCGCAGTCCGCAAGGCCAAATTTGTATCCAAGAAACGTATGATAACATAGGCTATACACCATTTTCGCAGCCTATTAACGACCTAGAGCAAGCCCTTGAACAAATTATCGATTCACTCAAAGAATCTTACGATAATGGCACTGAAAATGCGCGGTATTTTCTGCGAATTTTTGGAGCTATCCAAGAACCAAGCAAATATTACAGTTTAAAACAGGATTTGATTATCCGTGCTCTCGCTCTCGTACATGCTGACTGGTACACAAAATCCCCTAACGATCATTTACATTCCATCACATCAATTTTTATGTGGCATTTAATTGAAGGGATTAGTAAAACAGCTGAAAGATTAAGATACTCAGATAAAATTGCACCCAAAGATTATGCATCTGAATTTATCGATCATAGCACATCTGGATTATTAGATTATCATGAGACATATGGTTGGCAACCAACATTTCATTTAAAACAAGCGTACCTGTACACAATCGATTATCACCCCAAAGCAGAAAATGAAATTATTTCTAGCATGTCAATGCAACTCGGTATTACACCACAGCACTGTGATTTTATTTTGATGTTATTAGGCCACACTCATCCCGATCATAATGGATTAAAAGTATTAGAAGATATTACAAAAAAATCCCCATTGATGCGTTTAGAGTCTAATCCTGCGAAATTCGAACATGTTACATTCCAAACAATCTTACGAAATAGCTACAATCAAAATCAGTATTATCCAATCGATTATTTAACTGATTATCATTATATTAAAGAGCTTCTTGCACTGTATTTGAAATACAGTCCTGTTCATCCTTCAATGTTACCATGTTTTGATAATCAGCTTTCAGAATTAATTTTAAACATTGATTCACAAGAAAAGAAACAATGGATTGCTTTATTATGCACTCAGCACGGATATACCCAATCTCTCAAAAAGCTTCTCGATACACAATCCTTAGATTTGAATTATACGTATCATTGTTTAAGCCGATCGCGAGGAGCCACCCTTTTAGATGTAGCTATTGAGCACGATCATGTGACAATTTTAGGATTGATTATGGAACATGCTTACAGATTTGGTGATGCTACTCCATATTTACAGCGCGCATTATTTACGGCACTTGAGTTCCAGCGTGAAGAGATTCTTGAATATCTTCTTAGCATTCAATTTGAATGTAATCGATCGAACGATAAAGGATATACAGCACTTCATCTTGCTGCACGATATATCAAAAATGAAGAGCTTTTATCTAAATTATTTACGCGGTTTAAATCGCAACTCAATATTGTGAATCTGCAGGGCGAAACACCAGTGCTATTAGCTCTATATCAGAAAAATCTCACAGCGTTTACAGAAATTATGAAACATCTTGATCAACTCGATTTAAATATTCACGCGAATAAAACAAGAGTTTTTGGAAATGATATACATTTTAGATTTCAAATTCAGCAAATCACAATCCACACCTTGATGAATTGGCCAATCGATCGGCAATATCGTTTTATCACGGCGAAAAAGCTTCTCACTCCTTTCATGGGATTATGTTTAAATCGATTAGACCATGAATCCTTAGACACTTCAACGGCATCCGTTGTGCAACATCTTGCCTCTCATGTTAGCACTCGCCTCACTTCGATCGTACAAGCCATTAAACAAATCAAGCGCCCCAGAGATCGAGCAGAGCACCTCAGAGCCTTAATGTTTTTTATAAATCAAGACTGCAATATACCAGTCATACTCACAACATTGCGTCAATTTAACAAAGCCGAGACTCAATCTCTCATTTCTGAAATACAAGTCATCAATGCAACAGAAATGCGCTTCGACAATATCAGAGCACTTATTGCAGAATATCAGCAAGATTTGACACAAAACCTTATTGCAGGGCCTCGCAGAAGAGCGCTGACATTTTCACAAGCATTTGTTGGAACGCAAGATTTCGTAGAAAATCGTCCTAATAAAAAGAAGAGTTAGTTGCCATTACATATTAAAAACAATATGTTATAATACATTAATCATTCAAATGACATGCCCGAAATTTCAATAACGGGCGTGTATATTCCTCATATTATTTATTAAGAAGTTATCTATTATGCTCCGATCTTACTCTCACTTCATGCGCTGGATACACACTCAACAAGCAAAAGAAGAGTTCATTGATTATTTAAAGCTTCAAGAATTCTTTTCAATACATCCGATTTTATTAAAATTTATTTCAACGCATCCTCCTAAAGGTTTTTTGAAATATTATAAAAGGGTACGTGAAGCTTATCTTGCAACACAACCAGTGCATGTTGAGGGTGATGTCCATATGGTCAATAATGACCCGATTGCTTCAGCATCTCGAAAACATACACAAGAAAAGATCGTACAATATTTAAAGACGCAAAAATTATCTCCAGCCGATCTGAAAAAAGGATTTATAGAGCATCAAAAAAACATCACTCAGTGCTTCCATAGAATCAAAAAAAAGTTATTTGAACACCTAGGAAGCGTTGTGCCCGAAAAAAATTTCGATGATTTTTCTGAAGATTTTCAAGATTATTTAGAGTATCTTTTTGGGCAATATCGAAATGGGTGTACTGGATATACGGTAGTTATTGGGTTTTATTTACAAGCTCTGGCATGTCGAGATTTTAAAGAAAGGGACTCCATGCTTTTGACGTTTTTTACAGGTTTAAATGATGGGCGCTTAGGATATCTTTATGACAGCGATAAATATATCAAATCGAATGATCAATTTTCTAAAGGCCGAGCACGCAACTGGAGCTGTATTCCTGGATGTGATGAAAGATTAACCGATCTGATTCATACATATTATACTTCGAAGGAATCTGTTAAATCTGCTAGAGCTCTATCGCAAGAGGAATCCCTATCATTGCCCGATCGGTATTATACCCACAGCGTATCTTGGGCGGTTACACCAAAAAAGCAAATCTCCACAATGCTTCTTGATGTTATGTTCTATGCAATGATGAATAATCGCTACTCCTGGAGTATTGCAGATAAGGCATATTGGGTTATTCATGCTAAGGCGCAGGATATTGATATTGCCGCTGAGAATCGAGCAAAAAACACGATTGAAGCCATTTTACTGCAAATCTCTCATGAGACAGGACTGACTCTGAGTCTCATGGACATATATCAAATCAATCACCCTTTTCTTTTCCGTCCATCGGCATATGTATTATCAATAGAGCAAAAACGCGTCATTCGTAAAAATAGTACGGCGTTATTTGGTAGTGTGATGCTTGAAATAGAGCACATGATTCAAAATTATGCATATCATCCATTCAAAAAACCCTGCTCTGAAGCACAATATGCAGCGATTCAAGAAGCGCTTTCGGGGCTTAATCATCACGAGATCAAAAATATCCTATGCATCCCATATGAAGAGCGTGAAGAAATTTTGATTTCAAGAACTCTCAGCATGGAAATTTATACAGCTCTCGAATCGGTATTACCTGAAGAAAGGGCTATTTTTCTTGAATCCGATCGAGAATATGAAACGTACTGTGATTGGGTAGAGCAGCTTTTAAACACAATGATTTTTGAGAATCAAAAATCTGATCTTATCAATATTCTCTCACAGCAATTTGCAACACACAGTCAGGCTCAAGAAGCATGTCAGCGATACATCCCATCTTTTAAACTCGACGATATCAATGCATATATTACGGAAAAATCCGATCGAGAGCTTGTAATTTATGACAATGAAATGAGCGAGTTTATTAGTACCGATCGGATTGAGTATGATGAAAAAAACTTAGATCGTTGGATTTACTCCGAGACACCTATTCAAGCGTCATGGTTAGAGCTCCTTAAAGACATTTTCAAAAGTCACGATCAAGAATTATATTCATTTTCTTATGAAATGATTATCAATCACTACATTCCATCTCGCACTCTTTCGGAATTAGTTTCCGAGCTTTCTGAACATGCATCAAATCTCATCACGATAGCAATGGAAATTCTTTCACAGAATCCAGCATCCGAGCAATGGCTATATGTCACGAGCCCCGAACTTATTTCAGTAATATTGGATAGAATGCGATTAGAAATTGATATTATTTTTTCAAAAGATCGTGATATCAATCAAGAGACAGGCACTGTATTATCTGCAATTTGCTACCCAACTGAGCACCTTTCCAAAGAACTCGCCTTAATGTTTGAAAATGCAATCAATCGCATCGAGCATGATTGCTCATCTGAAAAAGTTGCACACCGATCGATAATTCTTGTCAATCTTGCACGCTGCTTCTCTCTTATTGCTTCGTATTTCACAATACCACAATGTCAAAACCTGGTTGCAAAGCTTTTATCAGAATCTGATGGATCGTCAAGATATTTTACATTGATTGGATTAAGTGTCCAATCAGAGATGGCCGCAATGGCGCTTCGATATTACTCTGAAAATTTTTATAGATATTTTGAATCAGATTTTGTGAGAAGTTTAACTTGTATGATCAATAAAGATCGACACAAACAAGTCAAAGCTCTGATAGCAGGATACCTCACATCTCTTGGCAATCAAGCGCAATTACAAATCTTATGTCAATCATCATTCAAAGTGTGCATGGCATATTCGGAAAATGAATTACTCCCATTGTATCAATCTCCTATCAAATCTCTTTTATCAAAAGATTTAAATCAAAAACCCAATGAATACAGTGTTATGATTTTTTTGCAAAATAATCTTGTGACTGAAGAGCAAGTAACGCAAATTTTGATTTCCGCGATAAGGAAGAGAAACTTCAGAATTATTACAGAAATCTTAAAAAATCATGCGTTCTTAATCTCACAAGATCTGCTCGATAACATCATATTAGAAAAAATTAACTCCTTTCCAGAACAATACATTGACATGTTTCTTGGTCGCATCATAAAAGAAATACTCAAAGACCCTATTACACACATTAAACTATTATCAATCAGATCGAATGTTGTGTTATACAACATATTTCGAGGCTTACTCAAGCACTCAGAATTCTGCTCAACATTTACATCAAAAGAACAAGTGTTTGAGCTGTTAGGCGATTATTTCTTAGACATTCCTTTATTAAATCGCTCAAATGCCTGTATTTCAAAAATCTTTAGTCACGAAGACATAAGAATTCACCTTTTTCCTTGCTCGAAGGAATTAATTACTTATATGCAAACTCAAGAAGTTGATAGTATTGCACAGAAGTATCCTAATGTTACGATTTATATGGCTATTGCAATGATAAAAGAGGGTATTGTTGAAAATGTATTTTCGTTTCTCAAAGCAATCAACACAGTTACATACATGCATCAATATCATCCTGACACCCCTCTTCTGAGAAATGAACTTGAAAAAATGATTTCTCAAAAACAAGCATCGGCTAACTTAGGCTATAAGGCTTTTGCAGAAAGTGTTATGTTTTTAGCCCATCAATATGATGAAGACTTTCTAGATAATTCAATGATAAAAGCTCTTGAATATGTCTCTTCAGAAATTCAACAGTCGCCTTTCTTTATGGCAGAATTTTATGAAACACTTTGGGAGCATTCTTTTCAATCCAATGCAGCGTGCCTGACTGCACTTCAATCAATATTCAAAAAATCAATACAACCTATTATTTTTGAAAAACTCAAAAGCTTTTTTTCTAGCTCAACAGACTTAGAGTTATGCACACACCTCTGCTATACAAATAGCATTTTGCTTTCTACGCCTCAAATTACCGCGCTAGTGAAAATATTGCTCGATCGACATGATGAAAAAATAGTATTTCAGAGACTGTTATGCAATGATAGCCCAGAATTTTACACTCGAGTCCAGATCGTAGCAGCTTTAATAAGGCAACAAGATGTTCCGATAACCTTTATACAGACTCATTGTTCAACTGTTGTTCGTGTGATTTGTGAGTACATTGAAGCGAATCTGATAGATAGTGCTGTTTTATTATTTCAGAGAATCATTTTTAAAAATCAGGCATTATATGTTATGACATTGGATGAAATATGCTTATGTGAACCAAATGCCGTGTACAATTTCATTACACGCCTGACGCATAGTGGCTTCAACAAAATAGAAGTATTGATTCAATCCATTTTCTTCAGAGCATTAATGAATGATAATCGACCAATGCTGACAATGATCTATTCCAAATTCAATTCTCAAAAAAAACCTGATTTAAAAAAAATCATTATCGAAGATCTTGATAACTCTACTTTCTTGAGGAGTTTAAACAAACCGCTATTAGCACTCAATGTCGTCAGTGGTTACGGAGATCATATTACAACACGCACATATATCAATTTATTAGATCGGATTATTGATATTTTTGAAGAAAATGAGCTTATTGAAATCATCGAGGCAATGTTCACTCAATCAAAGCTCGAATATTTCTTTCTTCTCGCTCAAGAGTGTGAACTCAATCACATCTTCACGATCTTATGCCAATACCTTCTTGCAAAGCATCAAGAAAAAGCTTTTCGTGAATATTATAAGGGATATATCAGCCTTTTTTCACTAAATAAAACATTAGACAATGAGGTAATGGAGTATATTTTTGAATCCACAAAAAATATGCGCCAAGTATGCTTTGCTCAAGGTGAATCAACCTCTCTCTTAGAGGGTTTAGCTGAATACTGTTTGCTCACCCCACCCCTATCCAAGATCAAAACAATTATTGGATTTTTTGCAACTGAACATTCTAGCCTACCAGCAATCATTCATCATAAATGCCTCAATTTCTTTACTCAGTTTGATAGTCAATTTTTATCGAATGGGATACCGAACTCTTCTACAATGAGCAGTGAAAAAATCATTTCAAGAAAGATCGCACTTCTTTATGGCATAGATTATTATTTACCGAGTGATTTTCATTATGATCTTGGGGCTTTTACATCTAAAAGAACAAATCTCAACCCTGAAGATGTTCGCCGAACACTACCTTGGGTAGTACGTCAGAAAAATGATATTTTTATCCGTATCCTTCGAGATTTAATAAAAAACATTTCAGACCACACATCCGTGTTACTCCAAATATCATCGGATTTAACCCCTATTCTACTGGAGAAAATCCTAGAAGAAGTCACGCCGATTATTTGCAACAAACGGGGCATTTTTGAACCTGACAATGCGCTTATATTACAAGATATCATTCAGAAATCGATCGCTCAAAGAAATCCTGCAGTCCTTGAACTTTTATCGAAATGTTATAAGGGACAATATAAAGACACTATACAAGAGATGATTTTTAAGCATGTTGAAGAAATCATGTCTAATGAAAAAGTAAAGAGAGCACCGGAACCAGAAGAGTATGGAGCGTTATTAAAATTTATTTACAATTTACTCTCTCAAGAGGCCTGGTTATCCTTATGTACGATATTACTAAATGCTTATCAATATAAAGACTTTGTCATAGCGGCATCAGAACTAGACAAACCACAGCAAAAATTACTCACAACTCTCATTTTCAAAGAAAAATGCAACTCTATTCAAGAATATTACGATATTATTACGGAAACCCGCAAAACAAACATATACTTCTACCGCATACTTCTTGGAGAAACAGCGGACCTGGCTGCTGAAACATTTATTCATGAAAGAAATCTCTCTGAATCGACTCTCACCGCGGCATTATCTTACGGGTTCAAGCTTGCAAATCTCAGCGCAATTTTAGATTTTATAAAAAAAATTCAACCTAATCTTAAGCATATTGAGAATATGATATTGCACGCAGCTCGCACATTCATTGCAGAGCAACACATACAGCCCCCTGCGATTTCACAAAGCGCTAAACTGTTTGAACACCCTTCTCTCACAACGTATATTTGTGCAATAGTCCAATTTCAAAACATAGAGAGTGTCAAAGAACTCACCTTATATATTGCTCGCTTTTTAGAAAAAAATGCTATCATTGGCGCAATTATTCACCCATATACTCTCGATAGGTTGTCTATAAAGCAATATATTGCATCTTTACTCTATTCAACATGGAATGCCTATATTTCAGACCTTATAATATACTTAAATTATCAAGACACTCATTTGATTTTATATAGAGACGCCCTGGAAATTGGGAGAACTTTGAAGAAAGATTTGAGTCTCATGAGTGAACAAACTGCGATTGAGCACTGCCCATTTCTTATATATTTAATCAAAATGCAGGCTCATACCTTTATAATAAGCGGCATCAAAGATACTATCTCTGATTTATTAGTATGTTATTATAACTCCCCAGAAACATTTGATATTCTTTGCGATCGAATATTAGATTTAAAAGAGGCAAATCTACTTGCATCTTTTATTAAGAGCACCTATACACATTGGGGTTTGGTTATGCAGCTGCCAACTTTTTCCACTCCAACCTGGCAGAATAGAGTTCTTGACCACAGTATGGCACAAGCATTTAACATGTGTATTCATCTTGCTCTAGAGAATCTTACCGACCGGAGTGTTATTGAATTTTTTATAAAGTGCTATGGAGAGGATTTTATAATATGTTTATTCGATCAGATTCTTTCTGATGTCTGGGAATTGAACACCTCCCTGAAAACGGTTGTTCTCAAAAGAACGCAATTCTCTGAAACACCTTTAACGTATTTAACACTCTTGTTAAATACCGTGATTATCTTCGAAGAGCATCGCAATATTAGCCGAGAAGTCATTTGTGCAAGCTGGCATAAAGAAGGAGTTTCCTTACCTGCATTTGTTCAAGAAGGCTCTATTCTGGGTTGTGAGAGAGCGGTAGAATATTGTGCAAACGAATACTGCACAAACGTTGAAAAATATCTTGAACTTTTTCAATATCTCTCTGATAGGCTCGATCGCTGCGCTCTTTTATTCTTTGTGGAGCATTCACAAGAGAAGCGTAAAAATTTACTTCGTGAAGACAACCCTTTAGAGCAAGTTCGACTATTCACAGCATATATCGATGAAAATAAACTCTTCAAGTATCGCACAGTCTTAGAGCATCTTTCGCAATTCTTATTACCCAAACAAATGGATGCAGCGACGCCTCCTCGCGCTCTTCTTTTAAGCACTCCTGCGATGACAGAGAAAGAATCTCAATCCTCACCCAAAGCAAAGCTTTAAGCGAGCAATATTTCTTCCATTTGAATGGAGCATTGAAATGGAAGAAAGTCGCAATCAAAGATTCTACTCTGCTTATCAAAGAGGTGGGATTACACAGTCTTGACACAGAGCAAAAAAAAGCCTAAACCATTTATAGTTAATAAGGAAATATCATTTATGAAAAAATATTCTCTCCGTTCAAGAGTACTGCACTGGATGATTGCGCTGCTTGCGGTTGCTTTACTTGCTGGTGGTTTTTTTGGACAAACTATACCTATCGAAGAAAAAGCAGCCTTTTACAGCCCACATAAAAGTGTTGGCCTTACGCTTTTGGCCTTGATGGCTTTTCGTATTTATGCGATTCGCGCCGATGGATACCCTGAGCTTCCAGCGCAAGCAGCTTTATGGCAGAAGACACTTGCAAGAGGTGTGCAATATGGTCTGTATGGTTTATTATTGCTTCAACCACTTTCCGGCTGGGTAATGTCATCAGCCTCAGGTCATACCCCTGTATATTTTGGACTCTTTGCCGTGCCATTCCCATTTATTCATGACGCACCATCGATTGCCCACATAGCCCGAAATGTCCATGGAGTATGCCCTTGGTTAATTATTATGCTGATGGTGTTACATATTACTGGCTCAATAAAACATTACTTTTTCGACAGAGATAATGTCGTTCAAACAATGTTATAAAAAATATTTCTTTTCGCTTACCGGCTCATGCTCATCGCAATAACATGGGCCATATCCCACAGCTCGTTCCAATCATAATAATCCCGAAAATTTTTGAAAAAACAACTCAATCCTTAGCACAATAACCATCAGCAGCCATACTTGAATACATTGCTTTAGAGTTTTTTTATACTAAGGATGTACAATGAATCATTACTCTTCTCGAAAATTTCATGCGTTTGCTCTTTTCTCTCTTGGATACTGCGCCTCAGCATATGCCGCATCCTATACATTGAGCTCCAATAATAATAATCAGAATGTAAGCGCCACGATTGACATCACAACAGGAATGACCACATACGATCAGATTTTTATGGATAGTGAGATTTTATTTCAAGTAGACAATAACGACGTAACAAACGGCGTATCTTTTGGACACATCGGAACCTCATCAGCTTCGAACATGCAATTAGGGGATGGTTTCACTTTAAATGGAACCAACTCTTCATATCACCTTACATATAACGCCACAGCTCCAGCTCAAAATACTGCATATCAAATCAATCCTTTTATCATATTAACCAATTCTACAAATTTTTTAACACTTACAACACGAAACGGGTCTTCCATTACACTAAATGGACATGTCGGTGGCGCGGGGAATATTACTATTAGTAATTCGGATAGTTCGGGGGGAACCGGAACTGTTACATTCAATAATCCAACAAGCGCGCCATTTAACGGAACGATAACTACTAACACAAACACAACAACAGTTTTTAAGACTGGTGGTCAATTTGCTCCAAGCGCACTCGCTATAGGCTCAGGAAGTACTTTTGAATTACGTAGTGAAGGAGGGGTTACCAGCACACTTGGCTACTTATCAGGAATTGGAACAATAGCTTTATCGAACTCTGGGTCTTCCACTTCTTTTGTTAATATTACCGGATCGGGAGCAAGTTTTGGTGGATCGATGGTGATTTCACCGCACATAGAAGCGACTTACTCTAACACGCAAAATGCATTTGGCCCCTCCTCTCTTTCAGTAGATGCTGGAGGAAAAATGACAATTTCAGGGGGCACGAGCATCACAACAACAACTGTTTCTGGCGCTAACAGCTCCATTCCAACGGGCTTGCTTGTTCTACAACCGGTCAGTGGCACTACCCATCTCTTAAGTACACTCAATGGATCTGGTAATATCTCTATTAATGGTGCAGGCTCTGTTCAAGTGAATAATGGCTCGAATTACACTGGAACCATTACACTCACACAAGGCACATTGAATTTAACAAATCCAAGCACAACATTTAATTTATCAAGTGCACAAGGCACCAATACGAATATCACTCCTGGATCGAGCACATTACAATATTGGGGCAGCTTAGGATCGAGTGCAGGCACAATCAGTTTTAGCCCCTATAACAATTATGCAACATCGATTGTTATAAATAGTGCGCAATCAAATTTCACAGGAACACTATCGATGGGTACATCTACAACGCTGAGTCGAGGTGTCTCTGGTTCTTTAGGTACTGGAACAAATATTGCGCTCAATGCCGGGTCTATCCTGAGTCTTGGATCGAGCAATCTATCCGTTGCAAGCATTTCTGGTGGTACTGCTGGAAGCTCAGGTGTAAGCACTAGCCAAATTACAGCAAGTGGTAGCTCAACAAACTTAACAGTTGGTCCAACATCAGGAACAGTGACATACTCTGGAACAATATCCGGTGTGAATCAATTGGAAATGAATGGAGCAGGTACATGGGCTCTTGCTAACACAACAAACTCAAATAGCTGGACTAGCACAAAAGTAACAAGTGGAACCCTTGCATTATCAGGAGTCAATGTACATCCAAGCGCTGCAAGTATTAACATTGGGTCAAGTGGTACTCTTGCAGTCAACGCGAACCAAATAGCAACAGGACTAACTGGATCGGGAACCTTAGCAATCGGTTCGAATACACAGCTGACATTAAATAGATCTACGAATAGCTTCTCCGGAACCGTTACCGGCGGTACAACATCAACCATTGCGATTACGCAAGGAACCTCGGGCGCTGCATCTAATTCTCTCACTCTGAATGGTAATATCAGTGGAATGGCAGGAATATTCTCAGTGCCACAATACACATCATTGCTCATTGGAGGCTCTTCTACAGCAACATTTGCAAGTTTAGGAGGGAGTGGAAGCACACATGGAGAAGTAATATTACAAGGATCGGGAAGTTCAGGGCCGAGTATCACCATTACAGACCCATCAACCTTTGCAGGGCAATTTTCTATCGATAATTTATCGACTTTAACACTCAATAAAATGCCTACCTCCTCATCTTCAATTACAAATAACAAGACTCTCAATCTTAGCCTCACAGGAACAAGTAATACTTATGGTGGTTCAATTTCATCCGGCGGGGATAGCTCAAATCTGAACATCACAAGTGGAACAATAACGTTTAATGCAGCTCAGGGTCAATATTTAGGCACTGTAAATATTTCATCAGGCGCAACAGTTAAGTCTGGAGTCTCTAGTCTTTTTTCAGCATCCAAAACCATTGAGGTAAGTGGCACTCTTGATTTACAAGGTAATTCAACGACTTTAAAGAGTATTACTGGAACAGAAACAAATGGTGAAACGATATTAGGCTTTAGAGACACCTCAGTCACACCAAATACAACCACAAATGGCTCACTGACTCTTAATCCTACTGAATCGAGCTCATACAGCGGAAAAATCACTGACCCTACAGGCTGTGCAAGTACAGTAAATATTAATATTGCTAGCGGAGTAACTTATACACTCTCTGGTAATAATACATATGGTGGAGCAACAACTGTTACAACAAGTACAAGCTCTCCCACAACGGCTGGAGTTCTTGCTATTGAAGGGAACTCAGCTATTCCTTCAACAACAATATTAAATATTAACTCACATGGCTCGGTGTCTCTGACCAACCCAAACAACCTAGCCAACTATACAGTTTCAACTTCAGGTCTCACTGGTGATTCATCTGGAACGCTATCACTCAGCAATAATAATTTCACAGTGACATCGAATCAAACAGCAACATATGCCGGTGCACTGGTCGGATCGAGCAATTCTACCTTTAGACTCAACGGTAGTGGTAATTTAACACTGAGTGGAAGTCTTGCATCAATGACGGGTAGATTGAGTGTTGGTGACACAGCGACATTAACGCTCAAAACCTTACCTGCAAGCGCTGCAACTTTACGAACAGAATCAACCGGAAGTACAATTCTTTTTGATACATCTGCCAATACAATTACCATCCCCAATACAGCAGGTGCTGGATTGATTACCGGATCGGCCAATGGTACTGTCAAACAATCCGGATCGAATGCTTTTACAATTGCTAAAGCTTTAACTTATGCCGGACCGACAGTTATTGCAGGAAACACGGTCATTTCAAACGTTAACCTATCAACGTCATCAATCACTGTTACAGGAAACGGATCGCTTACATTCCAAGGTAACGATGCATCAACTCCTTGGACAATCAATACTCCACTCCTAATTAATGCCACTTCAGATAATAATGCATCCGCAGCAATTAATGCGATTTCCGGCCAACAAATCACGATTAATAATCCAATCACTCTAAACGGAACTACTATAACCACGAATGGTGTTACAACCCTCTCTAAATCAGCAACATTATCTTTATCTGGTAATATATCAATCGCAAGAACTCAACTACAGGCCCAAACAACAACTTTAACCTACGGATCATTAATTATCGATCCAGCAGCTGATGTGAAAATTAATAATGCAACATTAGCCCTATCTGGCGCTAACACTCTTTCAGGAAATATTAAATTCTTAAATAGTGCAATAATTTCAACAATCGGACTCCCATTCTCCCCAGCAGCATCCCTATCCAAACTTTCTTCCAGCACTGCGACAACAGGGATTATTCTCAGTGATACCTCTACGACATCAATATCGCTCGATCCAGATCTGAATTTAAACCTTGGAATATCTGGAATCGGTAGCCTTAATATAGGTGGAGCAGGATTACTACGATTGAGCTCAACTGCAGAGTACACATATACAGGCACAACAACAGTCGCTGCATCAGGAAAACTGGATGTGTCGAGCAACTTTAATCCAAGTGCACCAGTTATCTTAGGAGCTCATTCGAGCACTGCAGGATTATACTTATCTCCAGACTCTCAATCTACATTAAATAATCCATCAGTATTTTCTTTTGATATTGAATCTACCTCCTATAATAGAGGATCGATTTTCATTAACTCAGGATATGCTCAACTGACTGGAAATGTTAGCCATGGTCAAGCAGGTTCTCTAAACACAGCACAAGGATTAACTTCAATTCTTAGTGGTGGAAAACTTATTATTGGACCATCATTCACAAGTGGAGCCCCTATTACACTAGCAGATGCAACCAGTGAGCTTTATATTTCTGTACCAGAAGGCGATCAATATATTCTTCAAAATAACATCTCGGGTGGGGGTCGTCTTTATAAGGTGGGAGCTGGGGATTTAATTCTTGCTGGTGATTTTACTCGATATAACGGGCAGGGATTTAGTATTCTAGATGGAACAATTAATTTTCAAACCAACCCCAGCCTGAATTATGCAGTAACAGGCGCATTCTCGATTACGACAAATCCGTCGGAGTTATGGATTTTATCAGCAGATGATTATCCAATTGATTTCCAGGGAACAATTACAAGTGTTGCAAACTCTCGCTTTCAACTACAATCTTTTGTTGAAAACAACATGATGGAAATTCACGCAATCAACCTTTCAGGAACGATTGATATCAAAGTGACAGATGACCCAAATTTACCCAATCCAAACCCAAGCGCCGTGGGTCTTTTCACGGTAGACAATTTAACAATTAATTCTGGTGGAACAATCAACTTCCTTTTTGACCAAGCAAGCGAAGGCCTCAGCATCCCAATGCTTAGCTATAACTCATTAACTCGTGCTCAAGGTGTTATAGGCTCTTACCAACTTTTCCCATTTAATCACTCTGCTGCCTTTGCCGGCAGAGAATATAAATTAATGGCGGTGGCAAATGCATCAGCAGACGATCTTGAGTTTCTAAGCTCAGTTGCAGAAAGCTTAATTGCACCTGGTGGCTTCTCATTTACGACACAGTTACTAAATGCGTCAGGTAACTCACCTCAGATAGGAGATACAGTTGTTCTTTCCGTTTTACTCACAAAAACAATGTCAGAAAATTTCCTATCCACCATCTTACCAAATGCCTCAGCAGGATTATTACAATTCTTCAATACACTCCAAAGCATTGGACTGCGATCGAATAATATCGCAGCACAACATACTGCAACAATTGTTGAGAGTATCACCACGGACTCTGTACAAGATGTTATTAACGGATTACTTCCATCCGGTACGCATCAAAATGCTCGCGCTATTTCAGCGGGACATGGCTCTAGCACGGGACGCTCTATGTTGTCACACAATAATCAAGCAAGTGCAAAGAATACCACGCTCCTTGGAAAGTTTGGTCCAATTAAGAAAATACAAACCAACACGGTAAGAAAAAATAATATCCTTAATAAATTAAGTAATAAAAACATGCTAGAAAATGGAGGTCTTACAAGCCCAACATTAAGTGATTATCTCGATGGCCTTCAAATAAATGGATATTCTATTTCGGCACAAACAAGCTATGCTCATCAGCATATTGTGAGTGATATTGAAAATAATCCAGATTCAAATGCTTCCACATGGAGCGGAGCTGTAGGGGTCTCAAAAACTGTTGCGCAGTATTATAACGTTGGTTTATTAGGAGAGTATCAGTCCCGCAATGTTCAATCCTTACCAAACAGCATGAATAAAACCTCTCATACAAAAGAAGATATTCATACTGTAGCTGTTTTTGGACTCTATGAACAACCAGAAGCGCACCCATTCTATGGGTATGGATATATTGGATTTAGCAAGCATCATTACAATACAACACGCACCTGGAATCAAGCTCTATATCAAAACAATACAGTAACTTACGATAATTACACAGCTACTGGAAATCATAATGGTTATGATACAACTGTTAATATTGAAGCAGGATATACACACCAGGTTAATGAAAAACTCAAATTAAAGCCATACCTTGGCTTTGAAACAATTCACTTACATGAGCTTGCTTATGCTGAATCGTCATATGATACAGCAACACTTACTGCAAATGAGTATGGAAATTATAATTACTCAACCACTTCCATTAAGAACTCTCAACATATCGGAATTCAAGGACTCCAATCTGTGACGTATGATAAAGGCTCTGCAGAAATTGCTTTAAAATTTGGTTATGTCAGAGAGAAAAATGCAAATCGCAATGCAGTATCATATTTCTCATACTTATATGACCTTTCAGAGCAAATTCCCGTTGTTCAACCTAATAACACATACCATTCTCTTGAGGCCAATTTAGAGATTGATGCACTTTATGGTGAGAATTGGGCGCTTGCAGCGAGCTACACAGGTAAGTTTAATAAATATGAAACAAACCATACAATAACACTAGTGGCTGAGTATTTCTTATAATAAACAATCAGACTGCAGTAAAAAGGGGATATCACATCCCCTTTTTATTTTCATAAGAATACAGATGTATATTCACTCTTCTTGCATTTGACTTGCACACAAGAATTAATGTAATATATTGAAATCTATAGCAATAAAAATAGACAATGAAGATAGCACATCTCAATAATTTAAATCAAATCGCTGGCGGCGATGTTGTCAACCCTCAAGAGCCTCCTTATTTCACTGGGTTATCCAAGTATGGTGCATCGATTTATGAAAAAATGTATCGTATACGAGATTTGGGAACCGGCAGAACGATAGATTATACAAGAAATATTGCGTTCATTGATGGACAATCGCAATATGATGAAACTGGAATTGCATCTCGCAAACACAATCAATATATGCAAGGTCTTGTGGTTGGGGCAGGCATTGGACTGTTAACTACACTTGGCTTTTTAAAGCTTTCCTGTTTGTAATAGCGAGGTATTTTAACATGAATAAAATGACATTAGAGCAATACATTTCTACTTCAGCAGGTCAAGATTCTGTAGGTAATTTGCAATATCTTATGAGTCAAAATGGCGAACATATCTATGGACCACGATCTTTTGCAGTAGGACAAAAACCGTTTCTTTTAAGTTTAGGCGATCATGAGTACTCAATGGAAGCAGATATGATTGATTCCAATGGAAAACGCACATGGTTACCAAATGCTGAAGTATTTGACGCAAGAGTCGAGCGTTCAATTAATCAAGCTTTCTATCCAGGAATCTTACATGGAGCAGGAGTAGGATTAGTTTTAGCACTCTCTTATCGTGCAATGGTAGGACGTTTTTACTAAAAACACATCCAACCAAGAATCTTATTAACTACGCCAAGGCATTCACTGATGCAATCACTCTATCATAGCGATAGAGTGGCCCTTGAACAGTCCAATCAGATGCAAGAATATAACTTGCAGGTGGCTGTTCGATAGGATAAAAATGATACGGTGAGCTATCAAATTTATTTAATACAACACGATTGGGATATTTTTCCAAATCAGCTAATCCATTTTTTCCATCATAACTCACTAGCACAATGGTGGAGAAAGTTTGCTTTTTTT